>Ga0268299_1002234_pt1 | contig 24760 bp, 25 predicted proteins | sample NOBtaG_FD_193484 | JGI IMG/M metagenome (GOLD analysis project Ga0268299, IMG submission 193484) | Activated sludge microbial communities from bioreactor in Nijmegen, Gelderland, Netherland - NOB reactor | ecosystem: Engineered > Bioreactor > Aerobic > Activated sludge | place: Netherlands... | reverse complement strand
ACGGGTGGTCATGGACTACGAGCGAGACCCGAAAAACGCACAATCTTTTTTGTTCATAGCCAATATTTCAATGGTAATTTCGAAAATAAACTGGTTTGATTTACAAAATTTTTAAACACGCTCTTAGATATACTTTATTCAAATAATACAAATCACAATATCCAACACAACAGCAATGAGCAAGGACAAAGGAAGCAAAAACCACAAAAAAGCACCGGCGGACAAATCTCCCGGAAAAGGAAAGGATTTGTCGGCTTACCAATCCGAAAACAAAAGAGGCCATGCCACACCGACTACCCTTGATGCCTTTGTTCCAAAAACGGACACAAAAACAAGTGGAAACAAAAAATCGTGACATCAGTAAACCTCTGAGTTTTAAACACGCTCTAAAGTTAGAATTGGCAATAAACAAAGATTATGAAACCCATCATTATTGTCACTATTGTAGCGTTTGCACTCACCATCGCTGGTGCTCAGAGCATAAATCGTCAGTCATATTATCCCGCCATAGAAAAAAACACATTGCCTAGGGTAGCGATTAACAAATTGTTGGGTACACATAACCCAAAAATGTGGACATGCAATACGGTCTTGTATTTGAACGAAACAATAGTATTGCGTTTCGAACCGCCCAATCCCCCCTTCTTGGGCATAATAGACCCCCAAGGCCACTTCTTCTACCTTGTGTTTCCTGCGGAAGATGTTATTGGCAATTTAATGCCTTTTATAGAAAGCAAATGCTTTGAAAGTTTGCGTGAACTGCAAATTAATACAACGACTCTCCACGGGGATCCATATACCTATGGTGTGTATGATACTCAACTTGTATTTACACAATCAGGCGTTTATACTTTTATCATGGGCGGAAATCTGCATGTGGATAGTTTTTATCTTTTAGAAAATGTAAAAATAAAATACATCCATTCATTGTGCCTAAACCAACCTATTGAGACCATAGTTGTCAAATAGTTGACAATACCATACTGTTGTTCACAATACCAATTTTATATATGATGAAACATACACGCTCTCTTGTTTTAACAACCATTGTGCTGCTTTCTTTTTCGATGGTTATTTTCGCGCAAGCCCCGATCCTGGGCACAACTAATAATTTCGCCCTCTTCACTGCTGCCGGTGCATTCAATAATGTCGGAGCAGGAACAGTTGTCATTGGTGATGTAGGCACCCATGTAGGTGCTTTTAATGCTTTCCCTCCCGGGACATTAGTTGGCAGTATTCACGTGGCAGACCCGGTTACAATGCAGGCGGCAGCCGACGTGACGGTTGCTTATGCTGACCTGGCAAATCGTACCTGCGATGCAGTTATCGGAGTAACGCTTGGAAATGGCCAAACGCTACTTCCCGGTACGTACTGTACAGGTGCTGCCTCCACGTTGAACGGAGATTTAATTCTGGATGCTGCAGGAGACCCCAATGCTATTTTTATTTTTCAAATAGGCGGTGCATTGGCAACAAGTACACTGGCAAACGTACTTCTCATCAATGGCGCCAACTTGTGTAATGTGTACTGGCAAATTAATGGCGCATTTACTTTAAACGATGGTTCCGTTTTCGTGGGTACTGTAATTGCCAACGGTGCAATCAACCTGCATATTGGAAGCACTCTCAATGGCAGGGCACTATCACAGGCAGGCGCCATCTCCACCAGTGATAATACGGTCACGATGTCCCTCTGCCTTCCCCCAACAATTCTTTGTGCCGGTGATATCCCGGTTTCGTGTGATAACCTGGTTCCAGCCCCGGATATTACTACAGTCAGCGTGACCGCAACCTGTCCCGGCGCAGTCACCGTAACATTTGTGGATGATGTTGTTTCAAATCAAACCTGCACAGACCGGTACACAATAACACGCACGTACCTCGTGACGGATGCTTGCGGCGAAACGGCTACCTGTGCACAAACAATCACTGTGGACGACCAGACGCTGCCAATTTTCACCGCTTGCCCGGTTTTGCCCATAGCGCTGGGTTGCAACCCACCACCTGTTACTGCTGCACAAGCAATCGCCGCCGCAGGCAACGCTACCGATATTTGCGGAGCACCGGCCCTTTCCGCCATCGGTGGAGTCATCACGGGCGGCTGCGTGCTAGCGCAAACCTGGACGGTGACCGCTACGGACGCCTGCAACAACACGGCAATCTGCTTCGTCACGTTCACCTGGAACTCTGATTCCCAAAACCCATCATTCACCAATTGCCCCACCGGCCCTGTCCTTTTGGGATGCAACCCCGCGCTGCCTACTGCCGCAAGTGCCATCGCTGCTGCCGGCCCTGCTGCGGATGACTGCGGAGCACCGACCATTTCCGCCGTCGGCGGCGTCATCACGGGCGGCTGCGTGCTAGCGCAAACCTGGACGGTAACGGCTACCGATATTTGCAACAACGCTGCAACGTGCTTAGTGACATTCACCTGGACATTGGACACACAAGATCCCGCATTCACCAACTGCCCCACTGCGCCTGTCAACCTGGGCTGCACGCCTACGCCGCCAACTGCCGCAAGCGCCATCGCCGCCGCAGGCCCCGCAACGGATAACTGCGGAACCCCGACCCTTTCCGCCATCGGCGGCGTCATCACGGGCGGCTGCGTGCTAGCGCAAACCTGGACGGTGACTGCGACAGATGTTTGCAACAATGCGGCAACGTGCCTGGTGACGTTCACTTGGAGCAATTCGGATGCCGCGCCACCCGCATTTACCAATTGCCCTGTTGGCCCCATTAATCTGGGCTGCGACCCCGTGTTGCCGACTGCCGCAAGCGCCATCGCTGCTGCCGGCCCTGCCACGGATGACTGCGGAACCCCCGCTATTTCCGCCATCGGCGGTGTGATCACGGGCGGCTGTGTTAAATCACAAACCTGGACGGTAACGGCTACCGACATTTGTAACAGTAGTGCAACATGCTTAGTGACATTTACCTGGACTTCGGATACACAACCGCAGATTGTAGATATCCCAGACTATACGATCCCCGGGTGCATAAATCCCGTCTTTCCCACGTCGCTCACAACAACATGGACCGACAACTGCGGTGGCGGTGGTATTATCGTTGCTGTAGCGGGCAATATAACAACGAATGGCTGCTCCCAATCGCGCGTGTACACCTTCACAGTCGTTGGTGCCTGCGGCGATCCTGACGTGGAAACCACTACCGTGACGAGGACGTTTGATATCACCAAACCGGTATTTTCCAGCATACCGCCCAATGTGACCGTGCAGTGCAACGCCGTGCCGCCGCCCACTGTCGTCCCGATTGCGACCGACAACTGCGATCCTTCCGTGACTGTTACCCTTCTGGAAACGCGTGTCAACGGCACCTGCCCCGACACATACATACTGACCCGCAGGTGGACAGCCGTAGACGACTGCGGAAACACCAGAACCGCTTCGCAGCGCATAACCGTTCGCGACACCCAAAAACCGGTGTTTACCTCTGTGCCCGGCAATGTCACGATCCAATGCACCGATCCGATACCCGTAATGGTTTTGCCCACAGCGACCGACAATTGCGATGCCACCGTAACCGTCACCTTCGTAGGCCAATGGACCATGAACGCGACTTGTCCGGGCAACTACCAAATTATGCGCAGTTGGTCGGCCGTCGATAATTGTGGAAACTCTACCGTAGCCGCGCAGATCATCCAGATATTGGACACACAAGCCCCTACCTTCACCTTTGTGCCGCAAAACGTGACCCTTGAGTGCAACCAGCCGGTTCCGCCGCTCACGAACCCGACGGCCTCGGATAACTGTGGCGGCTATGTGCAGATCACTTATCTGGGCCAAGTGCGTACCAACGGAAGCTGTCTGTACAATTTTACCCTGACCCGCACCTGGCGCGCTCAGGACTTGTGCGGCAACTCCACATCGGCCACCCAGGTGATTACCGTGCAGGACACACAACTCCCTGTATTTGTCAACCCGCCAGCAGATATTACTGTTCAATGCGAGTGCTACTGCGTGCCAATCCCCATTGCTGTTGCTACGGACAACTGCGGCCCCGCTACAGTGACATATCTCGGCGAGGTCCAGTCCCCGGGCGATTGCAGCACCGGCTATACGCTGACCCGCACCTGGGTCGCATCCGACTTGTGTGGGAACACGAGTGTCCATACGCAGGTCATACACTTGTGCGATGTTCAGCCCCTCCAGCTCCCCTATTCAGAAGAAAGGGAAACTGTAACGGTGCATTCAACGCCGCGTGGATTCGTATTGCGACCCAACCCCACAAGCGATCTGGTCATTGTTGACCTCTCCACGTTCCTCGGCGAAGACACGCATATTGCGATCTTCAGCGAGATGGGAGCTATGGTTTGGGAACGGCACCTGAAATCGGTACGGGAAGAATTTCTGGAAATACATTTGCGGCAACAAGCCGGCCTCAAAGACGGCGCATATCAGGTGGTTGTCCAAAGCGGCAGCCGGCGCCTTTCGAAAACATTGCTACTGATTAACTGAACAACCCCGAATTTCCAGAAGTTGACGAAAACAGGCCGATCGCTCTTCCCGAGTTGATCGGCTTGTTTTTTCTACAGGTCTTCCAATGTGCTCTTGCGCTTTTGCTTCAATTTTTTGTAAAACGAAGGAGAAAGACCAGTGACTTTTTTGAACTGATTGGACAAGTGCGCCACGCTGCTGTACTGCAATTTGTAGGAAATCTCGGTCAGGTTGAGTTCGTCGTACAACAACAGTTCCTTCACGCGCTCGATTTTGTGCAGAATGATGAATTGCTGGATAGTGGTGCCCTTGACTTCCGAGAAAACATTGGACAAGTACGTGTAATCGTAACCCAGTTTTTTACTGATGTACTCCGAAAAATTGATATGGGGCAGCTCATCCGAATAGTGCACCATTTCAATGATCACATTTTTTATTTTCTCGATCAGGATACTCCTTTTGTCATCCATTAATTCTAAGCCTGACCGGAGCAAGGATAACCGGAGTTGTTCGCGCTTCTCCTGAGTTATCTCCTCCAGCACCTCCACCACGCCGAGATCAAGTACTACGTAATGTAGCCCTAACTTCGCCAATTCCTCCTTTACAATCATTTTGCACCGGAGACTGACCATATATTTTATGAAAAGTTTCATGTTTGTTCCCCCCCCCGGTTTCTTTTAACACGGTTAAAAAGTGGGGAGAAACAAAACTACAAAAATAAATGACCGTGACGGCCTATTGTCTTGTTTCATTTGGAAATACCTAATTAAAACTGTATCGCGCCCAAAATCCGGTTCACACTCCCGTCCGTCAGGTGCAGGACCCATTGCGGGAAAAAACCGATCAGGAGCACCAGTCCGGCGATGGTGCCCAACACCAAAAATTCCCGGGTGTTTACGTCTTCGAATGTTTCGGTTTGGCGGTTGGTTTCGCCGAACATGCTCAGCCCGTACGCCCGCAGCATGTACACCGCGCCGAGGATGATGGTCAGGCCCGAGGCGGCGCCAAGCCAGTTGTTGTAATTCCACACACCGTTGAGCAGCAGAAACTCGCCGACAAAACCGTTGGTCAGCGGCACGGCGACGGCGCCGAGCGTCACGATCATGAACAGCGCAGCCAGCCGTGGCGCCGAACGGGCGATACCGCCCATGTCGAACAGCGCCCGCGAACCAAGGCGGCGCTCCAGCAAATCGGCCACGAAAAACAGGCCAACGACATTTATGCCGTGACTGAGCATTTGGATCATCCCGCCCTGCATACCGGTTTTGTTCCACGCCAGCATGCCCGCAGCGATGAGGCCCACGTGTGCGATGGACGAGTAGGCGATGAGGCGCTTCAGGTCGCTCTGCTTGATGGCGATAATGCTGGCGTACACGATGCCGAATACGGCCAAACCGAGGAAAATGGGCGCCCACCAATGCAATGCCTCCGGGGCAAGCGGCACCATCCAGCGCACCACGCCGTAAATGCCCATCTTGAGCATGATGCCCGACAACAGCATGGTGCCGCCCGTTGGAGCGCTTACGTAGGTGTCGGGCTGCCAGGTATGGAAGGGGAACAGCGGCATTTTCACCGCAAAGGCAAGGAAAAAGCCGAGCATGACCCACCAGGCGGTTTTGGTGTCCAATTCCACCGCCACGAGGTGTTCCCAGGCGAACGAGTGTTCGGCGCCAGTTTGCACCAGAGCGGGCGTTTTCAAATACACCGCCAGCAGAGCCACCAGCATGAACAGCGACCCGACAAACGTGTAGATGAAAAATTTCAGCGTGACACGGATGCGGTTTTCACCGCCCCAGATGGCGCAGATGAAGTAAATCGGGATGAGCGCCAGTTCGTAAAAAACGTAAAAAAGCAGTCCGTCCAAGGCCATGAACACGCCGTTGAGTGCGCCGAGCATAAGCAACACCAGCCCATAGTAGCGGCCTTCGAGGCCGAAATTGCGGCCATAACTGCTCAGGACGATGAGCGGCGCGAGCAGGTTGGTGAGCAGCACCAGCAACATGCTGATGCCGTCCAGCCCGAGCCGGAATGTGATGCCGGCGTTGGCCACCCAGGGCACGTTGACCTCGTGGTTGAACGAGCCGTCGCCGTTGAAGCCGGAGAGTAACAGGCCGGTGACGACGAGGTTGGCTAAAGTGGCCACAAGGGCCACTGGCCGTGCCGGCACTGCTCGCGTGAGCAGCAGCGCGAGGGCGGTTACGAAGGGTATGAGCAGAAGGAAGAGAGCCATTTTTATTAAATCACACAGTAGATAAGTGTAGTACCAAACAACATGGAAAACGGGGAGATCAATTGAAAATACAATGGTTTAATTATATCGGCACAGCGTAGTGAATACCTGTAGTGGATTTGCCTCGGGACAAAATAAAGGACGACTGAAGTGACGATCATAAACCATCCCAGCGTGTTGAAAAAATCGGGATACTTGGAAAGGGGGGCATACAAAACCAATCCTGCTGCAGGGATCATTCTTATCGTTATTTCAGCGTAATTGATAAAATTGGTGCTACCTGCTTTTTTTAATATTTGGCTCGCCGTCTTCGGTGCCAACAGCATGATGAAACCAACAGCGATTAAAAATAATCCGAAAAATAGTACGGTCCATTTTGCAAGGATCATCATGTTTTTCAATGCTTTAAATCAATTGATTAGGCTCGGTATGGAGCATTGATTTCACACAAACAACGTCAAAAACAATAGCACAGCCCCCACGACCATGCCCAACAGGTAGTACTCCACATTGCCGTTTTGCAGTTTCCGAAATTCTGCGCCAAGGCGTTGAACGCCCGTGCCCACGCCGTTCACCAGCCCGTCTATGGCCCAGGTGTCGGCATAATAATGCAGGAGTTGGGAAAGCTTTTCCACCGGCCGCACAAAGAGGAAGTGGTAGATTTCATCCACATAAAATTTATTGGCCAGCACCCGGGTCAGGCCGGTCTGCGCTGCATCCGTCGCCGGCAAACTACGGCGCACGACGTACACCCAATATGCCATCGCAATCACCAGCAAGGCCAGCACCGTGGTGATCGTCATCAACATCCACTCGGTACTCGCCGCCAGGTGGTGCGGCTCGCCGCCGTGGTGTAGGTTGGCGTTCCGAACCACAGGCTCCAGAAAATGCGCCATCCACTGCGGTGTGCCGAGGTGCAGGAAGTGCGGCGTGTTCAGAAAACCGCCCAGCGCCGAAAGCACGGCCAATACGATGAGCGGCACCGTCATCACAGCCGGACTTTCGTGCAGGTGGTGCCGCTGTTCTTCCGTGCCTCGGAAGTCGCCGAAAAAGGTCACGAACAACAACCGGCACATGTACACGGCCGTGATCAGGCCGCCTAAGCCCGCAAAACCCCACCACCATTTGCCGCCTGCGGCAAACGTGTTGGCGAAAATTTCATCCTTGGAAAAAAAGCCAGCCAGCAAGGGAAACCCGCTGATGGCCAAGGTGCCGATGAGAAAAACCCAGAAGGTAATGGGCAATGCCTTGCGCAGGCCGCCCATGTGGCGGATGTCCTGCTCGCCGCCCATGGCGTGGATCACCGAGCCGGCGCCGAGAAAAAGCAGGGCTTTAAAAAACGCGTGCGTGGTGACGTGAAACATGGCCGTTGCATACGCGCCCATGCCGAGCGCCACGAACATCAGCCCCAGTTGGGACACCGTGGAGTAGGCCAGTACCTTTTTGATGTCGTTCTGTCGCAGGCCGATCAGCGCGGCGAAAATGGACGTGGTTAAGCCGACGAGCGCCACCACGTTCAGTGCATCGGGCGAGAGGTTGTACAACGGGGAGCAGCGCGCTACGAGGTAGATACCCGCCGTCACCATCGTAGCCGCGTGAATCAGGGCCGACACCGGTGTGGGGCCGGCCATGGCGTCGGGCAGCCAGGTGTAGAGCGGAATTTGCGCGCTCTTGCCCATCGCGCCCACGAACAGCAGCAGGCAGATGGCCGTCACAATCGCCGGATCGGGATTGACTGTTTCGATGCGGGCGAAGATGTCGGCGTAGGTGAGCGAGCCGAAAGTTTTGAAGATCAGGAAAATGCCAAGCAGCAGCCCGAGGTCGCCGATGCGGTTCATGATGAACGCCTTGCGGGCGGCCTTGCCGTACTCGCGGTTGTCGTACCAAAACCCGATGAGCAGGTACGAGCACAGGCCCACGCCCTCCCAGCCGAAGAACAGCATGACGAGGTTGTCGCCCATGACGAGCAGCAGCATCGAAAAAATGAACAGGTTGAGGTAGGCAAAGAACTTCCAGAAACCCGCGTCGTCGTGCATGTAGCCGATGGAGTACACGTGGATGAGGAAGCCCACGCCGGTCACGATCAGCATCATCCAGACGGAGAGTTGATCCACGAGAAAGGAAAAATCCACGTGCAGGCTGTCCACCGTGAGGAAGTTGTACAGCACGGTGTGGATCGGCCCGCTTGCGGATACCTCGTTGAAACAGGCCACGCTCAGCAGGAACGAGGCCAGCAGCGTGCCCGAACCGATGAGGCCCACAGCGGTTTTTGACATGCGCCGCCCCAGCAGGCCGTTGATAGCGAAGCCGAGGAGGGGGAGAAAGGGAATGAGTGGTATGAGTTGACGCATGGTCAATTCCTGAGTTTGTCGAGTAAGTAAATATCCGTGGACTTCGTATTCCTGAAAATCATGACCAGAATACCCAACCCCACCGCAGCTTCGGCTGCAGCCACGACCATGATGAAAAACACCATGATTTGGCCCTGGGCGTCGGACAGATAGGTGGAAAAGGCTGCCAGCAGCAGGTTCACGGCGTTCAGCATGAGTTCCACGCACATAAGCACCACGATGGCGTTGCGGCGGATGAGCACTCCGAACACGCCGATGCAAAACAGCACGGAACTGAGCCAGACATAGTATTCGATGGGGACGGATTTGATTACGTCGAGCATGATTTTGATTTTAAATTTTCACATCTCTTTTGGCCAGCAGCACCGCCCCCACCATCGCCGCCAGGAACAAAATACCGGCAACCTCGAAGGGCACCACGAAGTCGGTGAACAATACTTTTCCGAGGTTTTGCACCAAGCCGACCGAGGGGTTGGAGTTTTCCGGCACGGTGATCTGAATGCCGCCGCGCAGGGCGCCCACGAACGTCACCAACAACATACCGGCGGCAATGGCCGCGCCGAGTTTCCAGCGGTCGGTTTGCCGGGGTTCGGCCTCGGCATTGAGGTTGAGCAGCATGAGCACGAACAGGAACAGCACCATGACGGCTCCGGCGTACACGATGATATGCACCACGGCGAGGAACTGCGCGTTCAGCAGCACGTACTGCCCGGCTATGGAAAAGAAGGTCAGGATCAGGAAAATCACGCTGCGCACCGGGTTTTTCGTGAAAACCATGAGCAGCGCGAATATCACGGATGCCAGTCCCAGAATCGAAAAGACGGTCAGGCTCATACGGCTGTTGGCTGTTGGTTGTTGGCTGTTGGCTTTTCGGTGAGGTGTTTTTGGCGCTTGGTCACGTCAATGCGGGATTCGGGCTCCGTGCCTTCCACGAGCAGGTCTTTGCCGAAAATGAAGTTCTGGCGCACATAGTCACTCGGCACGATGCGGTCGGTGAGGAAGATGGCCTCCTTCGGGCAGGCCTCCTCGCACAGGCCGCAGAAGATGCAGCGCAGCATGTTGATCTCGTACACGGCGGCGTATTTTTCCTCGCGGTACAGGGTTTCTTCGCCTTTTTCGCGCTCGGCGGCTTCCATCGTGATGGCCTCTGCCGGGCAAGCCACGGCGCAGAGGCCACAAGCGGTGCAGCGCTCGCGGCCCTGATCATCGCGCTTGAGCACGTGCCAGCCCCGCCAAACCGGTGCGAAAGGGCGTGTCTCCTCCGGGTAGTTGACGGTGTTCGAGCGGGTGAAGACGACCTTCAGGAAGTGCTTCAGGGTAGTCCACATCCCCTTGAAAATCGCCGGCAAATAGATGCGCTCCCAGAAGGTCATTTCCTTGTGGACGACGAGTTTGGAGCGGGTGGTGAGTGGTTGCATTATTATTTTTTTGTGTCACAGAGGCTCACAGAGTTTTGGAGAGCACAGAGTGAAATTTTGTTGCCAAAAAACTTAGTCAAGTGATTCTGATTCAAGTGGTTTTATTTTTGATTTCAGCCATTCGGTGAAGACTTCTTTGGTCATTTCGCCAGCAGCAACTTGGAGGATAATGGATTCTTGTTCGTCCACGGATGCTTCGATTTCGTAGCCGTTCATAAACAAAAAAGTTTCCATTGCGGCATGGCCGATCCGTTTGTTTCCATCTAAAAAAGGGTGGTTCAGAATAATCGAGAAGCCCAAGATGCCCGCCTTTTCGGCTATGGTTGGGTAAAGTTCTGAGCCGAACATCTCCATCTGAGGTTGGGAAATGGCCGATTCAATGCCGCCAATTTCCCGAATGCCACTCAGGCCACCAGATGCAGATATGATAGCAGTATGAAGTCGCACCACTTCGTCCAATTCAAGGTAAAACATCAGGCAAGGCGTTTATACAGTTCTTTGTTTTTTTTCAAAACATACTGCATTGCAGCCTCAAATTTTGCTTCGCGGGAGTCCAGCAGGTCGTTTGCTATTTTCAAAAGCAGTTCCTCCACTGAAGCCAACTGCATTTCTTTTGCCTTTGCACGAAGTTGTACTAGTTGTTTGTCCTCAAAATTCAACGTTATCGAACTCATTGTTTTTCAATTAAAAAGTGCGCAAAAATACGATTTCGATTACTTCCCCAGCCACAACACGCCTGCCCCCGTCAGCAGCATATTCACAATAGCCAACGGTACCAGAGTTTTCCAGCCGAGGCGCATGAGTTGGTCGTAGCGGAAACGGGGTAGCGTCCAGCGGATCCACATGAACACAAAGATGAAGAAAAATGTCTTGGCGAACATCACGATGGGCCCCATGAGGCCGCCAAGCCAGCCCGGGTCGAGGCCGGGAAAATTGTAGCCGCCGAAATACACCGTGGCGATGACGGCGCAGGCGATGAACATGTTGATGTATTCCGCAAACAGGAAAAACCCGAGTTTCATGGAACTGTACTCGGTGTGGTAGCCGCCGATCAGTTCGGTTTCGCACTCGGCCATATCGAACGGTGCGCGGTTGCACTCCGCCAGCGCGCAAATGAAAAAGATGAGAAAGCCGAGCGGCTGGTACCAGACGTTCCAGTTGAGTCCGGCCTGCTGCATGGCCATTTCCTTGAGGCTGAGCGTACCGGTGAGCATCACCGCTGCGATGAGCGCGAGGCCCATGGCCAGTTCGTAGGAAATCATTTGCGCGGAAGCGCGAATGGCGCCGTACAGGGCGTATTTGTTGTTGGACGACCAGCCGCCGATCATGATGCCGTACACGCCGAGCGAGGTGAAGCCCATGATGTACAAAATGCCGATGTTCAGGTCGGTGACTTGCAGAGCCACGGGGCGCCCGAACAAGGTCAGTTCCGTGCCCCAGGGGATGACTGCGCTGGTCATGCAGGCCACAAACATGAACGCGCCCGGTGCCAGGATGTACAGCCAACGCTCGGCGGCATTGGGCATGAAGTCTTCCTTGGTGAAAAACTTCACCCCGTCGGCGAGGGGTTGGAGCAGGCCGAAGGGGCCGGCGCGGTTCGGGCCGACGCGGTCTTGCATGGCTGCGGCCACCTTGCGCTCGCCAAACGTAGCGTAGGCCGCCACCGTGAGCGTGATGACAAACAGCACGAGCACGAGCAGCGTTTTTTCAAGCAGGAGCGAAACGGTAAATAGTGTAAGCATTGGTTCGATTGATTCGATTGATTCGATTGGTGTTTACCGCACGGTCGTTGCCTCGCCGTCGTAGTGGTTTTGGGAAATGACAGAGTGGCGGTCAATGGCGCGCGGACCTTCGATGGTCCAGTCGTTGGGGCTCTTTTTGTCGTAGCGGCAGGTGTTGCAGATGAAATCCTGCACTTCACCATACTGGTCTTTGCGGGCGGTGACGCGGTAAATTTCGCCACCGTACATCCACACTACGGCTTTCCCGGAGCACTGCGGGCAGTCGCGGTGGGCGTCCATGGGGTTGAGGAACCACACGCGGCTTTTGAACCGGAACGTGCGGTCGGTGAGGGCGCCCACGGGACACACATCAATGACGTTGCCGGAAAACTCGTTGTCTATGGCCTTTTCGATGAAGGTGCTGATCTCGGCGTGGTCGCCGCGGTTGACGACGCCGTGTACGCGCTCGTCGGTCAGTTGGTTGGCCACGTGTACGCAGCGGTAGCACAGGATGCAGCGGGTCATGTGCAGTTTGATGTGCTCGCCGATGTCAATCTTGTCGAAGGTGCGGCGCTCAAACTCGTAGCGGGTGTCGGCCAGTCCGTGCTCGAACGACAAGTCCTGCAGGTGGCACTCGCCGGCCTGGTCGCAGATGGGGCAGTCGAGCGGGTGGTTGATGAGCAAAAACTCGACCACGCCCCGGCGGGCATTGAGCACCTCGTCGCTGGTGATGTTGGCCACTTCCATGCCGTCCATGATGGTTTGTTGGCAGGAGGCTACGAGTTTGGGCATGGGCCGGGGGTCTTTTTCCGAACCTTTGGTGACCTTCACGAGACAGGTGCGGCACTTGCCGCCCGAGCCTTTCAGGGTGGAGTAGTAGCACATGGCGGGCGGCACGATATCGCCGCCGATCTGGCGCGCTGCATTCAGGATGGTGGTGCCTTCGGGCACTTCGATTTCGAAACCGTCTATTTTTACTTTGGGCATGTTATTCTTCCAGATTGGATTCTTCTAAAATTTGCTTGACAACGTTCTTCAGCGCAAGTAGTCGGTTGATGACAGTTAGTTGAACGATTTCGAGATCAATTCCCCCGCTTCATAGATACTGTACCTCTGCCAGAATCTGTTTGCCAATATATTTTTTGAGGCTGCGCCTCAACGCAATATCAATTTTCAACCCCAAAGTCTCTTCCAAAAATTCCTGCAACTCCATCAGGTCGAACAAGTCAACGGCCCGGTCAAAATCCACCAGTACGTCAATGTCGCTCGATTCCTTCTGCTCGCCCCGTACCCACGAGCCGAATACGCCGATTTCGGATACGCCGAAGCGCTCATGCAGTTCGGGCTTGAGGGCGGTGAGGGTGTTTTTGATGTCGGTGAGTGTCATGATTCGCAAAGGTGTGTTATTATTCAAGTCTGATTTCCCATAGCTTTGTTTTCATCATGGGTCAGGTATTGAGAACAAATGCTTTGTTAGAAAATCTTTTAATGGTTTGAGAGGATCATTTCCGCCATCAAGTATCCAATGGGCGGTATTGGTGTAGTCCCGTTTGCGCTCGTTTCCATCGCCGGATAGCGCCTCTGAGTAGGAAAAGATTTTCGCTTTGCGGTTAGGGGTGCTGTAGGTTTTGTCAGGAGCGTTTCTCAAACATTGTTCGTAAGCGTCGAAACAATCCAGAATGACCTGATGCTCCGGTTTGACAATCTGCACCAAAAGTCTTTCCAGATCGCCTTTGTCTTGCCGGGGCTGGTTTTCCGGCCAAAGGAATAGGTCGGATTCCACATTGAACTGTACTCCAGTCACCGTGTTTAAAATTTCGTTTTTCCTTTGGACAAAGTCCTCGTCGGCATCTGCAACAATCAAATTTTTAATGCCATTGGTGTTGTTGTCTCCAAAATCTTGCGACTTTTTGTGCCATTCGGTCGCAGAGATAAAGGCGCTGACTGTACCTACTGCCCGAATGCGCACGCCAATTTGGGTAGCCTCATTTTTACCTTCAAAAACCTCCGAACCGCCAATTTTGGACTTAGAAAAAACAAGCCCGAACCAAGCCGACAAAACATCTTTCAGAAAATTTTGATCGGCAGGCCCTTCCGTCCAGATATCCACCTTCACCATACCTGCTTGCCTCCCCGCGTATCATAACCCGTTTCCAGGGCGCTGTTCAATTGTTCAAAGTCCCGGCAACTGGCCACCACCTGCCCATCCGGTTTTTCCAGCAGCGAAAACTGCCGCACTCCCGGCTGATGCTGCACCATATCGGCATCTTCAAAAACCTCCGCGAAAGCCTGCTGGCATTCGAGGCTGTGGGTGGTCATGAAGAGTTGGACGTCGTTGTTGTGGGCTACCTGAAAAATCGTCTTCAAAAAATTCTTCATTCGGGAGTAGTGGATGCCCGTATCAATTTCGTCAATCATCAGGCGTTTACCCTTATATTTTGAAATTTCAAGCATGATTTGCAGCGAGCGAATAACACTCTCTCCAAACGTCACAACAGGAGTCAACTCGTCTTTCCCTTTCATCCCAACAAGGAGTTGATCGTTTCCTCCTATTTTTCGTACCTCAAAATCTTCAACATCAGGAAGTAAAAACCTCATGTCTTCGATAAGTTGAATCTTGGCTTTTCTGCTCAATGCAACTTGCTCAAAATATGCTTTTGGAAGAGCCTCGTTGCTTTGAATTGATGTAGATACGAGCGGCAATTCCCAGTTGCTGATATCTTGACCAAGTACGTGTTCGTAAATACCCGCAATTTCAGTTCCCCAGCCGGAACGTTCTATTCCACCAGATAAAGTCTCTTCGTCGTATGGGAAATCATAAATCCCTGAATCTGTAAATCTGATGTAGCGATTATCAGAAGTGATACCTGTAAAGTAAATATCAGAAAAATCAGCCCCACTTGGGTCTTTAGAATAATCTGGGGGGACTGAAATTTGCATATTGATAAAACTTCCATGGTCCCTTTCGTCAGATGTTTTTACATGGAATACCACAGTATCTTCAAGGCTGTTAAAAATGTACCTCAAAAAGTTTTCATCGGGGTACCTCACTTCTGTTATTTCACCTTTTGGCCCAAATACTGTTACTGGTTTTATAGGCAAGCCTTTAAGAAACAAAGTTTTGTGTAAATTTAGCAGGCATTTTTTGCGATCGTGATCAAACAGCAACGCCTCCAACACACTAGTCTTCCCCACATTATTATCCCCCACGATGAGGTTGAACTGCCCGATGTCGGTCAGTTCCAGCGTGTCGAAGCGTTTGAAGTTTTCGACTTTGAAGTAGGTCAGATGTTCCTTGCTCATGGCTGCTGTTTTTTGCAAAATTACACCATTGCCGGTTGTGGCTCCCGCACCAACCCATAATTCCCCCGCAAACACGCCTCCCGCTCCGTCACGTGCCACTCGAACTCCTCCCGGAAATGCCGGATGGCCGAGGCCACGGGCCAGGCCGCCGCGTCGCCAAGCGGACAGATCGTGTTGCCTTCGATCTTTTTGGCCACGTCCACCAGCAGGTCCATGTCGCTCATTTTGCCCTGGCCGTTTTCGAGGCGCCAGAGCACTTTTTCCATCCAGCCGGTGCCCTCGCGGCAGGGGGAGCACTGGCCGCAGGACTCGTGGTGGTAAAAACGCGTGAAGTTCCAGGTGTTGCGCACGATGCACTGGTCTTCGTCGTACACGATGAAACCGCCGGAGCCGAGCATGGAGCCGGTGGCGAAACCGCCGTCGGCCAGGCTTTCATAGGTCATCAGGCGGTCTTCGCCGGCAGCCGTTTTGGTGACCAAAAAGTGCGGCAGGATGGGCACTGAGGAGCCGCCGGGCACGCAGGCCTTGAGGCGTTTGCCGCGTTTGATGCCGCCGCACCACTCGTCGGAGTAGATGAATTCCTCCATCGGGAGGCCGAGATCAATTTCGTACACGCCGGGTTTGTTGATGTTGCCGCCCGCCGACATGAGTTTGGTGCCGGTGCTTTTCCCGATGCCGATTTTGGCGTACTCGTCGCCGCCGTCGTTCAGGATGGGCACTACGGCGGCGAGGGTTTCCACGTTGTTCACCACCGTCGGGCACTGCCACAGTCCCTTCACGGCGGGGAACGGCGGCTTGATGCGCGGATTGCCGCGTTTGCCTTCGAGGCTTTCGATCAGGGCGGTTTCCTCGCCACAGATGTAGGCCCCCGCGCCGGGGTTGACATACAAATCGAGATCAAAGCCAGAACCCAGTATGTTTTTGCCCAGCCAGCCGGCGGCGTACGCCTCGGCGATGGCTTTTTCGAGGATGAACACGATCCAGGAGTACTCGCCGCGGATGTAGATGTACGCGGTGTTGGCCCCCAACGCAAACGACGACGCGATCATGCCCTCGATGAGCAGGTGGGGGATTTTCTCCATCAGGAAGCGGTCTTTGAACGTGCCCGGTTCCGACTCGTCGGCGTTGCAAAGCAGGTAGCGCGGCACCCCTTCGGGTTTCGCAAGGAACGACCATTTCATGCCGGTGGGAAAACCCGCGCCGCCGCGACCGCGAAGGCCGGATTTTTTCACTTCCTCCAGCACCGCTTCGGGCGACATAGTCTTGAGCGCCTTCTCCACGGAGCGGTAGCCGCCATGTTTGCGGTACACCTCGTAGGTATGGATGCCCGGTATGTGGGCGTTTTCGAGCAATAACTTTCTTGCCATGTTGATTTTTTTCACCGCCGAGACGCGGAGGCGCGGAGTTTTAAAAAAATCATCTCCGCGTCTCCGCGTCTCCGCGGTTCAACCTTATTCTTGTTCTTTGTCAAACTCGATTTGAAAATCCTTGCGCAACCGGTCGGGTGTCATCACGGCGCTTTGGAAATCCGGGGTGGGGAATACGGCCACTTTCATCTTGTCTTTATCGAAATCGTCGAGCCATTCCAGAAATTCGAACAGGTCCAGGGCTTCTACCTTGAACTCCTCGAATCCGGCTTTTTCCCGGAAAATTTCGGCAAACTCGGCACTGGGGAATACGGCGAACACGTCGGTGTCGTCCTCGTCGTCCTCCAGCAGGAGCCAGCCGTCCTCGCCGTCCATCAGCCCCCACACTTCTTCCTGGGCCGCCGCCGTGCGGATGAAATATTTGTATCGGTTTTCCGGCTTTTTCGCCAGCACTTCGTCAATTTGTTGTGTCGTTAGCATGTCGCTTTAAGTTCATGTCGGAAAGATGGGCGTTACCCTCCACCGCCGGAGTTGATGTTTCTTCCTTTTACCCAGCCTTGTTGTTTGTTCTCGCGCTCAACTTTGTACCAGGTAGGGTATTCTGATTGTAGTCCTTTTTCGTCCGTAAAAATCGTTTCCAGGATGTAGATGTTTTCATACTGGCCCAAGGGGGCTATGGTGGCAGCGTTGGGTGTGGGTTCGGCTTGTAGCACTGCGTCTTTTCGAGTCACGTATCCAATAGGCCCGGGTGATTTTGTATTGGGACTTGCCGGTGCGGGTGGAGGCGTCTGAGATTGGGTCGTTCGTTTTTTTTCGGGCATAGGCTGGTTGACCTGCCGGCTGGTGTCGAGGCTGAAATGATTGGGTTTGGGAGCAACAGGAGCAGGAGCCGAGGCGGGTTGCACTGGGGTCGGCTTGGATTCCGGAGCCGGAGGCGTGTCTGGTTTTTGGGTGGGTTGAGTGCCCGCTCCGCACGCTCCGCCAAGCAGGGTAACCAGAAGCAGTATGAAACGTATGTCTCGCATGTGCCGACAGATTTTTTTGTGTAGATCAGTGCATTTTCCAGGTTCCTTTGTCCACCTTTCCGGCTTTGCAGTCCTCGATGAACTGATCCAATTTTTCCTCGGTCAGGTGTTCGTGGTAAAACTCGCCGACCTGCATCATGGGGGCATAGCCGCAGGCGCCGAGGCATTCCACTTCTTTGATCGTGAACAACCCGTCAGGCGTGGTTTGGCCGGTTTTGATGCCGAGTTTTCGTTGGGTATATTCGATCAGTCTCTCGGCGCCCTCGATGGCGCAGGGGCCGGTGTGGCAAAATTCGAAGACGTATCTCCCGACCGGTTCCAGGTTGAACATCGTGTAAAACGTGGCCACTTCGTACACCTCGATGGGGGTGATGCCCAGCACATCGGCCACGTGGTCCATAGCGGCAATGTTTAGCCAGCCATGGTTTTCCTCCTGCGCGATGTGCAAAGCGCGGATCAAGGCGCTCTTGCCCCGACCTTCGGGGTATTTTTTCATCAGGCCCTGTACTTCCGATAGAGCTTCGGGGGAATAGCGGAAGGGCGTGCCGTTGCTTGTTCTCGTTGCGTTCATCTGTTCGCTATTTTATGCATCTAGTTCCCCGGCGATCACGTTCATGCTCGACATCGTGAGGATCGCGTCGGACAACATCGAGCCTTTGACCATCTCGGGATAGGCTTGGTAGTAAATGAAACAAGGCCGACGGAAATGCAACCGATATGGCTGGCGACCGCCGTCGCTAATGAGATAGAAGCCGAGTTCGCCGTTGCCGCCTTCTACCGCGTGGTACACCTCGCCCTTGGGAATGGGCACCTCGCCCATGACGATCTTGAAGTGGTAGATCAGCGCCTCCATTTTCGAGTACACGTCGTCCTTGGGCGGCAGGTAGTAGTCGGGTACGGCAGCGTGATAGTCGCCGGCCGGGAGGTTGTCGTACGCCTGGTGGATGATGCGCAGGCTTTGGCGAATTTCTTCTTGGCGCACCATGAACCGATCGTAGGTGTCGCCCTGGGTGCCCACGGGGATGATGAACTCAAAATCTTCGTACGACGAGTAGGGCATCATAACCCGCACGTCATAGTCCACCCCGCAAGCGCGCAGATTGGGGCCGGTGAACCCGTAGGACATGGCGCGTTCGGCCTCGATGGGGCCGGCGCCGATGGTGCGGTCCATAAAAATGCGGTTGCGTTCGAGCAGGTTGTTGAACTCCTCGAACTTGGCCGGGAAGGTTTTCAGGAAATCCTTCAGTTTTTGGTGAAAAGCCGGAGTAAAATCGCGTTCCATGCCGCCGATACGGCCCACATTGGTGGTGAGGCGGGTGCCGCACACTTCCTCGTACATATCGTAGATACGCTCCCGTTCCTGAAACATGTACGTAAAGCCGGTGAGCGCCCCGGTATCTACGCCGATGACGGCGTTACAAACGAGGTGGTCGGCGATGCGGGCCAGTTCCATGACGATGACGCGCATGTATTGGGCGCGCTTGGGCACCTCGATTTTGGCCAGTTTTTCCACGGTCTGATGCCAGCCCATGTTGTTGATGGGCGACGAGCAGTAGTTCAGCCGGTCGGTGATCGGGGTAATTTGGTTGTACGGACGGTGCTCGGCGAGTTTTTCGAATGCCCGGTGGATGTACCCGATGGTGGGTTCGGCGCTGACGATCTTTTCCCCGTTCATTTTCAGCACGTTCTGGAAAATACCGTGCGTGGCCGGGTGCGTCGGGCCGAGGTTGAGGGTAGCGAGTTCGCCCTCTATGCTGTCGAGTTGAGAAAAGTAGGATTGGACTTGCATAATGTTCTCTTAGTCAAAACTCCGGCCTTCGTGCCCCTGCCTGCCAAAAAACCGATCATCCTTGTCTGTGCGGGTCCCATCCTCAAGGCGGTATTCCTTGCGGAGCGGGAACACATCGAGGTCTTCCACGTTCAGAATGCGGGTCAGGTTGGGGTGGCCGTCGAAGAGCACTCCATAGAAATCGTAGGTTTCGCGTTCCATCCAGTTGGCAGCCGGCCAGAGCGTCGTGGCCGTGGGCAGGTGCGGGTCGGATACGGGGAAAAAAACTTTCACGCGGATACGGATATTCGCACGCCAGTTGTGCAATTGGTACATGATACACAACTCCCGATCATTTTCTTCCGGGAAATGAATGCCGCACAGGGTCGTCAGGAAGTGAAACTGCAACTGCTCATCGTCGCGTAAAAACTTCAACAACTCCACTACATGCTCCCGCGTCGTTTCCACAGACAGCATGCCGTCGTAGGCCGTTTCGTGCCGGACGAGAAGGCCGGGGCGCTGCTGCTCGATGCGGGCGTGTACGAGTTCGTTCGTCATACTTTTAGGTTGGAAGGTTTCGGGTTAGGAGGTTTCGGGTTTTTGGGCTGGGCCAACCCGAAACCTTCTAACCCGAAACCCGAAACCGGTTTTTCAAGCGATTTGATATTTTTCCAAAAGATGCTGGTATTCCGGCGAAAAACGCCGACGCAACGGCTCGTTTTTAACCAATTCCTGGATTTTCATGATCCCATCAATGATCTGCTCGGGGCGGGGCGGGCAGCCGGGCACGTACACATCCACGGGGATTACCTTGTCAATCCCCTGCAACACCGAATAGGTATCGAAAATGCCGCCCGAACTGGCGCAGGCGCCCACGGCAATGACCCATTTTGGCTCGGCCATTTGAGTATACACCTGCTTGAGCACCGGCGCCATTTTTTTGGCAATGGTGCCCATGACCATGAGCAAATCCGACTGACGCGGCGAAAACGACAAGCGTTCCATACCGAAGCGCGATAGATCGTAGTTGGTGCCCATGGTGGCCATGAACTCGATGCCGCAGCATGAGGTGGCAAACGGCAGCGGCCAGATCGAGTTGGCTCGGGCGATTCCTACGACTTTCGACAACGAGGTGGCGAAGAACCCCTCGCCCGCAAAACCTTCCGGCATTTCTGCTATCTTGGTCATGTTCAGTTTCTTTTTCTCAGCGACCGGACCAATCGGATCAAAGCGGTCACAACTAGTATGGTTATCAAGTTTTTATTAGTGTTTTAGTATTTTAGTGTTTTGGTAGTACGGCTTATCAGCAGTTTTTTGATGTTGATTGTCAACTCTTTTACTCAAAACTCAAAACTCAAAACCTACTTCTCCCAGTCCAGGGCGCCTCTACGCAAAACATAGTAGAAACCGAGCAGGAAAATAGCCACAAACAGCAGGACGGCCATGAACGCCTCCACGCCCATTTCGCGGAAATTGACGGCGTAGGGGTAAAAGAAGATCACCTCCACGTCGAAGAGCACGAAGAGGATCGCTACCATGAAATATTTGATGGAAACAGGGATGCGGGCATTGCCTTCCGATTCGATGCCGCATTCGAAGTTTTCGTCTTTTTTTCCGCCCTTGCGGCGTGGCCCAAGCATGGGTACCACGATAAGCACAATGGCTACGAAGCCCAACGCTACCAGCGACTGGAGAATGACGGGCATGTACTGGGAGGGTTCCATGTTTGTGTGAAAAGTTTGGTTGCTAAAACGGTTGGCCGCTACAAGGGTTTAGCCAATTTAATCAAAAAAATTTCAAGCAGCGCGACAATTTGCGGCAAAGGTATCATTCTCCATGGTACTGCACAAAAAACGACGCGGGCTACCCTGAAAAAGGGCGGCCCGCGTCTTGGTGATCATGGCAATGGCTAGTTAATTACAGCCACCTGTTATGTTCACGTTCACAATACAACTCGAAACCTCTCCAGTACTGTTGCTGATGGACAACTTTACACCTACAGTACCAGGATTGACTGTAGCACCGGGGGCGGGCAGTTGTTCCACCATGTCCAACACGCCGCTACAGCCGCCGGTGATGGTGACCAAGGCCCGATAGTCACCGAGGAACGCTTGACAGGAGCTGTTGGCGGTTAGTGTGGGCAACGAGCCTGCGGGCGGGCAAATGATTTTCAACGGGCGCGGGTCGTTCAAATCCACTACCAGCGTAGCGCTCGTCGTCGCTGTGCAGCTGTTGGCATCGGTAACAGTCACGGTGTATGTGCCTACGGCAAGATTTTGGAGGTCTTGTGTGCTGGGGCCGTTGCTCCACGCATACGTTTTGGCACCGGTACCACCGCTCACGCTCAGGTCAATGGCGCCGGTATTGCCGGCATTGCAGTCCACGTTGGTGACGACGGTGCTCAACACGAGCGCAGAAGGCTCCGTTACGGTCGCTGAAGTGGTGGCCGAGCAGCCTTCGCTGTCCGTGACGGTCACAGTATAGGTGCCCGCAACAATGCCGTTCAGGTCTTCGGTGCCGGTGCCGTTGCTCCACTCAAAAACCAAGCCGCCCGGCGCGCCGCCGGAGGCGGAAAGGTCAATGGCGCCGGTGGACAGTCCGTTGCACAGGATGTGCGTGGGTGTTGCGCCAAGCAAGATGGCCGGAGGCTGGGCGACGGACTTCGATTCGGTATCGGTACAGCCGTTGCCGTCGGTGACGGTCACCGTATAAGTGCCGGCAGCGTTGACGTGGATCGCGGCGGTTTGCGCTCCTGTGCTCCAGGCAAAATTGGGCGCGCCGGAGGCCGTGAGCTGCACGGTTGTGCCCGCACAAACCAAGCCGGGGCCGCTAATGGAAGCGGTTGGAAGCGGATTGACCACCAAGGTGACCGATGCCGTGCCAGTGCAGCCGACTGCGTTGGTGGCTGTTACGATGTAATCCCCGGCAATATTCGCCACGATGGCCTGAATGGTGGCCCCCGTGTTCCATTCGTACGAACTGCCGCCCGATGCCGTCAGCGTTGTGGTTTTGTCGGCGCAAATAACCAAGTTGCCGCTGATGGATGCCGTAACACCGGGTTTCACAGCTACTGTTGCCGAAGTGGTTGCGGTGCAGCCGTTGGCATCAGTGACGGTCACGGTGTAAGTACCCGGCGTGTTCACGTTGATGGCCGCAGTATTGGCGCCGGTGCTCCAAGCATACGAGGTGCCGCCCGATCCGGTCAGGGTGGTCGTTTCCGTGCTGCAAATTTCCAGTTCGCCTGAAATCGAGGCCGTCGGCAGCGGGTTTTGTATCACAGAGGCCGATGTGGTCTTGGTGCAGCCGTTGGCGCCGGTAACCGTGACGGTATAGGTGCCGGGTGTGTTCACGTTGATCGCAGCCGTATTAGCACCTGTGCTCCAGGCGTACGACACACCGCCCGACGCGGTTAGCGTGGTGGATGTGCCCGTGCAGAAGGCCAGGTTGCCGTTGATGGCGGCGTTGGGCAGTGCCCGAACGACCAGGGTGACCGAGGCGGTGCCCGTGCAGCCGGCAGCGTTGGTGACGGTAACGGTGTAGGTGCCTGCCGTACTGGTGGTGATGGACTGGGTGTTCTGCCCTGAGCTCCAAGAATATGATGTGCCGGCGGTTGCCGTCAGGGTAGTGGACTCATTGGCGCAAATGTCGAGCACGCCGCCGATGGTGACGACGATGTTGGTGCTCTCCGTTACCTGGGCGGATGCGGTGCTGGTGCAGCCGTTGCTATTGGTGACGGTGACCGTGTACGTGCCGGCCATGCCGACGGCGATGGCCGCCGTATTGGCGCCCGTGCTCCAAGCGTACGAAACACCTCCGGACGCAGTAAGCGTGGTGGTCTCGCCGGTACAGACTTCCAGCAGCCCGGAGATGGATGCGTTGGGCAGCGGATTGACTACCACGGTTGCCGAGGCGGTAGCGGTGCAACCTGCTGCGCTGGTTGCCGTAACCGTGTAGGTGCCCGATGTATTGACATTGATGGAGGCCGTGTTGGCGCCCGTACTCCAAGCGTAGGACATGCCGCCGTTGCCCGTGAGCGTGGTGGACTGGCCGGCGCAGATGGCGAGCGTACCGCTGATGGAGGCGTTGGGCAGCGGGTTGACGACGACCGTGGCCGTAGCGGTGCCCGTGCAACCGGAGGCATTGGTCGCGGTCACGGTGTAGGTGCCCGCAGCGTTGACGCTGATGGAGGCCGTGTTGGCCCCCGTGCTCCAAGCGTAGGACGTGCCGCCGTTGCCCGTGAGCGTGGTGGACTGGCCGGCGCAGATCGTCAGCGTGCCGGAAATGGAAGCACTCACGCCCGGGTTTTGGGTGACCGATGCCGATGCCGTGTTGCTGCAGCCGTTGGCGTTCGTGGCGGTCACGGTGTAGGTGCCCGCAGCGTTGACGCTAATGGAGGCCGTGTTGGCGCCCGTGCTCCAGGCGTAGGACGTGCCGCCCGTGCCCGTGAGCGTGGTGGAAAGTCCCGGGCAGAAGTTGAGCGTGCCGGAGATGCCGGCGGTGGGCAGCGGGTTGGCGACGACGGTGGCCGAGGCGGTATTGGTACAGCCGTTGTTATTGGTGGCTGTGACGGTGTAGGTGCCCGCGCCGACGCTGATGGACGCGGTGTTGGCGCCCGTGCTCCAGGCGTAGGACGTGCCGCCCGTGCCCGTGAGCGTGGTGGTCTGACCGGTGCAGATGGTGAGCGTGCCGGAGATGCCGGCGGCCGGCAGCGGGTTGACGACGACCGTGGCCGACGCGGTGCCCGTGCAGCCGGAGGCGTTGGTCGCGGTCACGGTGTAGGCGCCGGCCGTGTTGACGTTGATGGCTGCCGTGTTGGCCCCCGTGCTCCACGCGTAGGACGTGCCGCCGTTGCCCGTGAGGGTCGTGCTTTGTCCGGCGCAAATGGTCAGCGTGCCGGAAATGGAAGCGCTCACGCCCGGGTTTTGGGTAACCGATGCCGATGCCGTGTTGGTGCAGCCGTTGGCGTTCGTGGCGGTCACGGTGTAGGAGCCGGCGGCGTTGACATTGATGGACGCGGTGCTGGCGCCCGTGCTCCAGGCGTAGGACGTGCCGCCCGTGCCCGTGAGCGTGGTGGAAAGTCCCGGGCAGAAGTTGAGCGTGCCGGAGATGCCGGCGGTGGG
>Ga0268299_1002233_pt1 | contig 24767 bp, 22 predicted proteins | sample NOBtaG_FD_193484 | JGI IMG/M metagenome (GOLD analysis project Ga0268299, IMG submission 193484) | Activated sludge microbial communities from bioreactor in Nijmegen, Gelderland, Netherland - NOB reactor | ecosystem: Engineered > Bioreactor > Aerobic > Activated sludge | place: Netherlands... | reverse complement strand
CGATCGACGAGCTGAACACCACCCGGGGCCGGCCGGGGGCGGCGGCCAGGGCGTCGAAGAGAAGGCGGGTGCCGTCGAGGTTGACCCGGTAGCCCTTGGCCGGGTTGGCCTCGGCCTCGCCCGACACCACGCCGGCCAGGTGGAACACCACGTCGGGCCGGCGGGCGGCCAGCTCGGCGGCCATGGCCGGCTCGGCCAGGTCGGCCACGATCGAATCGACCGCCACCTCGGCACCGAGGCCGGCCGGGGGATCGGCGGCCACCACGTCGGCCAGGTCGAGGGCCTCTATCGGGCGGCCGGCCAGCGTGCCGTCGGCCGCCAGCCGGGCCGAGAGCTTCCGGCCCAACATGCCGGCCGCTCCCGTGATCAGGATCCGCATCGGTCGTCCTCCCCGTCGGGCCCGCCCGGGCCGAGCGGGGTGCTGGTTCGAAATCTACCCACCACCGCACCACCCGCCGGCCCATGCGGCCCCCGGCCCGGGGCCGCCACCGTTGGCCGATGGCGGGACCGAAGGAAACGGCCCGGCCGGTGGGGACCACCGGCCGGCGGGCAGCGGCATCGATCGGGGCGGGGGAGCGGCGCCGGCGACGCCGCCCGGTGCGGGGCCGGGGGTGGGCCCTGTGGGCGGCGGCCGTCCTCACCGTCGGGCTCGTACCGATCCTGTCCGCCACCCCGGCCGGCGCCGACGGCACAGCCGGAGGCGACGGCACAGCAGGAGGCGACGGCACACCAGTAGGCGACGGGACGGTGCTGGCGTCGCCCCAGGTCGGCGGCCCGGCCCCGGCTGCCTCGGCCATGGCGGCGCCGTCGGGCAAGCCGGCGCTGTACCTGACGTTCGACGACGGCCCGGGCCCCGACACGGCCCGGTTCCTCGACCTCCTGTCGTCGTACGGGATACGGGCCACGTTCTTCGTGACCGGCCGCAACACGTCGGCCAACCCCGGCCTGGCCCGCCGCATCGTGACCGACGGCCACGCCATCGCCAACCACTCCTGGAGCCACCCCACGCTCACGTCGCTCAGCGACGCCGGCATCCGCCACGAGCTGGGCACCACCAACGATGCCGTCCGGGCCGCCACCGGCGTGACGCCAGCCTGCTACCGCCCGCCCTACGGCGCCACCAACGCCAGGGTCCAGGCCCAGGCGGCGGCGGTGGGGCTCCCGAACGCCGGCTGGACCGCCGGGGCCGGCGCCTCCCACGCCGGCCTGTGGGACATCGACACCAACGACTGGCGCCTCAGCCTGGCCAGCACCTCCTGGACCGAGGCCGCCATGCGGGCCCAGCTCGACCGGGCCGGCAACGGCCACGTGGTCCTGCTGCACGACGGCGGCACCAACCGCAGCCGGGGTCTGCGGGTCCTGGCCCAGTGGCTGGCCGCCAACCACGACCGGTTCGACTTCCGGAGCCTCCCGGGCTGCGGCGGCCGGCTGGTGGAGCCGGCCCTCGACCCGGCCCGGCCCCAGGACTGGCACCGGTTCCGGATCGCCCGCCTCTACCGGGCCTGGTTCGGCCGCGAGCCCGATGCCGCCGGCTGGGAGTACTGGTCGAAGGTGGCGGCCCAGGGCCGGTCGATGGCCGAGATCAGCGAGTGGTTCGCCCAGAGCTCGGAGCTGGCACTCACCGCCGGCGCCCTGTCCGACGACCAGGTGGTCACCCTCGTCTACCAGCGGGTGCTGAACCGGGAGCCCGATCCCGACGGTCACGCCTACTGGGTGGGCCTGCTGGGCCGGGGCCTCACCCGGGGCCAGCTGATGCTCGGGTTCTCCGACTCCGAGGAGAACATCAACGCCACCCTGGCGGCGATCACCGGCTCGTGCGCCACCGGCGACGTGGCCGCCAGCTACCGTTGCCGGGCCGCTCAGCTGCCCGCCTACAACTGGTAGACGCCCCCGAACTCGGACTTTTCATCGGGGCCGTCGCCGGCGACGCCATCAGTGAAAAGGTGGTCGGGGGTGCCGTGCTACCGTGCGCTTGAGGTGGAGCGCCGGGCTGTGACCCGGCCGAGCGGCGGGAGCGAGGGACCCATGACCGAGCCTGGTCTGCGATCGGCAATCGAGCTGGCCACGGCCATCCGGGCCCGCGAGCTGAGCGCGGTGGAGCTGCTCGACCACTACCTCGACCGGGTCGACCGGTTCAATCCCGCGGTCAATGCGCTGGTCACCTTCGACCTCGACGGGGCGCGGGCCCGGGCCGAGGCTGCAGACCGGGCCACGATGGCCGGCGGGCCCCTGGGCGTCCTCCACGGCCTGCCCTGCTCGATCAAGGACGCCATCGCCACCGCCGGGGTCCGCACCACCGGCGGGGCCGTGGAGCTGACCGGCAACGTCCCCGCCACCGACGCCCCGGTGGTGGCCCGGCTGGCGGCGGCCGGCGCCAACGTGTTCGCCAAGTCGAACCTGCCCCGCTGGTCGGGCGACATGCAGGCCTTCAACGAGATCTTCGGCACCACCAACAACCCGTGGGACCTGAGCCGGGGGCCCGGCGGATCATCGGGTGGGGCGTCGGCGGCGGTGGCCGCCGGCCTGTCGGCCTTCGACATCGGCACCGACATCGGCGGCTCGATCCGGGGCCCGGCCCACCTGTGCGGGATCTGCGGCCACAAGCCGAGCTTCGGCATCGTGCCCGCCCTCGGCTACATCGATCACGTGACCGCCGGCCTCACCGAGCCCGACATCAACGTGCTGGGTCCGCTGGCCCGCACCGTCGACGACCTGTCGCTGCTGCTCGACGTGATCGCCGGTCCCGCCGACGACCGGGCCCCCGGTTGGCGCCTGGAGCTGCCCGGCCCCCGGGCCTCCCGCCTGGCCGATCTGCGGATCGCGGCCTGGCTCGACGATCCGGCCTGCCCCGTCTCGGCCGACACCGCCACCGCCCTCGACGGCCTGGTGGGCCTGATCGAGGGGGCGGGGGGCCGCGTGGACCGGGCGGCCCGGCCCGGGATCGACCCCGAGGTGGTGCGGCGGGTCGGCATGCCGCTGGTCTCGGCGGCCACGTCGCCCGGCCGCACCGACGAGGAGTTCGAGCACTTCCGCCGCATCGCCGACAGCCCCGAGGGCCTCGACCCCACGCTGGTCATGCGGGCCCGGGCCTCCGCCATCCGCCACCGCGACTGGCTGCTGCTCACCGAGGAGCGGGAGCGGGTGCGGGAGCAGTGGGCGCAGTTCTTCACCCGCTTCGACGTGCTGCTGTGCCCGGTGCTGATGATCCCGGCCTTCGAGCACCAGCAGGAGGGCACCCTCTACACCCGCACCCTGCGGGTGGACGGGGTCGACCGGCCCTATGCCGACATCGTCTGGTGGACCATCCTGATCGGCATGGCCTACCTGCCCTCCACCGTGGTGCCCGTCGGCTGGACGCCGGGTGGGCTTCCGGTGGGGGTCCAGGTGGTGGGCCCGTACCTGGGCGATCGGTCGACCCTGGCCGCCGCCCGCCTCATCGAACGCCTGACCGGCGGCTACCGGGTTCCGCCCCTGGCCGCCGGCGACCAGGAGGCCTCGCCATGACCGCCGACAGCGCCAACCCCGGCCGCACACCCCGCCAACCCGGGCCGCGGGCTCTCACCAAGGTGGCCGAGCCGATCCACGCCGTCACCTACTACACCCGGGAGCTGACCGACCTCACCGACGTCGGCTACCGGGGCTGGTGGCACGCCTACTTCGCCTACCGCCCGGCTCCGATGGGGGCCGTCACGGCCGGCACGGTGACCGCCGCGTTCTACAACTTCGCCCCCCGCATGGTGGAGCGGGCCGTGCCCGGGGTGTGGGCCATCCGCTCCCCGGCCGACACGGTGGCCCTGCGCCATGAGCGGGTGGCCCGGGCGCTCGACCGCATCTTCGGCCCGGCCGGCACCGGCTCCCGGCCGGCGGAAGCCGCCCCCGCCGCCCGGCTCCTGCGCCGGGCCCTCGACGGTCTCAGCGTGGCCGGCCGGCCCGTGTTCGGGGGCTACGCCGAGCTGGTGTGGCCGGCCGACGACCTGGAGGCGGTGTGGCACGGCTGCACCCTGCTGCGCGAGCTGCGGGGCGACTGCCATGCCACGGCCCTGGCCGCGGCCGAGGTCGACGGGGTGATGGCCCATGTGCTGATGGCCGGCCGGGGCCACGGCAACCGGCCCACCATCCAGGCCATCCGGGGCTGGAACGACCAGGAGTGGGACGGTGCCGTGGCCCGCCTCCACGAGCGCGGTTGGGCCGGCCGGGACGGCTCGTTGACCGACGCCGGGCGTCAGGGTCGCGATGCCATCGAGCAGCACACCGACGCCCTGGCCATGGGCCCCGTGGCCCGCCTCGGGACCGATCTGGGCGACCTCCTGGCTGCCCTCGAACCGCTGGCCGGCCACCTCGTCGCCTCCGGTGAGGTGTCGGCCACGTGGCCCCCGCCCCACCTGCACCGCACCGAGGGCGGTGGGCGATGACGGGCGGCTCCGCCGAAGTGCGGCCTCGCCGGCCCGAAACCCGGCGCAGGTTGTCGACCCGGCGCGATTAGCCTGGCCCCCCATCCCGAGCACCAACCTTACGTGAGGACCGTGTCCACCACCGGAGAGCAGAACCAGATCATCGTCTGGGTGAACGGTCAGGCCTGGTACGGCCTCGACGGCCACGTGATCGGGCGCGACACCAACGCCTCGATCACGGTCGACCACGCCCAGGTGTCCCGCCGCCACGCCGTGCTCGCCTTCGACGGGGTCGCCTGGTCGATCCGCGACCTCGGCAGCGTCAACGGCATCCACGACGCCAACGGCCGGCGTGACGCCATCCCGCTGCGGCCCGGCCGCACCCAGGTGTGGTTGGGGCCGCCGGCCAGCTCGCCGTCGATCTACTTCGACGTGCCGACCCCGGTCGCGCCCCAGCCGGGCGGGCAGCCCGCACCCCAGCCGGGCGGGGGCGGTCCCCAGCCCTACGGCGGCCCCCAGGGCCCGGGGGGAGGACCGGCCCCCTACGGCGGCGGCCCCTCGGCCCAGGGCGGCGGTCCGAGCCCGTACGGCGGCGCTCCTCGGGCGGATCAGGGCGGCCCGAGCCCCTACGCCGGCGGTGGCCCCCCGGCGGCGGCCCCCGGCGGCCCGCTGCCCTTCGCCGGGGCGACCCCCTCCCCGGGGCCCGGGGCCGGGGGCGTCGGGATCCAGGCGCCATCCGTCGGCGGCTCGCCGGCGCCGCCGCCCCCGGTGGGGGTCGGCACCCCGCCGGTCAGCGCCGGGGGCGGACCCGGCGCTCCGCTCGCCCCCGCCCCCGCGCCCGCCCCCGCCCCAGCTCCGCCACCCGGTGCCGGGGGTGCGGCCGGCAACCGCCCGCCACCGCCGATGGGCGCGCCGGCGGCCCCGGTGGGCAACGCCATCGGCCCCGAGCCGTTCCGGCCCCGGGGGGCGGTGGCCGCTCCCGCTCCCGGGCCCTACACCAGCGCCCTGAACGCCAACAGCCTCCTGGTGGAGCAGAACCTGGGCGGGCTCAGCCAGGTCATCAACCTCGGGGGCAGCGATCTGATCGTCGGCCGCTCGGCCCAGTGCGACATCTCCATCGCCGACCCGCTCATGTCCCGCCGGCACGCCCGCCTGCTGATCGGCCCCGGTGGCGGCCGGATCATCGACCTCGGCAGCGACAACGGCACCTTCGTCAACGGCCAACGCATCACCGACAGCCCGCTGGTCGAGGGCGACCTCATCGAGATGGGCCGGTCGCAGTTCGTGCTCACAGGGGGCCGCCTCCAGCAGCACGTGGCCCACGGCCTGCCCCTCCAGGCGGCCAACCTGACGGTGACGGTGGGCGGCGGCCACGTCCTGCTGAGCGACGTGAGCTTCTCCCTGCCCCCCGGCTCGATGACGGCCGTCATCGGCCCGTCGGGCAGCGGCAAGAGCACCCTGCTCAACGCCCTCACCGGCCGTCGCCCGGCCGACCAGGGCCGGGTGGTGCTGGGCGGCCGCGACCTCTACGGCTCCGACGCCGGCCTGGGTCGCCGCATCGGCTTCGTGCCCCAGGACGACCCGGTGCACGAGACGCTCACCGTGCGTCGGGCGCTGGAGGCGGCGGCCCGGCTGCGGCTCCCGGCCGACACCAGCTCAGCCGAGATCCGCGGCAGCGTGGAGCAGGTGGCCACCGAGCTGGGCCTGCGGGAACGGCTCGACACCAGGGTGAAGGCGCTGTCGGGCGGCCAGCGCAAGCGGGTGAGCGTCGGCTACGAGCTGGTGGGCACGCCCCAGGCCCTGATCCTCGACGAGCCCACCTCGGGCCTCGATCCCGGCCTCGAACGGGATCTCATGGTCACCCTGCGCCAGCTGGCCGACAAGGGGACCACCACCATCGTGGTGACCCACTCGGTGCAGAGCGTCGAGCTGTGCGACCTGGTCCTGGTGCTGGCCCCCGGCGGCCGGCTGGCCTTCATCGGCCCTCCGTCGAAGGTCAGCCTGCATTTCCGCTGCCCCGACCTGGCCAGCGTGTTCCACCTCCTCGGCACCCGCCAGCGTGCCGAGTGGGAGCTGGAGTTCGCCCAGACCACGTCGTACCTCAAGTTCGGGGCGCCGGCCCCCATCTCGGCCGCCGCCCCCGAGACCCCGCTGCCGCCCCGGTCGTTCGTTTCCGACCTGCGGGTGATGCTGGTGCGCTACGTCCGGTCGCTGGTCGGTGACCGGCGCCGGCTGATCCTGCTGCTCGCCCAGGCCCCGGTGCTCGGGGCCATCCTGGCCGCGGTGCTGTTCCGCAACGCCTTCGTGGAGGGTTCGGGCCAGGCCACCCGCCAGTACCTCCTGGCCACCGTGCTGGCCATGTCGTGGCTGGGGGGCTCCAACAGCGTGCGGGAGATCGTGCAGGAGCGCGACGTGTTCCGCCGGGAGATGGCGGTGGGCGTGTCGGCCACCGCCTTCGTGCTCAGCCGCTGGATCGTGTTGAGCGTGGCCACCGCAGTGCAGGCGATCGTGCTCCACCTGGTGGCCTCCAGCCGCCAGCAGAACGACATCGGCCAGGGCGCTCTGCTGCGGGCCGGCCAGCTGGAGCTGATCCTGGCCCTCATCGGCGTCGGGGTGGTGAGCGTCGGCATCGGCCTGCTCATCTCGGCCCTGGTCACCGACACCCCGCGGGCCCTCACCCTGTTGCCCCTGGTGATCATCCCCACCCTGTTGCTCAGCGGCCTGGTGGTGCCCACCTCGGGTCGGGCGGGGGTGCAGGAGCTGACCTACCTGAACCCGGTCCAGTGGGGCTCGTCGGCCGCCGCCGTGTCGGTCGACATCCGCACGGCCGAGAACTGCAACGTGCCGGGCAACACCAACGCCCAGTTCAACGCCACCTGCTCCAACAGCCGGTGGGAGCGCAGCGCCACCACCCAGAGCATCAACTTCGTCATGATCGTGGTCTGGAGCGTCGCCATGCTCGGGCTGGCCAGCTGGTGCACCGGTTGGACCATGTCGAGGCCGCTCAAGCGGTCCTGACCCGGCCCAGGGGGGTTGATGGGGTCCGGGGGCGCAGCCCCCGAAGAGCACCGCCGTCAGGCGGCGCCCAGGGGTTGGGGCCCCTGGGTTGATGGGGTCCGGGGGCGCAGCCCCCGAAGAGCACCGCCCTCAGAGGATCCCGGCGCCCAGCAGGCCCACGGCGATCACGCCGATGCCGAGGCGGTACCAGCCGAACACGTCGAAGCTGCGCTGCTGGAGCCAGGTGACCATCCACCGCACCGACACCACGGCCGCGACGAACGCCACCACCAGGCCGATCAGTGGCGTGACCAGCCCGAACGTGTCGAGCATCAGCTTGCCGTCGGAGGCCCCGGTGAGCACGGTGGCGGCCCCCAGCGTGATCAGGCCCAGCAGGAAGCTGAACTCCACCGCCGCTTCCAGCGACAGGCCCACGGCCACGGCGCCGATGATCGTCACCAGGCTGCGGCTGGTGCCCGGCCACAGGGCGACCGCCTGGATCAGCCCGATGCCCAGGGCCTGGCGGAGCGTCATCTGGTGGAGGGCGACGCCGGGGCGGCGCAGGAAGCCCTGGCGTTCCAGCACCAGGATCACCACCCCGCCCACCAGCCAGGCGGCGGCCACGGGGCCTACGCCGAACAGCTGCTCCCGGACCACGTCTTTGAAGGCGAGCCCGATGACGGCGGTGGGCACGAAGGCGGCCACCACGGCGATCAGCACGGCCCGGCCATCCGCGCTGCGGCCGATCAGGCCGTCGAGCATCTGGCGCACCCGGTGCTGGTAGAGCACCAGCACCGCCAGGATGGCGCCGGCCTGGATGCAGATGGCGTAGGCGTCGAGCGCCTTGTCGGACTCCGGGGTGCCGCCGAGGCCGAGGGCGTCCTGGGCCACCAGCAGATGACCGGTGGAGCTCACCGGCAGGTACTCGGTGAGCCCCTCCACCAGGCCCAGCACCACGGCCGCCACCACGGACAGGCCCTCGGCCCCGCCGCCGTCGTCGGCCGCCGGCACGGCCGGGCCGGCGGGGGAGCGGGGAGTAGCGGCGGCGGGCACGATCCACAGGGCGACGAGCGCCAGCAGGGCGGCGGCTGCGCCCCCCCGGGCCGTCCGCCGCCAGGAGGTGGCTGTCACAGAGCGGGTGTACACAGGAGCGGGACGCTACCGGACGAATACCGGCATAGGACTCGAACATTTGTTCGATACGTCGGCTACCGTATGGATCATGAACGATCCCTCTGATCAGACACCGTCCCGCGAATCGCTGCCCGGTCCCCAGCCCCCGAGCCCGACGGGGCGGCGGTTGCCGGCCACCTCCGAGGAATGGGAGCAGCTCCGGCGCTCGGTGGCCATGCTGTCTCCCGGGGCCTGGGCGCTGAGGCGGGAGCCGGCGCTGGCTGCGCTCGACCTCCTCCTCGGCCATCTGCGGAACCGTCCGTGAGTGACATGGGTCTCACGGGGCGGTGAAAGCCGGATGAAATCAGACGGTGCGGAAGGTGCACCCAACTAGGGTTGCGTGGTCTGTCTGTCGTTCCCTTCGGGGGAGGAGCTTCGAGCATGTACCGCTCGCTGGGTCAATGGTGCTTCCGTCAGTGGAAGCTGGTGGTGGGCGCCTGGGTGCTCGCCCTGGTCGGGGTCAGCGTCGTGGCCCAGGCGGTGGGGCCGGCGTTCGACACCACCTTCGAGATCCCGGCGTCGGAGAGCCGCGACGGGTTCGACGTGCTCAACGAGCGGTTCGGCGGCCAGGGCAGCGGCAACCCCGGCTCGATCGTGTTCCGCACCGACCGGGGGGTGGCCGACCCCGAGGTCGAGCAGGTGATGACCGAGCTGTTCGAGTACACCGCCACGCTGAACCCCGGGCTCCAGCTCACCAGCCCCTACGACGAGCAGCTGCCCCGGCCCCAGGTGGCCCAGGTGGGGCCCGAGGCGGGCAAGATCGCCTTCGCCAGCCTCAACCTGAGCCTCGACATCGACCAGGTGGAGGGGAGCCGGATCGGCGGCGAGATCACCGACAAAGCCGACGAGCTGCTGGCCGGGGCCGGCCTGGCCGACGAGGTGCAGGTGGAGCTGGGCGGCGCCTACCTGGCCGGCTTCGAGCCCCCGCAGACCGAGCTGATCGGCCTCGCCTTCGCCGTGATCGTGCTGATCCTCGCCTTCGGCTCGGTGATGGCCATGGGCCTGCCCATCGGGGTGGCGGTGGCCGGCGTGGGCACCGGCATCGGCCTCGTCAACCTGCTCACCAACGTGCTGCCGATGCCCGACTTCGCCACCACGGTGGGGGCCATGATCGGGCTCGGGGTCGGCATCGACTACGCCCTGTTCATCGTCACCCGCTACCGCAGCGCGGTGGCCGCCGGCCGCAGCCCCCAGGAAGCGGTGGGCCTGGCCATGGACACCGCCGGCCGGGCCGTGGTGTTCGCCGGGCTCACGGTCGTGGTGTCGCTGCTGGGCATGCTGCTCATCGGCCTCAAGTTCATCTCCGGCCTGGGTGTGGGGGCCGCCACCACGGTGGCCGTCACGATGCTGGCCTCGGTCACCCTGCTGCCGGCACTGCTGGGGCTGGTGGGCCACCGGGTGGAGCTGTCCCGCTATCGGGGTGTGGCCGCCGCCGGCCTGGTGGCCGTCGGCCTGTTCGCCATCGGCATCGGGGCCGCGCCGGTGGGTCTGGTCGCCATCGCGGCCGCGGTGGTGGTGCTGGTGGTCGGCAGCTTCGTCCCCGGCATCAAGACGTTCTTCCAGCGCGAGATGCCGCCGCGCCTGGAGAAGCCGCTGCGGGAGACCGTGCCCTACCGGTGGAGCCGCATGATCCAGAGTCACCCCTGGATCGCCCTGGCCGCTGGCGCCGCCGTGCTGCTGGTGCTGGCCTCGCCCGTGCTGGGCCTGCGCATGGGTTTCTCCGACGAGGGCAACTTCCCGGAGGACACCACCACCCGCAAGGCGTACGACCTGATCGCCGAGGGCTTCGGCCCCGGCTTCAACGGCCCGTTCGTGGTCACCGTCGTGCCCACCTCGGCCGAGGGGGCGGCCAGCCTGGAGCCGTTGGCCAAGGCGATCGCCGAGACCCCCGGGGTGGCCAACGCCTCGCCTCCCATCCCCGACAACCTGGAGGATCCGGCGTCGGCCGAGGCGTTCCTGATCCAGATCATCCCCGAGACCTCACCCCAGGACGAGGCCACCGAGGAGCTGGTCAAGGCCCTGCGGGAAGACGTGATCCCGGCCAACGCGACCGGCCTCGACGTCAACGTCACCGGGGCGGTGCCCTCCGCGATCGACTTCACGTCCTACCTCGGCGCCCGCATCCTGCTGTTCTTCGGCGTGGTGCTGGCCCTCAGCTTCCTGTTGCTGATGGCCGTGTTCCGCTCCGTGGTGGTGCCGCTCAAGGCCGTGATCATGAATGTGCTGTCGATCGCCGCCTCCTACGGCGTGGTGGTGGCGATCTTCCAGTGGGGTTGGGGCGGCCAGTTCCTGAACATCGCCGGCGCCCCGATCGAGCCCTTCATCCCGATGATGCTGTTCGCCATCGTGTTCGGCCTGTCCATGGACTACGAGGTGTTCCTGCTGTCCCGGGTCAAGGAGGAATACGAGCGCACGGGCGACCCCCGCAACTCGGTGGCCGACGGCCTGGCCAGCACGGCCCGGGTGATCTCGGCCGCGGCGGCCATCATGATCGTGGTGTTCGGCTCGTTCATGTTCGAGAACGACCGGATCATCAAGCTGTTCGGCCTCGGCCTGTCGCTGGCCGTGCTGCTCGACGCCAGCCTGGTGCGGCTCCTCCTGGTACCGGCCACGATGGAGCTGCTGGGGGCCCGCAACTGGTGGCTGCCCCGCTGGCTCGACAAGCTCCTGCCCAACCTCAACATCGAGGGCACCGAGGCGGCCGGCCACGAACCGGTGGCCGCAGCGGCTGAGCGCCAGCCCGAGCGGGTATAGGGTCGAGCTGTGGAGCAGCCTCAACCGGAAGACAAGGACTGGACCTGGGTGCTGGATCGCCCCTGTCCCCAGTGCGGGTTCGACGCCGCGGCAGTGCCCCGGGACCAGCTGGCGGCGAAGATCCGCACCAACGCCGCCGCCTGGCGGGCGGTCCTGAACCGCGGCCCGATCGTGTCGATGCGTCCGCCCGACGACCCCGAACGGGGCCCGGTGTGGTCGGCGCTGGAGTACGGCGGCCACGTGCGCGACATCTACCGCCTCCTGGACGAGCGCCTCCGCCTGATGCTCACGAAGACCGATCCCCAGTTCCTCTACTGGGACCCCGATGCGGCGGCCGTGGAGCATCGCTACGCCGAGCAGGACCCCCACCGGGTGGGCTACGACCTGGCCCTCACCGCCGGCAAGGTGGCCGACGCCCTGGACCGGGTGCGGGGCGACCAGTGGAGCCGGACCGCCCGGCGGTCCGACGGCAAGACGTTCACGGTGGAGGGGCTGGCCGCCTACCTCTACCACGACGCCGTCCACCACCTGCACGACGTGGAGGCCGGCTTCAAGGCCCTGGCCGAAGGCCAGGAGGGCGACGACGACGGCGAGGCCGACAGCCCCGGAGTCGACCCCGAGCCATGACCGACCGGGCAGCCGGGGGAACAGCAGAGCTGGGGGAGTTCGACATCGAGGCCCACGCCGACGGCGTCACCGAGCTGGTTCGCTCGGCCAGCCGCCAGGCCCTGGCCTGGCACCGGCGACCCCTGCCGGTGGAGAACAAGCTGGCCGTCGGGTTCGACCCCGTCACCGAGGCCGACCGGGCGGTGGAGGACACGATCCGGGCCGGGCTGGCGGCCCGATTCCCCGGCCACGCCATCCTGGGCGAGGAGCGGGGGGAGACCGGTAGCGGACCCTACCGGTGGGTGATCGACCCGATCGATGGCACCCGGGCCTTCATCAGCGGCCAGCCGATGTGGGGCACGCTGGTGGGGTTCCAGGTCGACCGGGCCCCGGTGGCGGGCTGGATGCACATCCCGGTGCTGGACGAGACCTACCTGGCCACCCCGTCCACCGGAGCCCGGCTGATCGGGCCCGGCGGGGAGCGCCGGCCGCTGGCGGTGTCGGCCGTCACCGAGCTGAGCCGGGCCATCCTGCTGTGCACCCACCCGTCGATGTTCGCCGGCCCGCAGCGGGAGGCCTTCGACGCGCTCGAGGCGTCGGTTCGGCTGTCGCGGTTCTCGGGCGACTGCCTGAACTACGGGCTGCTGGCCGCCGGCCACGTCGACCTGGTGATCGACAACGGCCTGGCCCCCTACGACATCGTGCCCCTGCTACCGATCCTGGCCGCCGCCGGGGCCGTGGTGACCGGGCTCGACGGCGAGCTCCCCCTCGACGGCGGGTTCGCCCTGGCCGCCGCCACCCCCGAGCTGCACGCAGCCGCCATGGCCATCCTCCGCCCCGGCTTCTAGACCCTGCTTCTGGTGTCGGAAAGCGTCACGGGTGACGGCGCCGGACACTAGAAGCGGTGGGCGATGCCGTCGATCGTGTCGATGAGCTGGGGGAACAGGGGGCGGGGCAGGTTGTGGCCCATCTCGTCCAGCAGCACCAGCTCGGCGCCGGGCACGGCGTCGGCCGTGGCCACGCCGCCCGACACGTCGATCAGGGGGTCGAGCCGGCCGTGGATCACGAGGAACGGGGCCCGGACCGAGCCCAGCCGCTGGGTGCGGTCGCCCGACGCCACGATGGCCGCCAGCTGAAACGCCGGGCCCACCGGGTGGAACATCCGGTCGTAGGACTCGGCGGCCCGCCGTCGGGCGTCGGCTTCGTCCCACAGCGGCCCGCTGATCACCCTGCTGGCCGCCATACCCTGGGCGATGGCCTCGTCCCGGGTGGCCGCCGGCGGGCGCAGCAGCACGTCGATGGCCTCGGGTGAGGCCTGGCCGACCGCTGGATTGCCGGTGGTGGACATGATCGAGGTGACCGACCGCACCCGCTCCGGGTGCTCGAAGGCCAGATGCTGCGCGATCATCCCGCCCATCGACGCCCCCACCACGTCGGCCCGCTCGATCCCCAGGGCGTCGAGCAGGCCGGCAGCGTCGGCCGCCATGTCGGACAGGGTGTAGGGCACGTCGGCCGGGCCCACCTCGCCGCCGGCCGCCCGCCGGGTCATGAGGCCGAGGACGTCGGGCGGCGGACCTGGTGTCTTGCTCGACAGCCCCACGTCGCGGTTGTCGAACCGGATGACGTACCGGCCCCGGGCCGCCAGCCCGCTGAACAGCTCCTCGGGCCACAGGATCATCTGGGCCCCCAGGCCCATCACCAGCAGCATCGGCGGGTCGGTGGGGTCGCCGAAGGTCTGGTGGCACAGGTCGATCCCGTTGGCCGCCACCATGGCCGGCGACGAGGAGGCGACGGCGGCGGGCGGCGGGGTGGCATCAGGATCGGTCATGGGGTGCTCCCGCTCGATTGCCGGACGATCAGGGGGTGAGGCCCCGCAGCCCGCTCCAGGCCAGGGCGATGAGATCGTTGACGAGGTCGTCGCGGTCGAGGCCCTCGGCGTTGCCCGACTGCCAGTAGCGCATCATGCCCTCGGCCAGCCCCATGATCCCGTGGGCCAGGGCCTGGCGGTGCTGGGTGCTGATGCCGGGCACGTCGATGAGGTCGGCGATGCCCTGGGCGATCGAGTGCTCCACCGCGCTGGTGATCGTGGCCCACTCGCCGTCCTGGCGGGAGGTGCCGCTGAACAGGATCTGGAAGCCCTCGGTGTCGTCGTCGACGAAGCGGACGTAGGCCTGGAACCCGGCGTCGACCTGCTGGCGGGGTGTGCCGGCCTGGGCCGCCGCCTCCAGCACCGAGGCCCGCAGCCGGGCCCCGATGTCTTCCAGCACCGCTGTGTAGAGGTCGCGCTTGGAGGCGAAGTGCTGGTAGAGCACCGGCTTGGTGACGCCGGCCTCCTCGGCGATCTCGGCCATCGTCGTCTCGTAGAACCCGCGCTGGGCCAGCACCCGGCGGGCCACGTCGAGCAGCTGGCGGCGGCGCTGGGCCGCCGGGAGGCGCCCGCCGACGGTGGACGGGCGGGTGGCGGCCGCGGCGGGGGCCGGCCGGGAGCCGCCCACGATCCCGCTGCCGCCCGGGCCCTCTGCGCCGTGTGCTACCACGACCCTTCCCTGTCGGCCCGATCGGCCGCCTTCACGGCGTAGCTGAACACGATCGCCGGCGCCAGGACGATCGAGCCCACGATGAGGCAGAAGGTGAGGGCGGCACCCAGCACCGGGGGGAAATCGGTGGCGAGAGCCACGACGAACAGCACCATCGACAGGCCGAACAGGCCGTAGCCGGTGCGGAGGCCGAGGCTGACCCAGCGGGCCACCTGAGCCCGGCGCACGAGAATGGGGTCACCCGGGTCGGTCATCCCCGCAAGCCTGCCGTATCGGAGCCCGGTTCGGCCACGTGACAGGCGAACTGTTGGTCGAAAAGCGCCGGTGGGGAGCTCAGAAGGCGGGCAGGACCCGGTCGAGGTGGACGAAACACACGAACAGGCAGGGCACGAAGGCCACTGCGCCGGTGCCGTAGGCCCAACGCCGGCGCCACAGCCGGCCCCCGATCCAGGCGGCGTGGGCCACCACGGCGCACACGGTGGCCCACAGGATGGTGGGGGCGAGGTGGTCGTCCTGCCAGCCCAGCCCGGGGCCGAGCGAGGCGGGCTCGCCGGCGGGGGCGGGGGCGGCCGGCGGGGGGAGGGGAGCGACGGCGCCGGCCGCCCCCATGGCGGCCGGCACGGCCACCATCGCCTGGCGTCCGGCCAGCTCCTCGGCCGTGGCGGCGATCGGTGCCGGGGCGGCCGCCGGGGCAGCCACCGGGCTCGCCGGCGGGCTGGCCGGATGGGCATCGGCCGGGGCCGGGAAGGTGAGGGCCGGCCCCACCAGCTGGGCGGTGACCACGATGCGCTCACGGGCCGAGTAGCGGGGGTGGCAGGCGGTGAGGGTGAGCCGGTTGTCGCCGACGTCGGCCAGCACGCCGACCTCGTCGGGGGTCACGATCAGGTGGCCCACGGTGGCGCCGTCGTCGTTCGTGTGGGCATCGACCACGTAGCGGAACTCGCCTTCGGCGGTGGTCAGCACGATCTCGTCACCCGGCACGAGCTCGTCGAGGCGGTAGAAGGGGGCGCCGTGGGTGGTGCGGTGGCCGGCGATGGCGGTGTTGCCGGGATGGCCGGGTAGGGCCGTGCCGGGGTAGCGGCCCGGGCCCCGGCGCAGCACGTCGCGGTCGACGCCCTCCACGAAGGCCTTGGACAGCCCGATGGCGGGGATCTCGATGCGGCCCACCGGATCGCCGATGTCCAGCCAGCCCAGGGGGGTGACCGGCAGGCGGACGGCCACGCTGTCGGGGCCGATCGTGGACGGGTCGGCGGTGTCGGCCCAACCCATGTCACCCGCCGTCGCCGTCGCTGTCGCCGGTGAGGGGGTGGGGGGCCCGACGGGGGGCCGGGCATCGTCGGCCCGGGGAGCGGATCCGGCGGGGAACGGGGCCTCGAGCAGCTCGGAGCCGAGCCGGGAGCGGGTGTCGGCCGGCGTGGCCAGCTCGGCGGCGAGGCTCCGCTGGGCCTGCCATTCGATCAGGGCCGTGCCCCACAGCTGGAAGGCGGCGAACGCCACCATGAGGCCGCCCAGGGCCACCAGCACCTGGCCCGCCACCCGGGTCCAGCATGGCGCGGCCACGTCGATCGGCGGCGCCGCCGGGGCCGCCGCCGCCGTGGCCCGGGGGCCCGGCCCGGCGAGCAGGCCACGGAGCTCCGATTCGGCGGTGGTGCGGGTGAGGACGGGCATCACCGGCCCTGTCGGCCGGCCCGGCCGGAACTTCACCCCCGGGGACACCGGCCAGGTGGGCAGTTGTTCCCGGGGCGCGGCCGGCCCCGCCGGTGGTCCCCGGAGCGGCCCGACACCTGGGACTCCTGCCACATGGCGGCCGATGGAGGGGCAGGACGGGGGTCGGCGACCTATCGTGGGGCCCGTGAGCGACGGCGACAAGACTCCAGCCGGCCCCTGGGACGCGGGCCAGCCCGGGCGTACGGTCGTCATCCAGCTCCGTCAGGCCATCAGCCTCATCGAGCGGTTCCCGGCCCTGGCGGGGGTGGATCTCACCGTCACCGAAGGCGAGATCATCCTGCTCCGGGGGCCGAACGGAGCCGGCAAGTCCACCCTGTTGCGCCTGTGCGCCGGCCTGGCCCCCCTCAACGGTGGCCGGGGCGAGGTGCTGGGCCACGACCTGTCGAGCCGGCGGGAGCGGCGGGAGCTGCGCCGCCAGACCGGCCTGCTGGCCCACGCCACCTTCCTCTACGACGAGCTCACGGTGGAGGAGAACCTCATGTTCTGGGCCCGGGCCAACCGGCTCGACGAGGCGTCGGTGGAACCCGTGCTGGACCGCCTGGCTCTGGCCAACCGCCTGCGCCACGTGCGGGTGGCGAACCTGTCGGCGGGCCAGAGGCGGCGGGCGTCGCTGGCCGTGCTGGTGTGCCGGCGGCCCCGGCTGTGGCTGCTCGACGAGCCCCACGCCGGCCTCGACGTGAACGGCCGGGACTTCGTCGACGGCCTGATCAAGCACGCCGTGGCCTTCGGGGGCACGGTGCTGCTGGCCTCGCACGACTTCGACCGGGCGGCCGAGATCGCCACCCGCACCGTGGTCGTGGCCGGCGGCCAGGTGCAGGAGACCGATCCCGCCAGCCAGCCCGACACGCCCGAGGGGTGGATGGCCCGGCGCCCGGGATCGGCGGCCCCGCCGCCCCGCTGGGGTCACGAGCCCGACGACGCCCCACCGGCCGACCCGGCCGCCGGTTCGCCCCTGGTCGGCCGGCCCTCCCGGACCGAAGGCACCGGCTCCCGGCTGGGGGGTCGGGCCGGCGCCTCCACCCCGGCTCCCGCCCCGCTGCGGGCCAGCCGGGCCGTGGCCGGCGAGCCGGCGCCGTCAGCCGGCGCCGAGCGAGTCCAGAGCGGCACCGGCGTCGGGGGAGCGGCGGCCGACACCGAGGCCGACGCGAGCACCGACACCGGCCGCCCGGGCCCGCCCAAGGCCCCGGCCACCGAGGCCGGTCCCGGCTCCCGCTGGCGGGGCCGCCGTCGGGCCACGGCGGAATCGGGCTGAACGGAGGCCGGCGTTGCTGCGAGACACCTGGTTGATGACGGTCAAGGACCTGCGGATCGAGCTGACGTCGCGGGTGGTGATGGCTCAGATCCTGCCGTTCGGGCTGCTCATCCTCATCCTGTTCGGCCTGGCGATCTCCCCCGATCTGGTGGTGGTGGGCGAGGCCCGGCGGCCCGTGATCGAAGAGATCGCGCCCGGCCTGTTCTGGCTCACCGTGCTGCTGTCGGCCCTGATGGCGCTGGGCCGGGCGTTCGCCCTGGAGGCCGATGACGGCAACCTCGATGCCCTGCGGATGGCCGGCCTCGACCCGGCCGGCGTCTTCCTGGGCAAGGCGCTGGCGGTGACCGTGCAGCTGGTGGCGGTGGAGGCGGTGCTCGGCTTCGGCGCCTTCGTGGTGTTCGGTGCCCCGGTGGCCCGGCCCGGCCTGCTGGCGGCCACCGTGCTGCTGGCCACGGTGGGGATCACGCTGGCCGGCACGCTCTACGCTGCGTTGGCCGCGGGGCTGCGGGTGCGGGATACCCTGGTGCCGTTGCTCGTGCTGCCGGTGCTGGCCCCGGTGCTGCTGGGAGCCACACAAGCCTCCCGGGACGCCCTGTTCGCCGACCCTGGTGTGCCGGGTTGGTCGTGGGCCGGGTTGCTGGCGGTTTTCTCGTTGCTTTATCTGGGAGTTGGGATGCTCGCCTTTGGTCCGCTACTGGAGGAGTCGTGAGCGCCACCGAAGCTGCAACCAGCGGCGTTGAGCCGGCCGGCGAGCCGATCCCGGTCGCCCCGGTGAACCCGCCCCACACCGGATCGGTGGCCACCCGCCGCCTCGGCTTGGCCACCATCGCGCTGCTAGCGCTCATGTTGCTGTTCGGGCTCGTGCTGTCGCCGGCCGAAGCCACCCAGAAGGACTCGGTGCGGCTGTTCTACGTCCACCTGCCGGCCGTTGCCGTCACCTATCTGGCCTTCCTCATCACGGCCGTGGGCAGCGTGCTCTACCTGCGCAAGGGCTCGGTGTACTGGGATCTCGTGGCCGGTGCGGCAGCCGAGCTCGGCGTGCTGTTCTGCAGCTTCGTGCTCGTCACCGGGTCGCTGTGGGGCAAGCCCACCTGGGGTGTCTACTGGCAGTGGGATCCCCGCCTCACCAGCACCACCGTGCTGTTCGTGATGTACCTCGGGTACCTGGCCGTGCGCCGCCTGGAGCTCCCGCCCGACGTCCGGTCCCGCCGGGCGGCCGTGCTCGGCATCGTGAGCTTCGGCAACGTGTTCATCGTCCACTACTCGGTGCAGTGGTGGCGGGGTCTGCACCAGGGCCAGACCCTGGGGGTCGACACCAAGATGGACGGGCTCATGCTGTTCTCGTTCTTCATCGGGCTCGTCGCCTTCCTCACCCTCGCCGCCTGGCTCCTCATCCACCGGTTCCGGGTCGCCTGGCTGGCCCGCGAGGTGGAGCAGGTGGGCCTGGCCCAGGCCCTGGCCGAGCGGCGGGCCGAGACCGATGCCACCGGCCTGGTCGGGAGGTCACGCTGATGTACTGGGAATACGTCGCCGGCGGCTACGGCTTCGTCGCCCTGGGGCTCGCCCTCTACACCAGCTGGGTGCTCCGCCAGGGCCGGCGGCTGTCCCGCAAGCTTCCCCCCGAGCGGAGACGGTTCCTTGACTGAGACCAGTGCCAACCGCGACAGTGCCAACCCCGATCTGTCCGGGCTCGACCTCACCCCCCGGGATCTCGGCCGCTCTCCGGCGGAGCGGCGGAAGCGGCGGTCGTACCGCAACGGGGCCGTGCTGTCGGTGTTGGCTGTCGTGCTGGGTTTCGTGCTGTACCAGGCCCTCACCAACGCCCGGGTGTTCTACCTCAACGTCGACGAGGCGGTGGCCCGCGAAGGCGAGCTCGGCGGCCAGACGTTCCGGATGCAGGGCGAGGTCATGGATGTGAAGGGGGCCGACGCGTCCGGCGCCCTGGTGTTCACGATGGGCTACGGCGACGTGTCGGCCACCGTGCGCCACCTCGGCGACGAACCGTCGGACCTGTTCGACGTGGGCCAGAAGGTGGTGGTCGACGGACACTGGAGCGGCGACACCTTCGAGTCCCGCCAGATCTTGCTGAAGCACTCCGAGGAGTACGTGGAGGAGAACCCCGACCGCCTCAACTACGAGTCGCCGAGCACCACGCGCACTGCGCCGTGAGCGGTCCGGGGCCCAGCGAATGAACGCCACCATCGGGTTCGCCTTCGTGATCCTCGGCCTGTCGGCCTCCGCCCTGGGGGCCGGCGGCGGGGCCTACGCGCTCGTCACCGGCCAGACCCGGCTGTTGCGCACGGTGCGCCAGTGGGCCTGGCTCGTGGTGGCGGCGTCGGTGGGGGCCTTCATCGTGATGGAGGTGGCGCTGTTCCAGCGCGACTACAACCTCGTCTACGTCCAGGACGTGGGATCCAGCCACACGCCGGCCCTGTTCAACTTCGCCGCGCTGTGGTCGAGCCTGGAGGGCTCGATCCTGCTGTGGGCCCTGGTGCTCGGCGGCTACCTGGCCGCCATGCTGGTGAAGTTCCGGCGGCGGGCCGCCGACCCGCTGGTGGGCTGGGCCCTGGTGGTGATGCTGGTGGTGGCCGGCTTCTTCTACGCCCTGATGGCCGGCCCGGCGAACCCGTTCACCACGGCCGACGTGCCGCTGGGCTTCGACGGGCCCGGCCCCAACCCGCTGCTCCAGAACCACATCCTGATGGCCTTCCACCCGCCGATGCTGTACCTCGGCTACGTGGGGTTCACCGTGCCCTTCGCCTTCGCCCTGGCCGCCCTGATCACGGGTCGGCTGGGGGAGGGGTGGCTGCTCGAGACCCGGCGGTGGACGGTGGCGGCCTGGGGTTTCCTCACCTTCGGCATCGTGCTCGGGGCCTGGTGGAGCTACGAGGTGCTGGGCTGGGGCGGCTACTGGGCCTGGGATGCGGTGGAGAACGCGTCCCTCCTGCCGTGGCTCACCGGCACCGCCTTCATCCACTCGGTGATCGTGCAGGAGCGGCGGGGGATGCTGCGGGTGTGGAACCTGTCGCTGCTGTGCGCCACGTTCTCCCTCACCATCCTCGGCACCTTCCTCACCCGCTCCGGTGTGGTGGAGAGCGTCCACGCCTTCACCGAGGGCGCCGTCGGGCCGTGGCTGCTCGTGTTCTTCGCCGTGGTGGCGGCCACCTCGATCGGCCTCATCGCCTGGCGGGGTGACGCCCTGCGGTCGCCCGGGGCCATCGACAACCCCGTGAGCCGCGAGGCGTCGTTCCTGGTCAACAACCTGCTGTTCGGGGCCTTGGCCTTCGTCATCCTGCTGGGCACGGTGTTCCCCCTGATCGCCGAGGCCTGGAACGGGAGCCGGCTCACGATCGGCCCGCCCTACTTCAACTCGATGGGGCGGCCCCTGGGCCTGGCCCTGCTGTTCCTGATGGCCGCCGCGCCCCTGTTGCCGTGGCGCAAGGCGTCGACCGAGCTGCTGTCCACCCGGCTGTTCTGGCCGGCGGTGGCGGCGGTGGGGGCCATGGCCCTATCGCTGATCGTCGGGGCCCGGGGTACCGCCGCGGTGGCCGCTTTCGGCCTGGGGGCGTTCGCCGGGGCCTCGGCCCTGCGCCAGGTGGTGCTGGCCTGCCGTCGCTCGGGGTGGCGAGGTCTGGTGGGGCGCACCAACGGGGGCATGATCGTGCACCTCGGGGTGGTGCTGGTCGCCGTGGCCATGGCCGCCAGCAGCAGCTACCGCAGCGACCGCACGTTCTCGATGAAGGTGGGCGAGACGGTCAACTTCGAGGGCCACCAGCTCACCTACCTGGAGCCGGGAGCCGACATCAACGACCGGCGGGTCCGCACGTTCGCCCAGATCCAGATCGACGGGGGCCAGGCCTACGCCCCGGCCATGACCAGCTTCCGCCAGTCGGGGATGGTGGTGCCCACCCCGTCGGTGCGGACCGGCCTCACCGAAGACGTGTTCCTCGTGCTCGACCAGGTGCCGAGCCGGGTGGACGACTCGATCCGCCTCCGGGTGGTGATCCGGCCCCTGGTCGGCTGGCTGTGGGTGGGCGGCGGGGTGATGGCCCTGGGAACCGCCCTGGCCCTCGTGCCGTCGAGCCGCCGGCAGCGCACGCCCACGCTCGACCCGGTGGCCGCCGGCGATCCCGCGGGCGAGGGCACCCAGCCCCCGTCGGAGCCGCCGTCGGCCCGGGAACCGGAGCTGGTCGGTGACTGAGCAGCGGGTCGACGACGACGCCCGGCTGGAGGGGGTCGAGGCGCTGGACGGCGACGCTGTGGCCGGCGCCGGTGGCTCGCACCGGACCCGGTGGATCGCGCTGGCGGTGGGGGCCGTGCTGGTGGCCTTCATCGGCCTCCTGGCCTTCGGGGGAGACAAGACCGATCAGGCCAACGCCCTGCTGGGCCAGCGGGTGCCCCGGGTGGCCGGCCCCACGCTGGGCGGCGGCACCTACGACATAGACAACGCCCGGGGGAAATGGGTGGTGGTCAACTTCTTCGCCACCTGGTGCGGGCCCTGCGTGCAGGAGCACCCCGAGCTGGTGGAGCTCGAAGACTGGGGCCGCTCCACCGGGGAGGCCGAGGTGGTGGCGGTGGTGTTCAACGACCCGGTGGAGACGGTGCAGGCGTTCTTCGCCGAGCGGGGCGGGGGCTGGCCCGTGCTCGACGCCCCCGAGATCCCGATCGAGTTCCAGGTGGCCCAGGTGCCCGAGACGTTCCTCGTGTCGCCGGCCGGCCAGGTGGTGCAGCACTACGAGGGCGGCATCACGGCCGACGAGATCCAGGCCGCGATCTCGGAGCTGTCGGCCGCTGCGCCCGACCCGTCGTCCGGAGGTCAGCCGTGACCGCCACCGCCCCCGGCCTGCCCGCCAGCCGCGGCCGGCTCACGCCCGCCACCCGCCGCGTGGGTTGGGTGGCCATCGTGGTGGCCGCTGTGGCCCTGCTGGTGGTGGCCTCGATCGACCGCGGCGGGGCCGAGACCGACGCCGAGCGCATCCAGCGCCTCACCGAGTCGTTCGCCTGCCCGGTGTGCAACGGCGAGAGCGTGGCCGAGTCGAACGCGGCGGCCGCCGCCACCATCCGGGAGTTCATCGCCGACGAGGTGACCGCGGGCAGCACCGACGCCGAGATCCGGGACCGGTTGGTGGTGGGCTACGGGGGCGAGGTCCTCCGCAACCCGCCAGCCGACGGCGTGGCCACCCTGGTGTGGCTGCTGCCGGTGTTGGCCGCCGTGGGCGGGGCGGCCGCGGTGGCCACGATGATGGGACGGCGCCAGGCCGGAGGCGGCGCGGTGAGCGACGCCGACCGGGAGCTGGTGCGCCGGGCCCGGGAGGCCCTGGGCGTCACGGCCGACGGCACCTCGGGCCCCGACGCCGTGGCCGACGAGGGCCTGTAGCGATGGCGGCCGGTACGGGCACCGGTGCTGCCAGCCGGCTGCCGGCGGGTCGCCGGACCGCCCTCGAGGAGGAGCGCGACCTCCTGCTGCGCTCGCTCGACGATCTCGACGCCGAGCATGCCGCCGGCGACCTCGACGACGCCGACTACGAGGCCCTGCGGGACAGCTACACCCAGCGGGCGGCCGAGGTGCTGCGGCAGCTGGAGGGGGGGCCGCCGTCGAAGGGGTCGGGGGCCGGCGGTGCCGGTAAGGCAGCCGCCGTCAACCCCGCCGATCCGGCGGAGGGGCGGCGCGGGTTGACCCGGCGCCTGGCCGTGTTCGGCGGGCTGGCCGTGTTCGCCGTCATCGCCGGCCTGGCCCTGGCCCAGGGCCTGGGGGAGCGGGGGGTGAACGACAGCCTCACCGGGGCGGTCGACCCGTCGTCCCGCACCCGGGTGATGGAGTGCCAGGCCCAGGGATCGGGGCCCGAGGGTGATCTGCTGGGCGCCATCAAGTGCTTCGACGAGGTCCTCACGGTCGACCCCGACAACGCCGAGGCCCTGTCCTACCGGGGCTGGTACCTGCTGCTGGCCGCCGGCTCCGTGCAGCAGGGCGGGGGGCCCGCCGACACGGTGCCCGCGGCCGACGTCCAGGCCCTGATCGACAACGGGCTCGACTATCTCACCCGGGCCGTCGAGGCCGATCCGACCCTGCCCGACCCCCTGGCGTTCCGGGCCGTGGCCTACGATCGCCTGGGCCGGTCCGAGGAGGCCTGCGCCGACGTGGCCGCCCTCAAGGCCCTGGATCCGCCCCCGTTCTTCCTGCAGCAGACGAGCGCCCTGGCCGAACGCAACGGCTGCTGATCCCGATCGGGGCGGTGGCGCCGGTGCCATCCTGCGCCTAATAGCGGAGCGGCGGAAACCGACCCTGATCAGGTGAGTGCGGGACTCGGGACTGTTGTCGACGCGGCCATCGTGTCGGCCGCCCGCGGCATCGAGGAGCGGATCGGATCGGTGCTCCTGGGCAAGCCGGCCCCGGTGCGCCTGGCCGCCGCCGCCCTCCTGGCCGGCCAGCATCTCCTGGTCAACGACCTGCCGGGCATGGGCAAGACCACGCTGGGCACGGCGATGGCCCGGGTCATCGACGGGAGCTTCGGCCGGATCCAGGGCACGCCCGACCTGTTGCCCACCGATCTGACCGGCTGTTCGGTGTACCAGCCCGACAGCGGGCGGTGGGCCTTCCGGCCCGGGCCCCTCCAGGCCAACGTGGTGCTGGTGGACGAGGTCAACCGGATCACACCCCGGACCCAGTCGGCCCTTTTGGAGGCGATGGCCGAGGGGCAGGTGACCGTCGACGGGGTCACCCGGCCCGTGCCCCGCCCGTTCCAGGTGGTGGCCACGATGAACCCGGCGGGCTCGGCCGGCACCTTCCCCCTCACGGCCGGCCAGCTCGACCGGTTCGGCGCCGCTCTGTCGCTGGGGCCGGTCGCCCGTTCGGTCCAGCGCCAGGTGCTGCGGGGCGACGGGGGACCGGCCGCACTCGACCACATCGTGCCCGTGCTGCCCGCCGCCCTGCTGCCCGAGCTCCAGGACTACGTGGCCTCGGTCCACGTGGCCGACGTGGTGCTCGACTACGTGCTCGACCTGTGTCAGGCCTTGCAGCCGTTGGGGCATCTGAGCGCCCGGGCCTCCCGGTCGGTGGTGGCGCTCGCCCGGGCCCTGGCCGTGCTCGATGCCCGGCCGTTCGTGGTCCCCGACGACGTGAAGGCGCTGGCCGTGCCGTGCCTGGCCCATCGTCTGGCGGCCGAGGGCGAGCCGGTCGATGCGCGCAGCGCCGAGGTCCGCCTGACGGTGGACGTGGTCCCCGTCCCCGATCTGGTCCGCTCGTGACCGCGGCGGTGGGCCGGTCGTGACCGTTCCCGTGGGGCGGCCGCAGGCCGGGGGTCGGCGCCGGCGGGAGCGCCGGAACCGGTA
>Ga0268299_1002232_pt1 | contig 24790 bp, 21 predicted proteins | sample NOBtaG_FD_193484 | JGI IMG/M metagenome (GOLD analysis project Ga0268299, IMG submission 193484) | Activated sludge microbial communities from bioreactor in Nijmegen, Gelderland, Netherland - NOB reactor | ecosystem: Engineered > Bioreactor > Aerobic > Activated sludge | place: Netherlands... | reverse complement strand
TGGCCTACTCCGACCCCGCCGACCCCGTGATCCCGGGTTGCGCCGGCCGGGTGCTCGACGAGTTCTTCGAGGTCATCGTGGCCGACCCCGAGACCGATGAGCCCCTCCCCGCCGGCCAGGCGGGCGAGATCCTGGTGCGGCCCCGCCAGCCGTTCTGCTTCAACGTCGGCTACTTCCGCATGCCCGACAAGACCGTGGAGGCCTACCGCAACCTGTGGTTCCACACCGGCGACGCCGGCCGGTTCGACGACCAGGGCCGCCTCCACTTCATCGACCGCCTCAAGGACCGCATCCGGCGCCGGGGCGAGAACATCTCCTCCTACGAGATCGAGCAGGTGCTGAACGAGCACCCGCTGGTGGTGGAGAGCGCGGCGGTGGGCATCCGGGTGGAGGGGGCCGGGGGCGAGGAGGAGATCAAGGCCATCCTGGTGCTGGAGGGCGGGCCCGACACCGAGCTCGACCGGGTGGCCTTCCTCGACTACTGCGCCGAGCACATGCCCCGCTACGCCGTGCCCCGCTTCATCGAGGTGGTGGCCGAGCTCGACAAGACCCCGTCGGGCAAGATCCGCAAGCAGGCCCTGCGCGACGGCGGCATCACCGACGGCACCTGGGACCGGGAGTCGGTCGGCTACCAGCTCCGCCGCTGAGGGACGAGCCGTTCCCCCTTGGTGCTAGCATTGCTGGCAGAAGGGAGGCGATCGTGGCCGATCTGAGCATCCGGGGCCTGGACGACGAGGTCAGAGAGCTGCTCCGTCAGCGGGCCGCCGCCAACGGCCGGTCCATGGAGGCCGAAGCCCGGGCCATCCTGAGCGCCGCCGTCCGGCCGCCAGACGACGCGCCCGGCTTCCTCGCCACCCTCCACGCGCGGTTCCAGCAGCTCGGCGGGGTCGATCTCGACCTGCCGGAGCGATCGACCTCACCCCGGGCCGCCCGGTTCGAACCGTGATCGTGGTCGACACCAACGTGTTGTCGGAGCTGATGCGCCCGACGCCCGAGCCGTCGGTGCGGCAGTGGGCCTTCGGCCAGCCGGCAGCCGAGCTCGTCACCTCGGCCATCTCGATGGCCGAGATCCTGTACGGCCTGGCCCGTCTTCCCGATGGCCAGCGGCGGGCTGACCTCCAGCTGGCCGCAACCGATGTGTTCACCGCCTTCGGCGACCGGATCCTCCCGTTCGACGCCGCGGCGGTCCGACACTACGCGGCGATCGTGGAGCGACGGGACCGCATGGGCCGCCCGATCGACGGGTTCGACGCCCAGATCGCCGCCATCGCCGCCGCCCGCGGCGCCGCCGCCGTGGCCACCCGCAACGTCAGGGACTTCGAGCACACCGGCGTCGATCTGGTCAACCCCTGGTCCCTGAGCTGAGCGGAGCCTGGCGGGATCTCGTGTCCGGAGCGGTCACCGTTGACGCCCCGGGACACCAGAACGCCTTGGACCGGATCTGGTGTCCCCAGCGGTCACGGGTGACGCCCCCCGACACCAGATCGGTTAGCGTCCGGCTCTATGAGCAGTGACACAGGGGGAACGCTGGCGGGGCGGCTGGTGCATCCGGCCGGCGAGGGGATCGTGTGGGGGCCGGGCACCGTGGCCCGGGACCTGCCGGGCCTGCTGGAGCGCACCGGCATCCAGCGCCCGTTCCTCGTGACCACCGCCTCCGTGGAGCGCAGCGGCCTGGCCGAACGGGTGGCGGCCGTGGTCGGCGACAGCCTGGCCGGCACGTTCGCCGGGTCGAAGGAGCACACCCCCGAGCCGGCGGTGCTGGCCGGGGCCGAAGCGGCCCGGGCGGCCGGGGCCGACGGCCTGATCGCCCTGGGCGGTTCGTCGGTGGTCGACCTGGTGAAGGGCATGGCCATGGTGCTGGCCGAGGGCGACGACTTCGCCCGCCTGCGGGGCCAGGTGGACGGTGAGCGACGCCGCCGGCCCCGCCTGACCGAGCCCAAGCTGCCCCAGATCTCGCTGCCCACCACCCTGTCGGGGGCCGAGTTCACCGGCGCCGCCGGCATCACCGACCCCGCCACCGGGGCCAAGGAGATCTACGCCGACCCCAAGCTCGCCCCCCGCTGGGTGATCCTCGACCCCGAGATCACGGTCGACACCCCCGACAGCCTGTGGGCCGCCACCGGCATGAAGGCCCTGGCCGACACGATCGAGACCCAGTGCTCCCGCCGGGCCACCCCTCTGTCCGACGCCGTCACCCGGGCCGCCATGACCATGCTGCTGGCCGACCTCGGGCCCAGCCTGGCCGGCCCACCGCCGATGGACGAAGCCCAGCTGGCGGCGCGGGGCCGGTGCCAGTACGCCGTGGGCATGGCCCTGCCCCAGCTGGCCATGGTGGGCGTGGGCCTGGTGGCCGGGCTCCGCCACCAGCTGGGCGGCGCCCTCGGCGTGGGCCACGGCGTGGCCTCCACCATCGTGCTGCCCCACGTGCTGCGGTGGAACGCCCCGGCCTGCCCCGACCAGCTGGCGTCGGCCGCCCGGGCCGCCGGCCTGGCCTCGGCCGACGAGCTGATCGGGGCGGTGGAACAGCTCACGGTGCGGCTCGGCCTGCCCACCCGGCTGAGCGAGGTGGGCGTGACCGAGGCCGACTTCCCGGCGGTGTCCGACCACGTGCTGGGCGACCCCGCCGTGAAGACCAACCCCCGCCCGGTCACCGGCCCCGACGACGTCATCGCGGTGCTCCAGGCGGCGCTGTAGCCCGCCGGCCACCCGGGAACTCTGACATCGGGCGCCGATACGCGGCCTCCGGTGTCAGAGTTCGGGCCTACCCTCGGAGCCCATGAGCCGACCGTTCCGCTTCGGGGTCCAGACCCGCACCGCCGCCAACCGGGCCGAGTGGGTGGAGCTGGCCCGCCGCATCGAGGGCCTGGGCTACGCCACGATCACCATGCCCGACCACCTCGACGACCAGCTCGCCCCCACCGCCGCCCTCATGGCGGCGGCCGACGCCACCGAGACGCTGCGCATCGGCACCCTCGTGTGGTGCAACGACTATCGCCACCCGGCGGTGTTGGCCAAGGAGGCGGCCACCCTCGATCTCCTGTCCGACGGCCGCCTCGAGCTGGGGTTGGGCGCCGGCTGGATGACCAGCGACTATGTGCAGGCGTCGATCCCGCTCGACCCGCCCGGCGTCCGCATCGAGCGGATGACCGAGGCGGCCTCGATCCTGCGGGGCCTGTTCGCCCCCGGCCCCTTCACCCACAAGGGCCGCCACTACACGATCGACGGGCTCGACGGGACCCCCAAGCCGGCCACCCCCGGCGGGCCTCCGCTCCTGATCGGGGGCGGCGGGCCCCGCATGCTGCGCACCGCCGGCCAGCTGGCCGACATCGTGGGCGTCAACCCCAACCTGGCCCCCGGGGCGATCACGGCCGAGACGGCCCAGGACGCCACGGCCGAGCGTTTCGACCAGAAGCTGGCCTGGGTGCGGGAGGGGGCGGGCGACCGGTTCGACCAGATCGAGCTGCAGGTCCGCACGTTCATCGTGTCGGTCACCGACGACCGCCGAGGCGTGGCCGAGATGCTGGCCGCTGGCCTGGGCATGACCCCGGAGCAGGGCCTGGCCTCGCCCCTGGCCATGGTCGGCACCCCGGCCCAGATCGCCGAGGACCTGCGGGAGCGGCGGGAGCGCTGGGGCTTCAGCTATGTGGTGGTGGCCGCCGAGGAGTACGAAGCCTTCGCCCCCGTCGTCGCCGAGCTCGCAGGGAGCTGACCCCGGCCGAAGGCCGGGGGCGGCGAGCCCCCTGGATGTCAGATCTGCAGGTGGTTGCTGAGCTGAGCCATCGACTCGGCCGTGGCCCGCAACTCCTCGGTGGAGGTCTCCACACCGCTCACCGACGCCGACGCCCGCTCCACCGACACCTGCATCACCGACACCAGCTCCTCGATCCGGCCGAGCGACTGGTGGGTGGAATGGGCCAGGTTCTTCACCTCGGAGGCGACCACGGCGAACCCCTTGCCCTCCTGCCCGGCCCGGGCCGCCTCGATCGTGGCGTTCAGGGCCAGGAGGTTCGTCTGAGACGCGATCGAACGGATCAGCTCCACGATCCCTCCGATGTCGGCTGCGCTGGAGGCCACGTCGCCCAGCGACGACAGCGCCGCCTCCACCCGACCCGACAGCGCCTCGGGACCCTCGGCGTAGGCCAGGGCCTCCAGGTTGCGGGACAGCCCGGCCAGCTCCGCCGACGCCTCCTGCACCCGTTCCAGCGCCGACACCCGCTCGGCCGAGGAGTCGGCCAGGGTTCCCAGGCTCTCCATCACGAACACGCTGGCGGTGCGGGTGGTCGTCTCCGCCAGCTCACGGGCCAGCGACTCGCCGTGGCCCTTCGCCAGCACCTGGTCGTAGATCGCCGGGCCCACCACGGCGACATAGGTGAAGCTGAGCCGGGCCGAAGCGCCCTGATTGCCCACGAGCTGCAGGGCCCGCACCCGGAGGCGGTCCTTGACGTCCGCGTCGAGCCGCCCGCTGAGCAGCCGCTCGGCCGTACGCCGGTAGAAGTCGGGTGGGTTGGCGTCGAGCGAGATCCGGGCCGGGTGAGCCAGCGGCAAGGTCTGGAGGTGACCTGTTATCGCCGCCGCCAACTCGGCGGCGGTGCCGGGGTACACCTGGCAGTAGCGGGCCAGACGGCCCAGGGCGCGCTCGTCGAGGCCGTGGGCGCTGGCCACTTCGGCCATCTCAGGGCCGATGACGCCTAAGGGCGCACCGGCCAGGAGATCGGCGGCCGCCGCCCCCGGACCATCCGGCGGCGCGGCGCCTCGGCGGCGGCGGTTGGTCCAGTGTCGGCCCATCCCGGTGCCAGTCGGCACCGGCCGCCCGGAGTTGACCTCAGCTGGTGAGGACCGCCGGCAGGGGCCGGCTGTGCACCAGCGACAGCCGCTTGGTTGCCCGGGTGCAGGCCACATAGAGCGATCGGGCCCCCTGGGGCTCCTCGCTCATGATGAGGGCCGGCTCCACCACCACGGCGGCGTCGACCTCGAGGCCCTTCACCAGGTTCACCGGCACCGCCGTGATCTGGCGGTCGAGCCCGTCGCGCGGCGCCCGACCGATGGCCACGCCGGCCCGCTCGAACCCCTCCACCACCGGCTCGTACAGCGACTGGGGGCAGATGACGGCCACGTTGCCCGATCCGCCCTGCTCCGCCTCGTCCCGGGCCACCGCCACCACCCGGACGACCAGATCACCGACCTCGGAGCTGTCGCCACCGGGGACAGCGATGATCTGGGGGTCGTCACCGTCGGTGCGCACCGCCACCGGCGGCTGCAGGCCGGGCGCCGCCTCACGCAGGATCTTCGCCGCCAGCGCCATCGACGGGCCGGGGATGCGGTAGCCCACGGTGAGCTCGGCCATGCGGGGCGGCCGCCGGTCGGGCAGGTGCTCCAGGATCTCGTCCCATCCGGCGTGGGCCCAGGCCCCCGTGCTCTGGGCGATGTCGCCGACGATCGTCATCGACCCGTTGAGCGACCGGCGGGTCAGCATCCGCAGCTGCATGGGCGACAGGTCCTGGGCCTCGTCGACCACGATGTGGCCGTAGGTGCGGAACTCGTCGTCCACCGACCGGCCCGGCTTGGGACCGAGGAGCTCCCGGGCCTCGTCGAGCACCGGCACGTCGTCGACGGTCCACACCACCCGATCGGCGTCCATGTCGTCGCGCCAGGGCCGGAACAGCGACGCCTTCTCCTCGTCGTTCAGACGGTTGCCGGCGGCCGAGGCGATGAGCGCCTTCGAGCCGTACAGGTCGTGCAGGAGCTGGCCCGGGGTGAGCACCGGCCACATCCAGTTGAGGGCCTCCACCACCAACGGGTTCCGCTTCAGCTGGTCTTCCACCGCGTCGGGCGTCACGTCTTCCGGATGGCTGGCGGCCAGGGCGGCGTACAGCTCGGCCTGCACGTACTTGCGGCCGGCGTTGTGGTGGCGGAACCGGCGCCGCGCCTCGGCCACGATGTCGGCCGACTCGGCGGCCAGCAGCCGCACCCGGCGGGCCCCCATGCCCACCACGAGCTCCTTGCGCAGGGGCCGCTGGCGGTCCCGCACCGCCCGGCGGACCACGCTGACCATCCGCAGGTCACCCTTGGCCCGCCCCGCCACCAGCTCGTCGCGCCCCGTGACCCGGACACCGGGCACCAGGTCGGCCAGCACCGCAAGCTCCACCCCGGCCTCCCCCAGCGACGGCAGCACCTGCTCGATGTAGCCCAGGAACAACCGGTTGGGCCCCACCACCAGCACCCCCTGGCCGTCGAGGGGGAACCGGTGGGCGTACAGCAGGTAGGCGGCCCGGTGCAGGGCCACCACCGTCTTGCCCGTGCCGGGCCCGCCCTGGGCCACCAGCACGCCGGGCAGCGGGGCCCGGATGATCTCGTCCTGCTCGGCCTGGATGGTGCCGATGATGTCGCCCAGCCGACCGGTCCGGTTCTCCTCCAGGGCCGTGATCAGGGCCCCCTCGCCCCGCAGCTCCCGCCCGTTGACCACTGCCCGCGACGACCCGGCGGCCTCGCCGAAGAACTCGTCGTCGAGCCCGAGGAGGGTGCGGCCCCGGGAGGCGAAGTGGCGGCGGCGCACCAGCCCCTGGGGGTCCCGCCCCGTGGCCCGGTAGAAGGCCTCGGCCACCGGGGCCCGCCAGTCGACGATCAGGGGTTCCTGGGTCTCGCTCGACACCCCGATCCGGCCGATGTGGTAGCTGCCGCCCCCGGCCTCCTCGGACTGGTCGATCCGGCCGAAGCACAGCGACCGCTCGCCCAGGTCGAGCTGGCGGAGCCGGGCGGCGATGTTCTCGTTGATGACCTCGCGCTCCCACCGGGCCTGGTTGGTGCCGCCCTGGCCCACCTCCACCATGTCCTTCAGGCGCAGGGCGTCTTCCCGGGCCTGGTCCAGGCGTCGGTGGGCACGGTCGACATGGGCCTGCTCGGCTGCCAGCTCGGGATGGGTGTCAGTCACCGCGCTCCTGACCGTTCCTGGGGAGTGTTCGATTCTAGCGGGCGCGGCCAAGCTGCGCCGACTGTGCACAGTGCGCCGTCTGTGCACAGTGCGCCGACTGTGGACTTTCGTCCGCGGTTTGTGCACCGGAGTGCCGTTAGCGTGGACGGACGATGACCTCTGTTGCCCCCCTGACGGCCTCTCCCCTGCTGCGGGCCCTGCGCCAGGAGCCGGGCGACCGGGTGCCGGTGTGGTTCATGCGCCAGGCCGGGCGGTCGCTGCCCGAGTACTTCGCCGCCCGGGGCGAGGGCTCGATACTCGACGCCATCTCCGATCCCGATCGGGCCACCGAGATCACCCTGCAGCCGGTGCGCCGCTACGGGGTCGACGCCGCCATCCTGTTCAGCGACATCATGACCCCGGTGTGGGTGTCGGGCTTCGGGGTCGACATCACCCCGGGGGTGGGCCCCGAGTGCGCCCAGCCGTTCCGCTCGGCCGACGACCTGGCCCGCCTGCGGCCGATCGACCCCGACCGTGACCTGCGGTTCCAGACCGAGACCGTCCGCAATCTGGTGTCCGAGCTGTCGGTGCCCCTCATCGGGTTCGCCGGCGCCCCCTTCACCCTCGCCGCCTACCTGGTGGAGGGCCGCCCGAGCCGGGAGTACGTGCACGTCAAGTCGCTGATGATGGGCGACCCCGACCTGTGGCACCGCCTGTGCGACCGCCTGGCCGACCTGGCCATCGCCACCCTCACCGCCCAGGTGGAGGCGGGGGCGTCGGCCATCCAGCTGTTCGACTCCTGGGTGGGGGCCCTGCACCCCGACCACTACCGGCGCTTCGTCGCCCCCCACTCGGCCCGGATCCTGGCCACCCTGGCCGACTCCGGCGTCCCCTGCATCCACTTCGGCATCAACTCGGGCGAGCTGCTCGACCAGATGGCGGCCCCCGGCGTGGCCTGCGTCGGGGTCGACTGGCGCACCCCGCTGGCCGCGGCCCGGGCCCGCACCGGCGGCCGGGTGGCGCTCCAGGGCAATCTCGACCCCGCCCTGCTGCTGGCCCCGTGGCCGGCGGTGGAGGCCGAGGTGCGGCGGGTTCTGGCCGACAACGGCGGCCACCCGGGCCACATCTTCAACCTGGGACACGGCGTGCTCCCCGCGACCGACCCCGACACCCTCAACGAGGTGGTCCGCCTCGTCCACGCCGAAGGGCGGGCCGATGCCAGGACCACCGAGCATGGGACACCTGAGCATCGGGAGCACTAGATGAGCACGTCAAGCAGGGCGCGGTCCGCCATCGTGATCGGGGGCGGCATCGCCGGCCTCAGCGCCGCCTTCGACCTCCACCGGGCCGGGTGGCGGGTGGACGTCCACGAGGCGTCGGGCCAGTGGGGCGGCAAGGTGCAGTCGAGCCCGGTGGGCGACCGCCTGGTCGACGCCGGCCCCGACACCTTCCTGGCCCGGGCCACCGCCGGCTATCAGATGTGCCAGGACCTGGGCCTGGAGGGCGAGCTGACCAGCCCGGTGGCGCCGGTGCCGGCGTACATCGCCCGGGCCGGGCGCCTGTACCCGCTTCCCGCCGGTTCCATGCTCGGCGTCCCCACCGACCTCGACGCCCTGGCCGCCAACGGCCTGATCAGCGCCGACGGGGTCGAGCGGGCCAAGGTGGACCTGTCGGCCGAGGCCACCCCGCTGGTCGACGGCGACATCTCGATCGGCGCCCTGTGCCGGGCCCGCCTGGGCGACGAGATCACCGACTGGCTGGTCGACCCCCTGATCGGCGGCATCAACGCCTCCGACATCGACCTGCTGTCGTTGAGGGCGGGCGCCCCCATCCTGGCCGCCGCCTACAACCTCGGCCCGTCGCTGATCAAGAGCCTGGGCGAGATGATGCCGTCCACCGGCCCCACCCTGGGGTCGGCCAAGCCGGCCCAGCCGGTGTTCTACGGCCTGCCCGGCGGGATCGCCCGCATCGTCGACGGCATCGTCGCCGTCCTGGCCGCCGGCGGGGCCGGGCTCCACCTGAACAGCCCGGTCTCGGCACTGGCCGACGCCATGGCCGCAGCCGACGCCGTGGTCATCGCCACCCCCACCGCAGCCGCCGCCCAGCTGCTGGCGCCGGTCAGCCCCGCGGCGGCGGCCGAGCTGGCCGACATCCCCTACTCGTCGGTGGCCCAGGCCGTGGTGGAGATCCCCCGCTCGGGCGTGGAGCGGGAGCTCGACGCTTCGGGGATCATGTTCCCCCGGGGCGAGGGCCGCCTGATCACGGCCTGCACCTGGCTGTCGTCGAAGTGGGCCCACTACCACCGGCCCGACAGCGTGCTGCTGCGCCTGTCGAGCGGCCGCTACGGCGACGAGCGCAACGCCGCCCTCTCCGACGACGAGCTGGTCGACGCTCTGCTGGCCGACCTCCGCTCGGTGGAGGCGGTCACGGCCGAGCCCATCGCCCGCCGGGTCAAGCGCTGGACGCCGGCCTTCCCCCAGTACGCCCCCGGCCACCTGGCCCGGGTGGAGCGGATCCTGGGCACGGTGGCGGCCGACGCCCCCGCCGTGCGCCTGGTGGGCGCTGCGTACCGGGGCATCGGCGTGCCGGCCTGCATCGACGACGGCCGCTCGGCCGCCGCCTCCCTCGTCGACGCCCTGGGCTGAGGGAGAACACGCCGGCGGTGGGCCCCGACGACACGACAGCGGCCCCGCCGTCGACCGACCCGCCGGCGAGCTCCGCCGCGGTGTCGCGCCCTGGAGCCGATACCGCAACGGAGAGTGGGGGCGGGGCGCGCAACCGCGTCGAGCCGGGCGCCGACGCGACCGTCGGGCGCCGGTGGGAGCGCCGACCGGCGGTGGCCGGGCGCTGCGTGGTGGCCGGGCTGGCCCTGGCCGCCTCGGTGCCGCCCTGGGGCTGGTGGCCGCTGGCCTTCGTCGGTATCGCCCTGCTCGACGGGCTCCTGGCCGACCAGCCGTGGCGCCGCCGGGCCGGCCGCACCTGGCTGGTGGCGGCGGCCTGGCTCTATCCGGCCATGCTGTGGATGTACGACCTGACGCCGCCCGGCTATGTGGTGGCCGGCGGGTTCTTCGCCGGGTACTTCGCCCTGGCCGCCGCGCTCACCCCGGCCACCCGGCCCGGCCGGCTGGTGGTGCTACCGGGCGCGTTCGCCCTGGCCGAGCTGGCCCGGTGGTCGTGGCCCTTCGGTGGCGTGCCCCTGGCCCACCTGGCCCTCGGTCAAGCGTCGGCTCCCCTCGCCGTGCTGGCCCGCCTCGGCGGATCGCTGCTGGTGGTGATGGGGGTGGTGGCCGTGGGCCAGGCGCTGGCCTCGGCCGTGCGGCGGGATCTCAAGGCCGCCGGCGCCGGCCTGGCGGCCGTGTTGGCCCTGGGTGCCACCGCCGCCGCCTGGCCCCGGGCCGACGTGGTGCGGGAGGCCACGGTGGCCCTGGTGCAGGGCGGAGGCCGCCAGCGGACCCGGGCGTCGTCGGACCAGGAGCCGGTGGTGCTGGCCCGCCAGGTGGAGGCCAGCCGGCTGATCGACCGCCCCGTCGACCTCGTGATCTGGCCCGAGAACGTGGTCAACCCGAACAACGTCACCCTGACCCGGGCGACGGCCGACGAGCTGGTGCGCCGGGTGGCGGCCGACGTGGGGGCGCCGGTGCTGGCCGGCTGGTTCTACGCCGTGTCGGGCACCGACACCGTCAACTACCAGTCCACCGTCCTGCCCGACGGCGACGAGATCGACCGCTACGACAAGCGCAACATCGTCCCGTTCGGGGAATACGTGCCGCTGCGGGGACTGATCGAACGGTTCAGCAGCGAGCTGCCGGCCCACGACGTGCGGCGGGGCACCAACGACCCCGTTCTCGACACCCCCGTGGGCCCGGTGGGGGTGTCGATCTCGTGGGAGGGGTTCTTCGAGACCCGGGCCCGCGCCTCCACCGCCGAGGGGGCCGAGCTTCTGGCCAACCCCACCAACGGCGCCTCCTACTGGCTCACCCAGATCCACACCCAGCAGGTGGCGTCGAACCGGCTCCGGGCGATCGAGAACGACCGCTGGGTGCTGCAGGTGGCCCCCACCGGCATGTCGGCCGTGATCGACCCCGACGGCACGGTGGTGCAGCGGACCGGGATCTCGGAGCGGGCGGTGCTGATCGACACCGTCGAGCTGCGCCGGGGCCGCACCCCCGCCAGCCGCCTCGGGTTCTGGCCGGTGGCGCTCTACGGCCTGGGGGCGATCGCCGTGTTCAGGGCTCGACCGCTGGCCCGCCGGCTCGCCGGTACAGCCCGGCGGCCCCCGACAGGTTCAGCGACTGGCTGATGGCCTGGTTGGCCGTGTAGAGCACGGCCAACACCACGAAGATGGGCAGGGCGGGCAGCAGGTCGCCCACCACGACCACGTCCATGTCCTCCACGTTCTGGCCGTTCACCAGCACGTCGCCGGTGACGCTGTCCACGGCGAACGCGGTGAACACCGACGCCTGGATCACCACGTTCATGATCAGCTGGATAACGAAGGTGGCGGCCGACGCCAGCACAGCGAGCAGGATGGCACGGCCGAAGGTAGGCCACCACCGGCCCTGGACCAGGCCGAACGACGTGCCGACGGGGCCCGCACCGGGCGGCGCCACCGCGATCACCAGCCACAGGTAGTAGAGCTTGACGCCCAGCCACACCAGCACCACGAACAGGGCGGGGATGGTGAGGCCGAGGAGGGCGAGCCAGCCTTCGGCCCCGGACACGGCGGCCAGGGCCACCGGGATCCCCACGAACACGGCGCTGATGGCGGCCGAGCCCAGCCCGAGGATCACCGACCAGGCCAGCGCCCGGGGCAGGCGCCGGAGGGCCATGGCCATCGAAGCGCCCAGCGGCACCGGCTGGCCGCCGTGGGCGAAATAGAGCTGATGGCTGGCGGCCAGCATGCCGTAGAGCCACATCAGCACCGAGGCCAGGGCCAGCAGGCCGGCCACCACCAGCCCGGCCGGCCGGAAGCCGGTGACCCGGTCGGCCACGGTGTCGATGCGGATGTCGGCCACGGCCGTCCACAGGGCGACCGTGATCCCCACCGCGCCGATGGCGGGCAGGCCGAGCATGAGCAGGGCCACCGGACCGCCCCGGGCCAGCAGGACCTTGAACGTGTCGCCCAGCCATTGGCCCAGGTCACCGAGCCCGCTGCCCGACGCCGGCACCGCCGCCCCGTACGCGTAGCCGTAGTCGGGCCGGCCGCCGTAGCCCGGTGGGCCGCCGCCGTAGCCGGGCTGGCCGCCGTAGCCCGGCTGGCCGCCGCCGAAGCCGGGCTGGCCGCCGTAGCCGGCGGCAGCGGGGGCCGCGCCGGGGGCGGTGTGCTCGGTCCAGGCTGCGCCGTCCCAGTAGCGGAGCTGGCCCGGGGCGCTCGGGTCGGGGTACCAGCCGGGCGCGGCCGCCCCGGATCCGCTCACGGACGACCCCCGTGGATTCCCCTCCGGCCTGTCATGACGCGCTGACCTCCGTCCCTCGTGGCCCGAGCGTAGTGGGTCGATCCTCCGGGTTGGAGGCGAGCCGGGCACCCCGGGCCCGATCGACGTCGGCAGGACAAGCACAGGCGCTGGCCGGGCCGGTTCGGAGTTGCGTCGGGCCCCGTACCGGGCGGTAAGGTCGGCCGATGCCCAAGCCGACGGGGGATGCGGCGAGAGGCCGCGAAGCAGTGGAGGCGGCTCTGCTGGAGGCGGCCTCGGACCTGCTGGCCGAGGTCGGTCCCCGGGCGGCCACGGTGCGGGACATCGCTGCCCGGGCCGGCGTCAACCACGCCCAGGTCCACCACTACTTCGGGGGCAAGCGAGCCCTGCTGATGGCGGCCATGGAGCACATGGCGGCCCAGCACTTCGAGGCCATGCGGGCTCTGTCGTCGGGGCCGGTTCCCCCGCCCCTCACCCTGCCCGACGATCAGCGCTACTGGTGGGCCATCGTGCGGGCCACGATCGAGGGCGACCTGGAGCTGGCCGGGGTGGAGGTGGAGGCCGGCACCTCGGTGATCCGCAACGTGATGGAGCACGCCGTCCGCCGTTTCGGTCTGGCCGAGCCGACGGTGGAGATGAAGGCGGCGTCGGCCGAGCTGGCGGCGGTGAACCTGGGCTGGCTCACCATGGAGAAGTTCATCCTGATGGCGGTGGGGGTGGGGCCCGAGGAGGAGGAGCTGGTGCGGGACCGGGTGCGCCGCTCCGTGGCCCAGCGCCGCCTGCAGCCTCCCGACGGCGTCCCCTTCTACAGCCGCCGCCCGGCCTGACCCTCGACCGCCTGCCCCGAAGCACACCACGGACGAACTCGGTGGACTTTTGGCGCCCAGGAGACCAAAGGTCCACCGAGTTCGGCCGGGAGGGGCGCCGTCAGAGCTCCAGCAGGATAGTCACCGGGCCCTGGTTGAGGAGGCGCACGTCCATGTCGGCCCCGAACCGGCCGGTGGCCACCCGCACGCCCTGAGCCGCGATTCCCTCGGCCACCCGGGCCACCAGGGGTTCGGCCTGCTCCGGGCGGGCGGCGTCGGAGTAGCTCGGGCGGTTGCCCCGAGCCGCCTCCCCGTACAGGGTGAACTGGCTGATGACGAGCACCTCGCCCCCGGTGTCGAGCACCGAGCGGTTCATCTTTCCCTCGTCGTCGTTGAAGATCCGGAGCTTTGACAGCCGGACGGCCAGCTTGTCGGCCTCGGCCTCCCCGTCGCCGTGGGTGACCCCCACCAGCACGCACAGGCCCGGCCCGATGGCCCCCACCACCTCGCCGGCCACCGTCACCGACGCCTCGCTCACCCGCTGGACCACAGCTCGCATCGGAGCAGGCTAGGCACAGCCTGCACGACTGAAACAGCCAAACGGCCCGTAACCTTACGCCGTAGTAACTTGTGCCGCGGGGTGGATGATGGGCGGGAGAGGGCCGGCCGGCATGTCGCTCCGTCGACCCGGCGATAGGAAGTACCCCATGTCATCCCCGACCCCGCCGTCCGAGGACCGTCCGCTCCGGCTCGCCTACCTGTCGTACCGGTCGAAGCCGACGGTGGGTGGCCAGGGCATCTACACCCGCCACCTCACCAAGGCCCTGGTCGACCTGGGCCACCAGGTGGAGGTGCTGTCGGGCCAGCCCTACCCGGTGCTCGACCCCCGGGTGGGCCTCACCCAGCTCCCCAGCCTCGACATCTTCAACGACCAGTACCCGGGCCGGATGCCGGCGTTCTGGGAGCTGAAGAGCCTGTCGGATCTGATCGAGGTCACCCAGTTCTCGGCCGGCACGTTCTCCGAGCCCCTCGCCTTCAGCCACCGGGCCTACCGGGCCCTGAAGCCCCGCACCGCCGAGTTCGACCTGGTCCACGACAACCAGTGCCTGGGCTACGGGGTGCTCGCCATCAACAAGATCCTGCCGACCCTGGTCACCCTCCACCACCCGATCACGGTCGACCGGCGCCTGGAGATGGCGGCTGCCCCCAACTGGCACAAGCGGATCAGCATCGCCCGCTGGTACGGGTTCGTGAAGATGCAGGGCCGGGTGGCCCGGCGCATGCCCCGGATCGTGGTGGTGTCGGAGAACTCGATCGACGACATCGCCCGGGACATGAAGGTGGATCGGGATCGGATGCGCCTGGTGCACGTGGGGGTCGACACCGACCTGTTCCGCCCCCAGCCCGAGGTGGCCCGCATCCCGGGCCGGCTGATCACCACCGCCAGCGCCGATGTGGAGCTGAAGGGGCTGCGGTTCCTGCTGGAGGCGATCGCCAAGCTGCGCACCGAGCGGGAGGTGTCGCTCACCGTGATCGGGCGGGCCAAGCCGGGGGGTCGGTCGGCCGAGCTGATCGAGCGCCTGGGCCTCACCGACGCCATCGAGTTCGTCACCGGCGTGCCCGACGAGCGGATCGTGGAGCTGTACGCCCAGTCGGAGCTGGCCGTGGTGCCCTCGCTGTACGAGGGGTTCTCGCTGCCGGCGGTGGAGGCCATGGCCACCGGCACCCCGCTGGTGGCCACCACCGGGGGCGCCCTGCCCGAGGTGACGGGAACCGACGGCGACACGGTGCTCCACTGCCGCCCGGGAGACCCCGACTCGCTGACCGCCGCCCTGCGCCGGGGCCTGGAGGATCCCGAGCTGCGGGCCCGGGTGGGCGCAGCCGGCCGGGCCCGGGTGACCGAGCGCTACACCTGGCGTCTCACCGCCCAGCGCACGGTGGAGCAGTACCGCGAGGTGCTGGCCATGCGGGCAGCCGCCGGGTGCTGACCGTCGACTACGACCGCCTCGGGCTGGCCCCGGGGATGCGGGTGCTCGACCTCGGCTCCGGCTTCGGCCGGCACGCCTTCGAGACGGCCCGCCGGGGGGCCCACGTGGTGGCGGCCGACCTGGCCTCCGACGAGCTGGTGGCCACCCGGGCCACGTTCCAGGCCATGGCCGAGGCGCATGAGATCGACGCGTCCACCAGCTGCGCCGTGGCGCGGGCCGACGGGGCCCGGCTCCCGTTCGCCGACGGGGCCTTCGACCGGATCATCGCCAGCGAGGTGCTCGAGCACGTGCCCGACGACCTGGCGGTGCTGGCCGAGCTGCACCGGGTGCTGCGCCCCGGCGGGCGGCTGGCCGCCACCGTCCCGGCCGCCGTGCCCGAGCAGATCTGCTGGTGGCTCAACGACGCCTACCACGCCCCGATCAGCGTGGGCGGCCATGTGCGGATCTACGGTCGGCCCGAGCTGAACACCAAGCTGGCGGCCACCGGGTTCGTGCCGGCGGGCGACCATCGGGCCCACGCCCTGCACAGCCCGTACTGGTGGCTCAAGTGCGCCGTGGGGCTCGACAACGACCGCAACCCGCTGGTGAAGGCGTACCACAGGCTCCTGGTTTGGGACATCACCGACGCCCCCCGCCTCACCCGCACCGCCGAGCGCTGGCTCAACCCGGTGCTGGGCAAAAGCCTCGTGGTCTACGCCGACAAGCCGGTCGATGCCCGGACGCCCGCTCGAGCCGAGGCGATCCGGGCGTGACCGTCCCCGGGCCGGCCGCTCCCGCCGAGCCGGCGCTGACCGGTGGGGCGCCGGCCGGCGCCGTCCAACATGCCGTGCCGGTGTCGCCCGCCCAGCTGACGGCCACCGCCGCCTCGATCGCCGAGGTGCAGCTCCCGTCGGGCCTCATCCCCTGGTTCCCGGGCGGCCACGCCGACCCGTGGAACCACACCGAGGCGGCGATGGGCCTGCTCACCGCCGGCCACCGGACCGAGGCCGAGCAGGCCTACGAGTGGCTGTGCCGCACCCAGCGGCCCGACGGGTCGTGGCACGCCTACTACCTGCCCCACGGCGTGGCCGACCCCAAGCTCGACGCCAACGGCGTGGCCTACGTCGCCACCGGGGTGTGGCACCACTGGCTGGCCACCGGCGACGCCGGGTTCGCCCACGCCCTGTTCCCGGTGGTCGACCGGGCGATCGAGTTCGTGCTCGACCTCCAGACCCGCCGGGGCGAGGTGCTGTGGGCCCGCCGGGCCGACGGCTGGCCCTGGAGCTACGCCCTGCTCACCGGGTCGTCGTCGATCAGCCACAGCCTGGGCTGCGCCCTGGCCCTGGCCGCCCTGGTGGGGGTGGAGCGCCCTTGGTGGGCCGAAGCGCGGGGGCGGCTGGTGCGCACCGTGGCCACCCGGCCCGACGCCTTCGCCCCCAAGGACCGCTGGGCCATGGACTGGTACTACCCGGTGCTGGCCGGGGCCGTCACCGGGGTGGCGGCCGAGGCCCGCCTGGCCGCCGGCTGGGACACGTTCGTGCTGGAGGGCCGGGGGGTGCGCTGCGTGTCCGACGAGCCGTGGGTGACGGCGGCCGAGACGTGCGAGTGCGCCATGGCCTACCTCCGCACGGGAGACGCGGCGACGTCCCGGCGGCTGCTGGGCTGGGCCCAGCGCCACCGGGACGAAGCGGGGAGCTACCACACCGGGATCGTCTATCCGGAGCAGGTGCACTTCCCGGCCGCCGAGACCAGCACCTACACCGCGGCAGCCGTGATCCTGGCCGCCGACGCCCTGGCCGGGGCCTCCCCCACCAGCCGCCTGTTCCTCACCGACCCGGACCTCGCCAGCCGTTCTTAGGAGCTTCAGCCGCACCCAGTGCGGCTCAGGCTCCTAATTTCGGGCGGGCACCGGCTCGGCGGTGAGCTCCGGCTTGACGTCGAGGCCGGAGCCGCCTTCCACGTCGACGTGGGGGAGGATCCGGTCGAGCCACCCCGGCAGCCACCAGTTGGCGTTGCCGAGGAGGGCCATCGTCGCCGGCACCAGCACCATCCGCACGATGGTGGCGTCCACCAGGACCGCCGCCGACAGCCCCAGGCCGAACATCTTGAGCTGCACGTCGGGGGCGAACACGAAGGCCCCGAACACGCTGATCATGATGAGGGCGGCCGAGGTGATCACCCGGGCCGTGCCGGCCAGGCCGTCCACCACCGAGCGGTGGGAGTCGCCGGTGCGGATGAACTCCTCCCGCACCCGGCTGAGCAGGAACACCTCGTAGTCCATCGACAGCCCGAACAGGATGGCGAACATGATCATGGGGACGAAGGGGAAGATCGGCACGGTCTCGTCGAGCCCGATCAGCTCCTTGCCCCAACCCCACTGGAACACCGCCACCAGCAGGCCGTAGCTGGCCCCGATCGACAGCAGGTTCATGAGGGCCGCCTTCAGGGGCACCAGCACCGAGCGGAACAGGATCGTGAGCAGCACGAAGCTGAGGGCCACCACGGCGACGATGAACAGCGGGGTGCGGGAGGCCAGCTGGTCGGAGATGTCGATCGAGGCGGGCACCCAGCCGGCCACGTAGGCGTCGGCCCCCGTGCGCTCCTCGACCGCCGGGATCACGCTGTCCCGCAGGTGGTGGACAAGGTCGGTGGTGGCCTCGTCCTGGGGCGCCGTGGCGGGGTAGGTCAGCAGCACGGCGGTGGTGCCGTCGGGGCTGAGGGCGGGCGGGGCCACGAAGGCGATCCCGCTCTCGGCCTGCAGGGCGGCGGCGACCCCCTCTGCCGCACCGGCGGTGCCGGTGGTGCTGGCCGAGGCGTCGACCACGATGGTGAACGGCCCGTTGAAGCCGGGCCCGAAGCCCTCGGCCAGCAGGTCGTAGGCCCGCCGCTCGGTGTGGTCGACGCCGGCGTTGCCGTCGTCGGGGAAGGCGATGCGCATGGCGGCCAGCGGCGACGCCAGTGCCACCAGTGCCACCGCCCCGGCGATGGCGTAGGGCCAGGGCCGGTTGCCGATGCGGTGGGCCCAGCGGCCGGCGATGGTCTCCTCCGCTGTCAGCTCCACCGCCCGGTGGCGGCCGATGCGGAGCCGGTCGATCCAGGGGCCGGCCACTCCCAGGAAGGCGGGCAGGAGGGTGACGGCGGCCAGCATGGCGACGGCCACCACCAGGCCCGAGGCCAGCCCCATGGTCCCCACCGACGGGATGCCCGACACGAACAGGCCGCAGATGGCGACCACCACGGTCATGCCGGCGAACAGGACGGCCTGGCCGGCGGTGGCGTTGGCCCGGCCGGCGGCGTCGGCCACCGACCAGCCCTCGTGGAGGAACTGGCGATGGCGGGTGATGATGAACAGGGCGTAGTCGATGCCCACGCCGAGGCCGATCATCGTGGCCAGCATGGGGCTGACGGTGGGCACGTCGACGAAGCCGGCCAGCACCGACACCCCGGTGAGGCCCACGAAGATGCCGAACAGGGCGGTGCCGATGGGCAGGCCCATGGCGATCACCGAGCCGAACGCCACCAGCAGCACGAGCACGGCCACGGCCAGGCCGATGGCCTCCTTGCCTTCGATCTCCTGGGCCGCCTGGGTGATGGTGCCGCCGATCTCGATCTCCACGACGCCGCCGGCGTCGTCCCGGCCGGCCTCCACCGCCGCCTCGACCCGCTCGGCGTCGGCCGCCTGCAGGGTCTCGGCGGCGAAGACCACGGTGGTGAAGGCGGTCCGGCCGTCGGGCGACACCGACGGCGAGGCGGGGTCGAACGGGTCGCTGGCCGCCACCACCCCCTCGGTGCGGCGGAGCTCGGCCACGGTGGCGTCGACCGCGGCCCGGGCCGCGCCGGCGGCCAGGCCCCCACCGCCACCGGCACCGCCTCCGTCCTCGTTGTCGGCGATGTGGAACACCACCTGGCCGCTGGCCCCGGCCTGGGCCGGGAACCTCGTGTCGAGCAGGTCGATGGCCTGCTGGCTCTCGGTGCCGGGCAGCCGGAAGTCGTCGGTGGTCTCCCCGCCGACGCTGCGGTTCAGGCCCACCACCCCCACGGCCAGCACCACCCACACGGCGATCACCCGCCACGGGTGCAGGGCCGCCCCCCGGCCCAGTCGGTACAGCGCTCGTGTCATCTCGGATCTCCCTCTCGTAGCGATTCCGTGATGACGACGATGCAGGTGGGTCCTTGCGTGACGCCGCGCCACCGCCGTCAGCCCGCTGACAGGCCGCTGACCGACGCCCGGGCTCCGGCGCCGCCCGAGGCGGCCCCGGTGCGTGGGGCCCCACCGGTGATGGGGGAGGCGCGAAGCGCCAGCGGGGGCGCAGGCCCCCGAAAGGCGCCGCCGGAGGCGGCCCCGGTGGGTGGGGCCCCACCGGGTGATGGGGGAGGCGCGAAGCGCCAGCGGGGGCGCAGGCGCCCGAAAGGCGCCGCCGGAGGCGGCCCCGGTGGGTGGGGCCCCACCGGGTGATGGGGGAGGCGCGAAGCGCCGGCGGGGGCGCAGGCCCCCGAAAGGCGCCGCCGGAGGCGGCCCCGGTGGGTGGGGCCCCACCGGTTGATGGGGGAGGCGCGAAGCGCCGGCGGGGGCGCAGGCCCCCGAAAGGCGCCGCCGGAGGCGGCCCCGGTGGGTGGGGCCCCACCGGGTGATGGGGGAGGCGCGAAGCGCCGGCGGGGGCGCAGGCCCCCGAAAGGCGCAGCCACTAGTGTCGGGGGCCATGGGTGCGCTCGACGGGGTGACGGTTCTCGATCTCTCGATCATCGTGCAGGGGCCGCAGGCGGCGGCCATGCTGCACGATCTGGGAGCCGACGTGGTGAAGGTGGAGCTGCCCGGTGTGGGCGACCTGGCCCGGTGGATCCACCTGGCCGACGACGACCCCCGGTCCGGGTTCTTCGAGGCCTGCAACCGGGGCAAGCGCTCGGTCACGCTCGACCTGCGGACGCCGGGCGGGCGCGAGGCGTGCCTGCGGCTGGCCGCCCGGTCCGACGTGCTGATCGCCAACTTCGTGCCGGGGACGCTGGAGCGCTGGGGCCTGTCCTACGAGGAGGTGGCAGCGGTCAACCCCGGCATCGTCTACGCCACCGGCTCCACGTTCGGTCCGGTGGGACCGATGGCCCAGCGGGAGGGGGCCGACACGTCCGGCCAGGCCAGCGGCGGCCTGATCGCCGGCACGGGCCTCGACGGGGCGGACCCCACCCCGGTGGCGGCGGTGGTGGCCGACGTGGCCGGCAGCCAGAACATGGTGGTGGGGATCCTGGCCGCCCTCTACCACCGCGACCACAACGGGGGGCGGGGCCAGCGGGTGGACGTGTCGCTCCTCGGGGGCCAGATCTGGTCCCAGGCGTCGGAGTACACGGCCCACCTGCTCACCGGCCGGCCCCAGCAGCGGTCGAACCGGGGTCACCCGATGATCCGGGGGGTGCTGCGCCAGTTCGCCACCGCCGACGGCCACCTGGTGCTGGTCGGGGTGCCCGGCCCGCTGTGGCCGGGGTTCGCCCGGGCCCTGGACCGGCCCGAGCTCGCCCTGGACGAACGGTTCAACACCCTGTTCCTCACCCCGGAGAACCTGGCGACGCTGTTCGGGATCCTGGATGAGATCTTCGCCACCCGCACCTCGGCCGAGTGGGACGAGCGGCTGACGGCCGAAGGGCAGCGCCACGCCATCGTCCGCACCCACGAGCAGGTGGCGGCCGACCCCCACACCTGGGAGAACGGCTACCTGGCCGAAGGCGACCACCCCCAGTGGGGACGGATCAAGGTCGTCGGCTGCCCCATCCGGTTCTCCGCCACCCCGGCCTCACCGGGGATCGCCGCCCCCGAGCTGGGCCAGCACACCGAGGAGGTCCTCCTCGAGCTCGGCTACACCTGGGACGAGATCGGCCAGCTCCGCGACGCCGGCGCCTGCTGACCGGCCACCGCCCCGCCGCCCGTCGTCCCATCGTCCCGTTGTCCGCGAACTGCACGGTCAGGGCGGTCAGGGCCGGGTCAGCCGTCGCCGAGGCGGCGGGCGATCACGGCGGCCGAGCGGGCCGAGTAGGCGAGGTTCGTCCGGAGTTGGGCGGCGGCCGACTCCAGCTGGCGGACCTCGTCGGCCAATCGGTCGTCGCGCAGCTGACCCCGGAGCCGGCGCAGCGCCACCTCGATGGCCCGGGCCACCTCGTGGTCGCCGGCCAGCCCCTGCTGGAGGGCGAGCGCCTGGCCCCAGATGCTCTCCACCTCACGGGCCGCATCCCGGGGGCTGTCGTCGAGGAAACGGGGCCGACGGAACCGCCGCCGCTCCGAGAGCACGAGGATGATCACGACCACCGCCGCCACCACCCCGATCGTCAGCCCGTAGTCGGTGCCCACGTGCGCCCCTCCTTCCCCCGGCCCTCGCCTTCCCCAGTCTCCCGTCCCCGACCTTCGCCGCCCAACCGTGCGACGGATTTCGCGCCCTCGGGGCCAACCGACGTCGCGAAACCTGCGAAAACCAAAGAGAAGGTGACGCGGAACGGCGGTGGGGCGCGGTTTTCGTCGCGCAGTTCGAGGGGGCGCTGACGGGGCGCCGGGACGGGCGGGCCGGGGCTACCGGGCGAGATGGCGACGGGTGGTGCGGGAGTCCTGGTGGCCGAGGTTGTGTTGGATGGTCTCGACGCTGTCGCCGGCGGCGTGGGCCATGGCCACGTAGCTGCGGCGCAGCACGTTGGCCGACACCGGCTGGGCGAACCCGGCCTCGTCGGAGGCCCGCTTGAGCAGGTAGTCGGCCCCGAAGCGGGTGAGCCGGCCGGCGTCGGTGGCCTCGCCGGCGGCCGCCGCCCGGTCGCTCAGGAACAGGGGACCCTCCCGGCGCCCCTGGAGGTACCCGTGGGCCGCCTCCACCGTCGGCTCATGGAGCTCGACCGCGGCCCGCCGGCCGCCCCGGCGGGCCACCGACAGGGTGGCGCCGTCGCCGCCGTGGGTGTCGGTGACGTCGGCGGCGTCGGCTGCCAGGGCCTCGCCGAGCTTCAGCCCGTCGAGCAACAACAGGTCCACCAGCAACGCCGTCTTCGGGTTGAGCCGGGCCCCCGCCTCCACCAGGGCCGAGGCCTGGGCAGCGTCGAGCTCCAACGTCACGCTGGGCACGGCCACCGGCCGTACCAGATCCACCAGCGGCGACTCCCCGATCGACCCCTCCTCCACCGCCAGGGCGTAGAAGGAACTGAGGGCGGCCAGCCGGCGGGCCACGGTGGCCGGGCTCGTGCCCTCGGCCTCGCACACCGCCTGATAGCGGGCCATCTGGTCGGGCCCGAGCGCGAGCGGTTGCGTACCCTCGGCCTGGCACCACTGGGCGAAGCGGTCGAGGTCGGCTCCGTAGGCCAGACGGGTGTTCTCGCTGCGCTGGCGCGAGGCGAACAGGGCCGCCAGCTCGTCGAAGCTGGCGGCCCTGCCCTCGGCCGGCGGCTCAGCGCCGGGTGCCATCGTCCCGTCGGTGTCGGATCGCGGTCGACGTCATGCCCGGCATCATCCCCTAGAAGTCGGCCGGTGGCATGGCCGGGCCGGCTCCCTTCGGCTCGGGCTTGTCGGCCACCAGCACGTCGGTGGTGAGCACCAGGGCGGCCACCGAGGCGGCGTTCTGGAGGGCGGCCCGGGTGACCTTGGCCGGGTCGATCACGCCCACCTTCACCAGGTCCTCCATCTCGCCGGTGGCGGCGTTGAACCCGATCGAGTCCATCTCCCGTTCGACGTTGTGGATCATCACCGAGCCCTCGTAGCCGGCGTTGTGGGCGATCTGCCACGCCGGGGCCGACAGCGCCTTCCACACCACGTCGGCCCCCACCTTGGCGTCGCCCTCGAGGCTGAGCTTTGCGATGGCGGCCCGGGCCCGCAGCAGGGCGGTGCCGCCGCCGGGCACGATGCCCTCCTCGATGGCGGCCCGGGTGGCCGACACCGCGTCCTCGATCCGGTGCTTGCGCTCCTTCAGCTCCACCTCGGTGGCGGCGCCCACCTTGATCACGGCCACCCCGCCCGACAGCTTGGCCAGGCGCTCCTGCAGCTTCTCCCGGTCATAGTCGGAGTCGGTGTTGTCGATCTCGGTGCGGATCTGCTGCACCCGGCCCTTGATGTCCTCCGGGCTGCCGGCGCCGTCGACGATGGTGGTGGCGTCCTTGGTGACGATCACCTTGCGGGCCCGGCCCAACAGGTCGAGGGTGGCGTTCTCCAGCTTGAGGCCCACCTCCTCGGCGATCACGGTGCCGCCGGTGAGGATGGCCATGTCCTGCAGCATCGCCTTGCGGCGGTCGCCGAAGCCGGGGGCCTTCACCGCCGTGGCCTTGAACGTGCCCCGGATCTTGTTGACCACCAGCGTGGCCAGCGCCTCGCCCTCGATGTCCTCGGCGATGATGGCCAGCGGCTTGCCCGTCTGGAGCACGGCTTCGAGGATCGGCAGGAGGTCCCGGGCGGCCGAGATCTTGCCCTGGTGCAACAGCACGTAGGCGTCCTCCAGCACGGCCTCCATGCGTTCGGTGTCGGTGACGAAGTAGGGCGAGATGTAGCCCTTGTCGAACTGCATGCCCTCGGTGAAGTCGAGCTCGGTGCCGAACGTGTTCGACTCCTCCACCTCCACCACGCCGTCCTTGCCCACCTTGTCGATGGCCTCGGCGATCACGTCGCCGATCGAGGGGTCGGCGGCGGAGATGGCGGCCACGTTGGCGATGTCGCCCCGGCCGTCGACCTCACGGCTCAGGCCCTTGATGGCGTCGACGGCGGCCTCCACGGCGGCCTCGATGCCCCGCTTGAGGGCCACGGGATTGGCCCCGGCGGCCACGTTGCGCATGCCCTCGTGCAGCATGGCCTGGGCCAGCACCGTGGCGGTGGTGGTGCCGTCGCCGGCCACGTCGTTGGTCTTCGACGCCACCTCCTTCAGCAGCTGGGCCCCCATGTTCTCGTACGGGTCCTCGAGCTCGATCTCCTTGGCGATCGACACGCCGTCGTTGGTGATCGTGGGCGAGCCCCACTTCTTGTCGAGCACCACGTTGCGGCCCTTCGGGCCGATCGTCACCTTCACGGCGTCGGCCACGTGGTCGATCCCGGCCAGCAGCTTGGCCTGGGCGTCGGAATGGAAGGCGAGCATCTTCGCCATGGTCGTGCAGCTCCTCTCGGTCTCGTTCTGTGTCTCGTGGTCGAATGGGTGTGGGGGTGTCAGCGCATCACGGCCAGCACGTCGCGGCTCGACAGGATCAGGAGATCCTCGCCGTCGATCGTGATCTCGGTGCCGCCATATTTGGAGTAGACGACGGTGTCACCCTGGGCGACGTCCATCGGGATCAGCTCACCGGCGTCGCTGCGGCGGCCGGGACCGACGGCCAGGACCTCGCCCTGCTGGGGCTTCTCCTTGGCCGTGTCGGGGATCACCAGGCCCGAGGCGGTGACCTGCTCGGGCTCCGATGGCCGCACCACGATCCGGTCCTCCAGCGGCATCAGGGTGGTGCGGGTGGCAGTGGCAGTCGACACGGGTCGCTCCTTTCGATGCTGGTTGTGGTGTGTCGAGAGAACTAGGCCGCCACCAGGACGCGGCGGGCGGTGCCAGGGCGGCTGGCGGCGGGCACCCGCTCGGGGGCCGCGGGGTCGGTGGCGGGGCGGCCGGCCAGGGTGAGCAGGTCGAGGGCGGCCCGCTCGGCCGAGAAGCGGTCGTGGGCGGCCTTACGGCAGGCCCACCGGTCGAGACCCTCGGCGGCGGCCGCCACCTCGGCCCGGGT
>Ga0268299_1002231_pt1 | contig 24795 bp, 28 predicted proteins | sample NOBtaG_FD_193484 | JGI IMG/M metagenome (GOLD analysis project Ga0268299, IMG submission 193484) | Activated sludge microbial communities from bioreactor in Nijmegen, Gelderland, Netherland - NOB reactor | ecosystem: Engineered > Bioreactor > Aerobic > Activated sludge | place: Netherlands... | reverse complement strand
GGTGATGTTGGCAACTTCCTGCCATAGCGAGAGCGCGTCGCGCGTGGCTTGCTGCTGAGAGGCGTTGAAGGCCTGGAAACCATCGAACGGCTCGCCGTCGTAGTAGTCACCGATCCATTCGGCGCCGGCCTGCGGAAAGCTGTAGGTCACCGTCGCGCCGACCCCAACTCCTCCGGCCCCCCACTTGAACCCCCAGTTCACGAAGGCGTCGAGGGTATTGTTGCCGCTGAGCGGAAATTCCGTGACCGTTCCGGTCTTGTAGGGCGACGTCATCGCCGAACTCCCCAAGTCGAATGATGGGGTACTTTTGCCCGTAATTCTTCTTGTAAGTACTTAGGATAAAACTGACACGCCGGTGCGAGGGGGTCAATCGCGATCCACAACTGGAAGCGCCACAAAATCCATGTTTCAGGCGCGATTTGTCGCAGAAAGTAATTACACAACTTGCCCGTTGGAGGCGCAGTCCTTGGGGAGAGTCCTAGGACTGGATGGTTAACGAAAGGGCGGGCGTAGTTGCGGTTATTGCGGCGGCCGCACTTGCGCCCAGGGCAGGCGCTGCTCGACCGTGGCGCCGAGGCGCAGCGCCAGGCGGTCGTCGTGGCGGCGGGCAACGATCTGCAGGCCCATGGGCAGGTTGTCGCGCGTCCAGCCACAGGGCACGGAGAGGGCCGGGCACATGCCGAACAGGCTGAAGACCGAGGTCACGTCGAGGCAGCGGTAGCTGCCGTCGGGATCGACGCGCCAGTATTGCGCGTCATTGCCGCCATGGGGCACCGGCGGCTGCGCCATGGTCGGGCAGAGCAAGGCGTGATGGCGCGCCAGGATTGGTCCGAGGTCTTCCGTCCAGGCGCGCGTGCGCTCGAATTCCAGCTGCTTGAATTCCACCGCCGACATGGCATTGCCGCGCTCGATATAGGCGACGACCTTGGGATCCATCTTGGCCCGGAACGCGGCGAGCTTGTGGCCGAAGAACGAGGCCAGATAGACGGCCCAGTGCTTGGCCCACAGGTCGTCGAGCTCGATGCCCCAGGGCAGGCTCACCTCCTCGACGCGCGCGCCGGCGGCGGCGAGAGCCTGGGCGGCGCGGCGCACCGCCGCCTCGACCTCCGGATGCCAGACGCGCTTGCCGAAATCGAGGCAGAGGGCGAGGCTGAGGCCGCTGAGATCGGTGTCGAAGGGCTGGGTGAAATCCTGCGGCACGGTCAAGGACTGGATGTCGCGCTCGTCCGGGCCCTGAGTCGCCTGCAGGAACAGGCAAGCGTCGCCGACGGTGCGGGCAAGCGGGCCGAAATGCGACAGCTGGTCGAACTCGCTGGGCAGGATGGTGAAGGGGATGCGGCCGAAGCTCGGCTTCAACCCGACCACGCCGCAGAAGCTGGCCGGGATGCGCACCGAGCCGCCCATGTCTGACCCTTCGGCCAGCGGCACGCAGCCGGTGGCAACGGCGACGCCCGCGCCGCCGGAGGAGCCGCCGGCGCAGAGCGCGGGGTTCCATGGGTTGCGGGTGATGCCCCAGAGCGGGCTCTCGGTGAAAGAGGAATAGGCGAATTCCGGCGTCGTGGTCTTGCCCACCATGATGCCGCCGGCCTTGCGCAGGGCCTCGACGATGGGGGCGTCGTAGTCAGGCACCCAGTGCTCATAGGCAAAGGAGCCGAGGGTGGTGCGCTTGCCCTTGGTCGGCGTCAGATCCTTGATGGCGAAGGGCACGCCGTGCAGCGGACCGCGGAACTTCCCCGCCTTGGCCTCGCGGTCGAGTTCCGCCGCCAAGGCGCGCGCCTCCTCCGGGTAAACGAAGCAGAAACAGTTGAGCTTCGGATTGATCCCGGCGATGCGCGCGAGGGAATTCGCGATCACCTCCGTCGCCGTCAGGGTGCCGGCGCGGATACGCGCGGCGATCTCCGTCGCCGGCAGGTAGCTGAGCGCGAGGTCGGGGGTCGCCGTGGTCATCAATGATGGCCATCGTGCAGCATCTGGTCCTTCATGCCGGTTTCGTAGGCGGCGCCGGCGGGGGTGAGCACGCAGGCCATCGGGAACAGCGACTTGATCAGCTTCTTGCGCTCGAGCGCCAGCCAGACGCTCTCGTTGGCGAGACCGGACGCGTCTTGCGAGCGCACGATGTAGGAACCGAGATGGAAATGGTCGCCGTGCGGCCGCGGCATGGCGGAGATCATGATGTGGCCGGGCTCGCCGCTCGGGTCTTCGTGCGGCTTGGCGATTTCCTCGATCTCCGACAAGGCCTGGAACAGGGTGAGCGTCTTCAGTTGCAGAGAATTGAGGTTGAGGGGATTCTTCTTCGGCATGGGTGTTCCTGTCGGGCTGAAGGTCAATCGCGGAAGTTCTGGTATTGCAGCGGCTGCTCGATCTTCATGGCGCGGACGAAGGCGATGGCGTCCTGCAGATCGTCCTTCTTCTTGCCGGTGACACGCAGCTCGTCGCCCTGGATCGAGACCTGGACCTTGAGCTTGCTGTCCTTCAGTTCCTTGACGATGCGCTTGCCAAGGGTCTGGTCGATGCCCTGCTTGATGGTGACTTCCTGGCGCAAGGTGTTGCCGGAGGCAGATTGCGGATCCTTGAATTCCAGCGCGCTGGCCTCGAGCTTGCGCCGCACCATGTAGCCCTTCAGCAGCTCCTGCATCTGGCGCAGTTTCATGTCGTCGTCGGCCAGCAGCGTGATCAGCAGCTCCTTGCGCTCGACCGTGCACTTGGAGCCCTTGAAGTCGAAGCGGGTGCCGATCTCGCGCACGACCCCCTGGATGGCGTTGTCGACTTCGGCGAGGTCGGTCTTGGAAACGATATCGAAGCTCGGCATCGGCAACCTCCGGAATCAGCGTGCGAGCGCGCGGGGAATGCGGCGATACCACAGCACGAGCGGGATCGCACGCATCGCGTAGAACACATAGAGCGCCGCCCAGATGCCGTCATTGCCGAAGAACGCCGGCAGCGACAATGCGGCGGCGAGGCCGGCGACGACGGCCAGCAGCATGCCGTTGCGGATTTCACGCCCGCGGGTGGCGCCGAAATAAATACCGTCAAGCTGGAAGCACCAGATCGCCACCAGTGGCACCCCGGCGATCCAAGGGAAATGCGCATCGGCGATCTTCAGGATATCGACGTCGTGGGTGAACAGCGGCAAGAGGCCGGCACCCCATTCATAGAGCGCGGCGCTGATCGCCAGGGCGAAGACCAGGCACCACAGGCTCGCGGCGCGCACCACCCGCGACAGGCGCAGGCCGTCGCGCGCGCCGATCGCCTGGCCGACCAGGGTTTCGGTAGATTGCGCGAAGCCGTCGAGGCCCTGGGCGATGATGGAGATGAAGCCGAACAGGATGTGGTTGGCGGAAAGCACGGCGTCGCCGCGCTCGGCGCCGAGGCGGACCAGGTAGGCGAGGAAGCCCATCAGCACCAGGGTGCGCAGGAAGATGTCGCGGTTGACCGCCATCAGACCGAGCAGCTTCTCCGATTCGATCAGGCGGGATTCGGCGCTGCGCGGGGCGAGGCCGCGAAACTGCTGGCGCACCATGCCCAGGCCGGCGCCACAGGCGATCACGACGGCGATGGCCGTGGCGATGGCGGCGCCGTCGACGCCCCAGCCCTGATGCACGACCAGCGCGTAGCAGAGCGCGACATTGACAAGGTTGAGGAGCACTTGCAGGGCCAGCATGTCGCGCACCCGCTGGCGCCCGAGCAGCCAGCCGATCACCACATAGAGGATGAGATCGAAGGGGGCGGCGAACATGCGGTAGTAGTAGTAGCGCCCGGCGACGTCGAGCGAGGCGGTGCCCGCGTCGAACAGGGTGAAGGCGAACTGGCCCAGCGGCACCATGAGCAGGATGAGCGCGAAGCCGAAGATCAGCGCCAGGCCAAGGGCGCGCAGGAAGCTCGAGCGCTGCTCGCTCTCGTCGCGGGCGCCGAAGGCCTGGGCGGCGAAGCCGGCGGTGCCCAGGCGCAGGAAGCTGAAGGCCCAGAGGATGAAGCCGGTGATGGTGGCGCCGAGCGCGATGCCGCCGAGGTCGATCGCCGTGCCGGTCCGGCCGACGAGCGCCGTGTCCACCACGCCGGGCAAGACCGAGGTCAGGTTGGCGATGATTGCCGGCAGAGCGATCGCCAGTATCCGGCGGTGCACCGGCTGGCGGGAAAGATCGCCGGCCGGCGCGCCGCCTGCCAAGGTGGATTGGGTCGATGTCATCGCCGCCGTCATTCCCCCGGTGCTCTGGAAGCGCGCCAGTATAGGCAGCGGCAGGCCGATTGCCAGGGGTGCGGATCGGCCGCGTTCACGCTGGCTAAGCGATTGAAATAACACGATGATGGGGTCGGATTGCGCCCGGCGCCAAATCGCCTGGAGCGCCGCCGGCCATCCTAGGGATAAGCAGGCGGTATTTCGCTAAATTTCTAATCAAATCCGGCACTTCGACATAGGAACGTGGGCGTAGCGGTAAGGAACGGTTAAGAAGCCGTCGTTACCCTGAACGCTCCTTAATGATGTGCGTGAGGCCGTGATGAACGCCGAATGGGCGAAATGCGGGCCGGCCGCGGTGGCGCTTGCCTCCGCGGCCGCTCTTGCGGCCGAGCGCCTCCCGCAGGGGCTGCCAAGGGAATTGCCGGCATGACCGATGTCGTGATCCTGGCTGGCGAAGGTTCCGCGCTGGACGAACTCGGCGCCGCCTTGCTGGCCGCCGGCCTGCCGGCGGAGCGCGTCGCCGATCTGGTCGAGGCCGAGGGCCAGCTCGAGGAGCGCCCGAACGCCCTGCTGGTCCTCCACGCCAATGCCGCGAGCGACGAATCGCTGCGCATGGTGACCCGGCTGCGCAAGGCGATGAGCTCCGCCACCCTGCCCATCGTCGTGGTGACCGCCAAGGGCCGCGAGGAGCTGATGACCAAGGCGCTGGAAGCCGGCGCCGACGATTGCCTCGAATCGCCCATGCATCCGCCGCTGGCGCTGGCGCGGATCCGCGCCTTGATGGCGCGGGTGGCCGAGATCGCCGAGGGCGTCGACCAGCGCCAGCGTTTCGACCTGGTGGTGCGCGGGGCCGGCGACGGCATCTGGGACTGGCGCCTCGACGACAACAGCGTCTATTTCTCGCCGCGCTGGCGCGAACTGCTCGGCTACCAGTCCGAAGACCGCTTCAGCGCCATGGAGGATTGGCTGGCGCTGGTGCACCCGGAGGAATCCGAGATGGTGAAGCGCGAGTTGCGCAACCATCTGGAGGGCATCTCGCTCGCCTTCCAGGTCGAGTGCCGGCTGCGCCACAAGAGCCAATCCTATCGCTGGTTCCTGATCCGCGGCACCTCGCAGCGCGACAATTACGGCCATACGGTACGCATGGCCGGGTCGCTCACCGACATCAGCGAGCGCAAGCTGACCGATCCGATGACCGGGCTGCCCAACCGCATCGTGCTCTACGACCGCATCAACCAGGCGATCATCAAGGCGCGGCGGCGCAAGGGCGGCAGCTTCGGCATCATCCTGCTGCAGATCGACCGCTACGAGACGATGCGCGAGGCCTATGGCCAGTCGTTCTGCGACAACGTCCAGCGGGTGGTCGCGCAGCGCATCGTCGGCATCCTGCGGATGACCGACACGCTCACCATCATGAGCGACACCACCATGTGCATCCTGGTCGACGTGATGCGCGAGGACACCGACCTGGTGCGCGTGGCGCAGCGCGTGCGCGGGGCCGCCGAGGAACCGGTCTCGCTCGGCGACGAATCCGTGGTGCTGACGCTTTCCATCGGCATGGCCCAGGGCTCGCAGCTGCACAGCGCCGCCGACGAACTGATCAAGGACGCGACCGCGGCGCTCAACAAGGCGCGCCAGCACGGCGCCGGCCAGGAAGCGGTGTTCGATCCCGACATGCAGCGGCGCGCCCGCGACCGCCTGCGCATCGAGGCCGATCTGCACCAGGCGCTGGGCCGCGACGAATTGCGCGTGTTCTGGCAGCCGATCGTGGAACTCGGGCCCAACCGGTTGGCCGGCTTCGAAGCGCTGCTGCGTTGGGAGCATCCGACCCGCGGGCTGATCTCGCCGCTCGAGTTCATTCCGGTCGCCGAGGAAAGCGGCCTCATCGTGCCGATCGGCAAGTTCGTGCTGCGCGAGGCGCTGCGACAGGCCAAGTCCTGGCACGATGCCGGGGCGCAGCGCGGCCTCTTCGTCTCGGTCAACGTTTCCAGCCGCCAACTCGATTCCCCCGATTTGGTCGAGACCGTCACCGCGGCGCTGAACGATTGCGCGGCGCCGGCCGGCTGCCTGCACATCGAGATCACCGAAAGCGCGGTCATGCGCGACGTTGCGCGCAGCCAGGACGTGCTGCGGCGGTTGAAGTCGCTGGGCTGCCACCTGGCGCTGGACGATTTCGGCACCGGCTATTCGTCGCTGAGCCTGCTGCAGCGTCTGCCGCTCGACTACGTGAAGATCGATCGATCCTTCGTGGCGGCGATGAGCGGCGAGTTCTCCGGCGAGAGCATGGTCGGCGCCATCATCCAGATCGCCAAGATCCTGCACCTGACCGTGATCGCCGAGGGCATCGAGGCGGAAACCGACGAATTCCGCCTGCGCGCGCTGGGCTGCCAGTACGGCCAGGGCTATCGCTACGGCAAGCCGCTGCCGGCCTCGCATTGGCAGGACGCCATCTTCGCCCATCGCCGCCTCGGCGTGGCCCAATAGGGAATCCCGGTCGGGCGGTCAGCCGCGGGCGCCGGTGCGGCGGGCAAGCTCCGCCAGGTCGCCGGCCTTGGTCGCCAGCCAGGCAGCACTTTCGGCCAGCATCGCGGTCCGCCGGCGGTAAAGCTCGGCCGATTGGCCGCCGGGTTCGGCCCGGGCCTCCGCCAACACTTGACGGCTGGCCTCGACCAGCGCGCTGTCCCGCAGCAGATCGGCATAGGCGAGGCCGAGCGCGCGCACGCAGCGCTCCAGCGGTGGCAGTGAGCGGTCGAAGGCGCGCTCGGCCGATTCGACCACGCGGATCCGGTCGCGCTCGAGGGCGGGAATTGGGCCCTCGAAGTGGTTTTCGGCGGCGCTGCGGAGGAAACTGCTGAGGCTGGGTGGCATGGACCCTCGCTTTCGCCGGCAACGATACAAAATGAATTGACTTCCGTCAACGCAAAAAGTATTGGGGTGGGATGCGCCTCCCCATTCTCCTCCTCGCCCTTGCCCTCGCCTGTTCCGCCCAGGCCGCGAACATCGCCGGCGAGCGTTTCAGCTGGCCCGTCCTCGCGGTGAAGGACGGCGACACGCTGGCGGTCGCCTTGCCCGGCCTGCCGGCGGCGCTGAACCCGGTTGCCATCCGCGTGCGGGGGATCGACACGCCGGAAACCGGCGGCCGCGCGAAATGCGCGGCGGAGCGCAAGCTGGCGAGCCGGGCCACGGATTTCACCCGCGACGCCGTGCGACATGGCCGCCAGGTCGAGTTCGCGGCGCCGAGCTGGGACAAATACGGCGGCCGCATCGACGCCGATGTCTGGATCGACGGCACATCGCTGGCTCGCCAGCTGATCGACGCCGGCCTGGCCCGCGCCTATGACGGCGGCAAGCGGCGCGGCTGGTGCTGAGCGGGCGCGCGGGGCGGTCGCCTACAACCCCATCAGTTCGTGATTTTTGAGCACCAGATGGATCGCGGCGACGTCGCGGTCGTCGAGCACGATCTCCTTCTCCGGATTGAACTGCTTGACCCGCCATTGCGTGCCGCTGCGCTTCACCAGGCGCTTCAGGAAATAGCGCATCTCGCCATCCGGCCCTGGTACACGCAGCTGAATCACCACGTCGCGGCCGGGCCAGGGCGGCCGGTGCGGGTCGACATAGATGAGATCGCCGGCCTCGTAGACCGGCTCCATCGAGCTGCCTTCGGCATAGATGCAATAGATGCCCCGTCTGCTCATCTGTCCCGGCGGCCGACGCACGAAATCGATCGGCTCCCCCGCGTTCAATGTGAAAGCGCCGTCCCGGCCGCATTCCGCGGAGCCGAGCACGGGAACATCCTTGGCAAGAACATGAAAATCCGGCGCCTCCGACCCGGAGAGGCGCGCGTTCGCGGGTACGTCGCCGTCGTCGAAGCCGGCCATCGGTGCGGATTCGGACGCAAGCCCCGTCGGCGCGGCGTCATCGAGGCGCGCGGCCTCGACGTCGCGGGCCATCCGGCCTTGGCCGTAGATCAACCAGGCGGGGTCGATGCGCAACGCCCTGCTGTATGTCTCGGCGGCCTTTTTCGAGACGTCGCGCGTGCCGTTGACATGCGAGCGCACCGTCACCTCGTTCTGGCGGGTGAGGCGCGCCAGCTCGGCGCCGGAACCGATGCCGCGCAGCCGCATGGCCACGCGCAGGCGTTGGGACGAAGAGGCAGGGGCGTCAGTCATGGTACGTAGCGTAACGGAAAAAGGATGCATTGTGTATTGCTTTTTTTCGCTACCTTGCGTATCGTTCGCGCATGCCCTGGACCCCGAACCCGCCGCCCCCGTCGCCGCCGCCCGCCAGCTTCCGCGAGGTCATCGGACGCTGGCCGGGGACGCGGTTCTTCGCCCGCGACGCCGGATGCTCGCCGCTGCTGGTCCGGCAATGGCGGCACCGCAACTTCATCCCCCCGCAATACTGGCCGCGGATCGTCGCCGCCGCGGCCCGGCGCGGCATCAGCGACGTGAACGCGGATCTGCTCGCGCGCCTGGCGGCGGCGCTGCGCGGCCCGGCATTGCCGCGCAGCATGGCGGTGCGGGGATTCCCGAACGCGGGAGACGCGCGATGAGCGGCGCGACGGAGATGCCGCCCCGCCGGCTGTCGCGGCAAAGGCGCCGGGCTTCCCGCATGATCGGGCGGTGGCCGGACGGCCTTCGCTTCGAGGATGCGATCGTGCCGCGGGAGCCGTTGTTCCGCGGCGGCGACCGCGAGGTGCCGGGGGTGTGGCCGGAATCGAGCCTTTCGACCGCGGCGCGGATCGCGCGCGGCCGCTAGCAAGGCGGCCAGGAGTTTGGCGGCGGCACAACGAGACACAGCATGGAGGCCGGCATGGCGCCAACCCGAAAAATTTGGGACGGGAAAACGATGAGCGGGAAGACCAAGCGCGGGCGGGGGGGCGAAGCGGTATCAAGCCCGCCGCGTTCCGGCAAGGAAATGCGCGCCCTGGCGCGCGCGGCCGCGCTGCCGGCGATCGCGCGGCTCGCCGCCTTGTCCGCGAGCGAAGACGAGCGGGTGGCGCTGGCGGCGACCCAGGAACTGCTCAACCGCGCCTTCGGCAAGACCGCGGCGGCGGCCGACGACGTGCGGCGGGCGCCGACGCAACGGCTGGTGATCAAGGTCCTGCGCCTCGGCGCCGCGGAGCAGGCGCCGGGTTCGGCGGAGAACCCCACGGCTGGATGCAACTCCGCGCGAATTGGGGGACCCGCATGATGCTGCGCCAGCGGCGGCCGCGCGGCGCGGACGGGATGCCGCCGCCCGATGCGAAGGCGCTCGAGGACATGGCGCGGCGGGCCTGGCGCGAACGCGGTATCGTCATCTTGTGGCCGGAGCGCATTCGCGACGATTGGGACCGGCAGCACCTGCTCAACCTCGCCAACAGCTTCTATGGACCGCGTCATGGCGCCGGCAGCGGCAGATAGGCGGCGGCCCGACGAGGCCGCCTTGTGGAACGACCACCTGGCGGTGCTGCGGCAGGCGCTGGTCCTGCGCCATCCGGATGCCCGCGGGCGCGTCCGCAGCGAGGCAGCGCGGCTCGAACGCGAGATCGCGTCGCTCAACGCGCGCCGGGAGCTGGCGCGCCGGCGTCAGCGCTGGGCGGAGCCTGGCGGTGCGGCGGGCACGCCTGACGCGCTCGATGAGCAGATCGCATTGTGCCTGTATCGGCTCAGCGATCTCGCGGCGCTGCTGCGCGACGGCGCACCGCCCGCCGCGGCGGCGGCGCGCGGCGCCACGCCGGAAGCGGCGCTGCGCCCGTCGATGCAGGATCCGGTGACGATGCTGCTCGGCAAGGGCCGGCTGAGCGCGGATCAGGTGCGTGCCGCCCGGGAGATCGCCTGGGTGCATGAGGCGATCACCAGGGCGGGTCGCGCCCGGATCTCGCGCCTGAGTCAGATCGAGCCGCCGGCCGGCTGGCAGGAGATGGCTCTGCCGGAGCGGGCGGCCCTGGTGCATGCGAAGCGATTCCTGCCCTGGGCAGAGCGGCTGCGGCGCGAAGCACCGGTTACCCTGGAATGCGTGCTGCAGGTGGCCGTGCTCGGCCTCTCCATCTACGCCGTGGCGCGCCGCCACCGCATGGGATGGAACGCCTGCGTCGCCATGCTGGGCGAGGGGCTGGACCGCTATTGGGACACCGGCCGCGACCAGCGATGCCGCGCGTCTGGCATTCGCCCGTGAGTGCTGGCAGAGTATCGCCGCCGGCCCCGGGAGGGCGGATGGGGAGGGCGCATGGGCTTCCGCGTCGCGGAAAGATGGTTCGAGTTCCAGCGGGTCGACGACCAGATCACCCTGATCTGGGAGCCGCATGTCGATCCGCTGATCCGCTGCAACATCTGGCACGTTCGCGGCGGCGACCGGGACATGCTGGTTGATACCGGCCTCGGCATGGCGAGCCTGCACGAGGCGGCGCGGCACCTGCTCGAGAAGCCGCTCACCGCCGTGGCGACACACGCGCATTACGATCATGTCGGCGGGTTGCACGAGTTCCCGGATCGGGTGGTGCATGCGGCCGAGGCGGCCAAGGTCGCCAGCGGGCACAGGGCATCGCTGTTCGGCGGGGCGAAGGACGACGCCGTCCTGGCGAGCATCCGGGCCGCCGGCTACGACGTTCCGCCGAGACTGTTCACCGCGCTGCCCTCGACGGAGTACGACGCCGCCGCCTACCAGGTAAGACCGGCGCCGGCGACGAGGATCGTGGCCGAGGGCGACGTCGTCGATCTCGGCAGCCGGCGCTTCGAGATCCTGCATCTGCCCGGTCACTCTCCCGGCAGCATCGGGTTGTGGGAAGCGGAAAGCGGCGTGCTGTTTTCCGGCGACGCCGTCTATGATGGGCCGTTGCTGGACGAACTGCCCGGCTCGGATGTCGGCGCCTATGTGGCGACCATGAAGCGGTTGCGCGAGTTGCCGGTCGACGTGGTGCATGCTGGCCACGATCCGAGCTTCGGGCGGGCACGGCTGCGCGAATTGTGCGACGGCTACCTGGCGAAGCGCGCATAGGCGACCTTATTTCAATGCCCGGGCGAGGAAGAGAAGAAGGTGCCATGAGGATCCTGCTGGTCGAGGATCACCGCGAGATGCGCGACCTGATCGCGGAGCATTTTGTCGGACGCGGATTCGCGGTCGATGCCGTCGGCAGCGCCGAGGAAGCGCGCGCGGCGCTGCTAGGCGGCGGCTATGACGTGCTGATCCTGGATCTTGGGCTGCCGGACAGCGACGGCATGGAGGTCCTGCGGGCGGCGCCGATGCTGGTGCCCGGCGGCGTGCCGACCCTGGTGGTGACCGCGCGGGATTCGCTCGAGGACCGCCTGCTGGGGCTGAACGAGGGAGCCGACGATTATCTGGTGAAACCGTTCAGCCTGCTCGAGCTGGAGGCGCGGCTGCGCGCCGTGTTGCGGCGGCCGGGGACGCGCGAAGGGCCGAAGCTCTCCTGCGGCGCGCTGCTGTATGACGCGGGCACGCGCGAGGTTTCGGTGCGCGGCGAACCGATCGAGATGAGCCGGCGCGAATCCGACCTGCTTGAGGCCCTGCTGCGCGCCGCCGGGCGCGTGGTGGTGCGCGACATCCTCGAGGAGCAGCTCTACGCCTTCAACGAGCCGGTGACGCCGAACGCGCTCGAAGCCGTGGTGTCGCGGCTGCGCCGGCGGCTGACCAATGCCGAGGCGGGCGTGCGGATCGAGACGCGCCGCGGCATCGGCTACCGCCTGGTCGCGGAGACGACGGCGGAAGGCGGCTGAAATGCCGCGCCGGCGTGGCTTCAGCCTGAAATACCGGCTGCTCATTTCGCTCTTCGTCGTGTCGGCGATCGGCATCGCCTCGGCCGCGTATTTCGCCTATCGCGAGGTCTACAATACCGACGAGGCGATTGCCGAGCGGACCATGCAGGGCCAGACCAACGAACTCCTGGAGGCGATCGTCATCGATGCGGCGACCGGCAAGGCGAGCTTCGACCTGCCACCCGATTGGGCCGAGGCCTATGGCCGGGGCGACGGGGCATTCGCCTATACATTCTATGAACCCGACGGCGCCGTCGCGGCGAAGTCGCCCAACCTCACCGAGCCGCTGCCGGCATCGGCGCTTCCGCCCGGAACGACGTTCGGCCCGCTGGAGTTCCGCGGCCCCGAGGCACAGATGACAATGACGGCCGCGGCGCCGGGCGGCCGCCGGCTGGTTGTCGCGCGCAGCCAGGTCGAATCCGAGGCGCTGGCGGAGAGCATGCTCGAGGAATCGATCGAGCCGATGCTGCTGCTGGTGCCGAGCGGCATCCTCGCCCTGGTGACCATCTGGCTGGTGGGGAGTTGGAGCCTGCGCCCGCTGGAGCGCGCCTCGCGCGAGGCGGCCGATGTCGGACCTGGCAATCCGAATGCACGGGTCTCCGCCGAGGGATTGCCGGCCGAGCTCCTGCCGCTGGTCGGCGCCGTCAACGGCGCGCTCGACCGGCTGTCGCGGGCCTATGAGGCGGAGCGGCGCCTGACCGCCGACGCGGCTCACGAGCTGCGCACGCCGCTGGCGGTGCTCGACCTGCGCCTGCAGCGGGCGCAGCTCACCGGCGAAGTCGACTGGCGCCTGGTGCGCCGGGATTTCCAGCATCTGCACCGGGTGGTGGCGCAGCTGCTCGAGCTCGCGCGGATGGAAAGCGCCGCCCGGTCGCAGCCCCGCCCGGTCGCGGTCAATCTGGCGCGGGTGGTGCGCGAGGCGACCGCCATGGTGCTGCCCCTTGCCGACGAGGCCGGTCGGGAAATCGAGATCGAAGTCGAGCGCGATGCCTCAATCACGTTTCCGGGCTACGCGGCCGACCTGCGGAACATGGTGCGCAACCTGCTCGACAATGCGCTGCATCACGGGCGCGGCAAGATCAGCGTCACGCTGGGACACGCAAAGCAGGAGGCCGATGCGCAGGCGGATTCGGGGACGGTGGTGCTGCAGGTGCGCGACGAGGGGTCCGGGGTACCCGACGAATTGCGCGAGACTGTGTTCGACCGATTCCGCAAGGGCAAGGCCTCCTCCGCCGGATCCGGCCTGGGCCTTGCCATCGTGCAGCATGTGGCGCATACGCATGGCGGGTTCGCGCGGGTTCACCCGAGCCTGCCCAATTGCATCGAGGTGGTCCTGCATGGCGTGTCGACGAAGCAAGGCAGCCAGGCGAGTGCGGCGGAATAGGCATCTCGCCGGCGACAGGAGCGAAGCTGGGCGGGGACGCGGCGCGCCATGAAATTCAAGAAGAAGCTTCGCCGCATATGCGACTACTGGGGCTGGCGGCTGAGGCATCCGGGCGCGCCCTATGAGCAGTACTATGTGCACCGGGTTCTCGCCAAGCTCAAGGGCGGGCACGGCCACCCGGCGATCGGCCCGACAGCGCGGCCGCTGCGCTCGCGCTCCGAGCTGCTCGACTTCCTGCTCAAGTACTCCGTGCGACCGTCAGATCTGGTGATCGACTACGGTTGCGGCAGCCTGCGCCTGGCGCCGCCGCTGATCGCGTTCCTCGAGCCCGGCAAATACTGGGGCATGGACCTGGCGCAGGAGTTCCTCGATCTCGGCCTGTCGCATCTCGATCCGCAGTTGGCGCGCGACAAGCGGCCGCGGTTGGACGTCATAGCACCGGAGGTTATCGAGCGGGCGCGGGCGGAGGGTCCGCGCTTCATCGTCTCCTGGCATGTCTGCTCGAAGGTCCCTGAGAACAGGTTCGATGCCTATCTCGGCAACATCGTGCGCATGATGACGCCGGGCTCGGTGGCCTTGATTCACTTTCCGGAGACCGAGGCGCGGCGCAAACTCACCGGCCTGGCCTGGGCGATCCCGCGATCGCTCTTCGTCGAGACCTTGCCGCGCCTCAATCCGGCGGTGACCTGCGAATTCGGCGCGGTCGTCGAGGGTGTCGTCGACGGCATCCGGCAGAGCTACGCCATCCTGCGGCATCCGTGAGCAAGCGGCGCCGATGCACCGACCGTGACGGCGCGTCACGCGTTTTGCGGGAAAAACTTGACCTGCGTTATGGCGCAAGGCATCATCAGCTCAACGTCGCAGAGATGTCGACGGAGGGGCCGCGGCATTGGGCTCCGCGCCGAAGGGGAGCGACTTCGGCGCAGCGTTCGTGCCGTACTTGCGCATCACAGGAGGGTGATCTTGGAGCCTGACGTCCGTGGCGACGATGAAGACGGAGTCGACCGGGCGTGGCGCACCGCGCTGCGCCGTCATGGATCCCGCGGGCGCCCGTACTATGATCTGGTGTTCGATGGACAGGAGCTTGCCCTCCGGGAGAACGGCGAAGCCATCGCCGATTGGCCTGCGGTCTCAGGCAGGCCGGGTATGCAGGACGGTAAATACCAATCCTATCGTGATCACGGCCCGTTGCCGCAAGGCCGGTATCAGTTCAGCGTCGGACAGCTTCAGCGCGATGACGACCTGAGCCTGATGCAGCGGGCGATAGCGCCACTTGGCTTGGGCAAGTGGCGCGGCGGGGCCGCAGCCTGGGGGCGACATCGTTTTTGGTTGACGCCGAAGGCCGGCACGGAGGCTTTTGGCCGGGACGGCTTCTCGATCCACGGCGGCACGGCGCCGGGTTCCGCGGGCTGCATTGACTTGACCGATGAAATGGACGAGTTCGCCGATCTGATGCAGGCGATCGGCCAGAATGACGTCGCCGTCGAGGTCGACTATGGCTGGCTCGGATCACCGAACCATCGGCACAAGCGATAGGGATGGAGCCGAACGCATGAACCAGCAGGCGAGCAGGGCGCTCTGGCTGTGCCTGGACGGGCTGGCGCATCTCGTGCTGTTCGGCTTTGCTCTGATTATCGCCGAGAGTTGGTTGGACTCCTTCATCCTCGACAAGGCGGGCTATGATCTCGTGATCGGCTCGGAGGAAGCGTGCAGCAAGTCGTGGGCTTATTGCTCGTGGGCGAACTATACCCGTGCCCTGGCGATGGATACCGTCCTGGCGCTTGCCGGCCTTATCGTCGCCGCATGGCGAGGCCTCAGATACCGGGCCTGGCTGGTGCGCCTCGTGGCCCTCGTCATCCTGGCCGTGCTGGGCTGGCGACTTGTCGACAATCTGTTGATCGATCCCTAGCGCGCCTGACGCGGGCGCGCCAGTGGCCGACACGCGGGAATCACATGGACATCATCCTGCCGAACGCATGGCGGCCGCGCGCCTATCAGCGGCGGCTGTGGCACTTCCTGGAACAAGACGGGCCGCGGCGCGCGGTTGCGGTCTGGCATCGCCGCGCCGGCAAGGACGAGGTGTGCCTGCATTGGGCGGCCTGCGCGGCGATGCGCAGGACGGGCAATTACTGGCACATGCTGCCGGAGGCGGCGCAGGCGCGGAAGGCCATCTGGGAGGCGGTCAATCCGCATACCGGCCGGCGGCGGATCGACGAGGCGTTTCCCCCGGCGATCCGGCAGGCGACGCGCGACGACGACATGCGGATCAAGTTCGTCAACGGCGCCACGTGGCAGCTGGTGGGATCGGACAACTTCAACTCGCTGGTCGGCGCGCCGCCAACTGGGCTGGTCTTCTCGGAGTATGCGCTCGCCAATCCGCGCGCCTGGGATTATCTGCGGCCGATCCTCGCCGAGAATGGCGGCAGCGCGGTGTTCATGTTCACGCCGCGCGGCCGTAACCATGCCTGGCGGCTCCATGAGCTGGTGCGCGGCAATCCGAACTGGTTCGCCGAGACGTTGACGGTGGAGGATACCGGCGCCATCGCGCCGGAGGTGATCGCCGAGGAGCGCGCATCGGGCATGTCCGAGGACATGATCCGCCAGGAATACTTCTGCAGCTTCGACGCGGCCTTGCCCGGCGCCTATTACGGCAAGCTGCTGCAGCAGGCGGAGCGCGAGGGGCGCGTCGGGCGGGTACCCTGGTCGCCGGAACTGCCGACGCACACGGCGTGGGATCTCGGGATCGGCGACAGCACGGCGATCTGGTTCTGCCAGGCGACGGGGCAGGAGGTGCGCCTGATCGACTACTACGAGAATTTCGGCGTGGGCCTCGACCACTATGCCAAGGTGCTGCGCGAGCGGCCCTATGTCTATGGCGAGCATATTCTGCCGCATGACGCGCAGGTGGCGGATCTGTCGACCGGGCGCAGTCGGCTACAGACCCTGGCCGGGCTCGGGATCACGGGCCGGGTGCTGCCGCGCGAGCCGAACATCGAGGATGGCATCAACGCCGTGCGCAATCTGCTGCCGCGCTGCTGGTTCGATGCCGGAAAATGCGCCCGCGGGCTCGAGGCGCTGCGGCAGTACCGCTGCGACTACGACCCGGAGCGGGACATCTATTCCGCGCGGCCGCGGCATGACTGGACCAGCCATGCCGCCGACGCCTTCCGCTACCTTGCGCGCGGACTGCCCGACCCACGACCGTTGCCGGAGCGGCGCGAGCGATATGCGCCGCCGCTCACAGGTGCCGGGACATGGATGAGCGCATAGCGGCGCAGCGGGTGGGCTTCAGAACGCCTCAGGCTGAAAGGACGGAGCGTGCGGTCGAGCGATCAGTACGAAATCATGAAGTGGCTTCGTCTCGCCGAGGAGACCTTTGGCGCGGCGGGCGTCTCCGCGATGGCGGAGGCGATGGGACTCGCCGGCGCTGGCGTACCGGCGCGCAAAGCCGGCATTGACAGACGAGCACCAGCAACTGAAAGTGGCACTGCGGTTCCGGCGTGCGGATCGGAGAAGGCATCGGGCGATTGGCTTGGAGATGACAGCGGATCGGGACAGCAACGTTGGGGAACGCCGCTGGCTTGTCCGGCGATGCCTCCGCGCGCCGGCTCGAGTTGGCGGCCCTATGCCGGGGATCCGACGTGGTTCCACTGCGGCTACGAGGGATACCAGGAGAACCGGGCGCCTGCGCCGGACTGGCTGGCCGGCGTATGCTTCTACGATGAAGGCGGGAGGCTGGTGGACGTGGCGCATCCCTATGCAGGATGCCGCGGAACGCCCAACAGCTACGACGCGGAAGATCCGCAACACTGGCTCTGGCATGATCCGGGCGGCATCTGGAACTCCGGCTATGGCGGTGCCGGCGAGTCGCACAGACACGCCAATGATCGCGTTCGGCAGATCATGAACCAGCAGGGCTATCCGCCGTTCAGCATCGGGCCGTTTCGCGCGCCGCTGCCGGGGCCCGGCCAGTGACCCTGCCGACCGCGCCAAGATTGCGCGCCTGCATCGCCGGATACTACGTCGCCCTTTTCCTGTTCGGGGCGATCGGGTCGCTGCTGGCGCCAGGCTATGAAGGGGGCATCCTCGGCTTCTTCGCCGGCGGGCTGTGGATCGTCTTCCTTGTCCACGCCTTCTTCGTTGCGGCGCCGAGCATACAGGGCGACTTGCTTGCCTATGCGGTGTTCATCGGCGTGCTTATGACGCTGGTCTTCGCGGCGATGAAGCTGACCGGGTGGCTGCGGATCATCGTCTTCCTTGCGGCATTGCTGGCGGGGCACGCCTATGGCCTGGCCGTTGCCGGCATGAACGGATAGCGCGCCTCCAGGCGAAACCGACTCAGCGGACCATCCCTTCAACATTCGGGCGGAATTCCGTATGACCCATACCTGCACCGATCCGTCGGGCGAGGGCGCATTGCCGCTCGCCGACGTCGAGCTCTACGAGCGTCTCAAAGGGTGGTTCATCGAAGACCGGCGGGCGCAGAGCGAATGGTACCGCGATGCCGAGGTGGATTTCGCCTTTCACGCCGGCCACGGCCAGTGGGAAGAGGCGGACCGCGCGCGCCTGAAGGGGCAGAACCGGCCTTGCGTCACCTTCAATCGCATCGCGCCCGCGATTGCCGCCGTGGTCGGCATGGAGGTCGCCAATCGCCAGGAAGTGCGCTTCATTCCGCGCACCACCAGCGACCGGAGCACGGCGGTCGATGCGCCGACCGGGCAAGTCGTCACCCAGGCGCCGCCGGGAGCCGATGACCAGGGACCGGCAGAGCTTTACACCGGTGCGGCCATCTATCTGCGTGACCAGTGCAACGCGGAGGACGAGGAATCCGACGCCTTTCAGGACGCAGCCATCTGCGGCATGGGCTGGACCGAAACGCGTGTCGACTACGATGACGACCCGTCCGGGCGGATCGTCATCGACCGGATCGATCCGCTCGAGATGGTCTGGGATGCGCGGGCGGTCAAGCGCAACCTGGTCGACGCACGGCGGTTCCACCGCGTGCGCGAGATCGATATCGATGTCGCCAGGCAGATGTTCCCCGATTTCGCAGACGATGAGCTCGATGCGGGATGGGCCAGGAGCCTTGCCGGAGAAGGCACGCCGCATGATCGCGAAGCGGCACGAAACTATGCGAGCGGCGAAAGCTCGACGGAGGCGAAGCGCGGGACCGTCACCATCGTCGAGTGCGCGTGGTCGGAGCTGGACGTGACCTATCGCGTCGCCAATCCGACAACCGGCGAGGTGCTGACGATCGCCGCGGAGTTCGAGCTCAAGAGCCTGCGGGAGCGTGCCAAAGCCGCCGGAATCGAGCTGGCGGTGCAGGCGGAGAGGAAGCGGGTCCAGCGCCACGCCTTCCTGGGCGGTGCGCTGCTGGAAGCCGGGCCGGCACAGGCGCAAGCGGGATTCAAGTTCAAGCCCATCACCGGCTATCGCGACCGCAACAGGCGGCAATGGGTGGGCCTGGTGCGGGCGATGCGCGATCCGCAGCGCTGGGCCAACGCGCTGTTCTCCTCGGTGCTGAACAGCATCCAGACCAGCGGCAAGGGGATCATGGCGGAGCGCGGCGCCTTCGACAACGACCAGCAGGCGGAGACCGATTGGGCGAATGCCGGACGTATCGTCTGGCTGAAGACCGGCGCGCTGTCGGGGCCCGGACCTCGCGTCACGCCGAAGCCGCCCGCGCTGATGCCGACGGGCGTCGAGGCGCTGATGCAATTCGCCCTGCAGTCGCTGCGCGACGTCAGCGGCATCAATGTTGAGATGCTGGGGCTGGCCGATCGCGGACAGGCGGCGTCGCTGGAATACCAGCGGCGCCAGGCGGCCACCACCATCCTGGCGCCGTTCTTCGACGGATTGCGGCGCTATCGCAAGGACCAGGGCAGGCTGCTGCTGCACCTCATCCGTGATTACCTGAGCGACGGCCGCCTGGTGCGCATCGCGGGGCCGGAATACGAGCGGTATGTGCCGCTGATCCGGCGTGACGACGTCCTGGAATTTGACATCGTGGTCGATGACGCGCCGGCATCGCCGAACCAGAAGGAGGCGAGCTGGGCGATCCTGCAGCAGATGCTGCCGCTGCTGCTGAAACAGCCGCTCTCCATCGAGGCCTGGGGCAAGCTGCTGAAGGCGTCGCCGCTGCCCGGCAGCCTGGTGTCCGAGTTCATCGAGACGGCGGCGCAGGACCGGCAGCGCCAGGCCGAACTGCAGAGCCATCAGGCGCAGTTGCCGCAGCAACCGAAATCGGATGTCGCATCGCAGGCCAGGCTGCAGGCGGAGCTGCAGAAGCTGGATGTCGAAGCCGCGCTGAAGCAGCAGGAGCTGCAACTGCGCCGTTACGAAGCGGACCTGAACGCGGCCATCAGCCTGCGCCAGATCGAGGAGCGGCAGGCCGCCCGGTTCTGCAAGCCGGCGCAATCTTCCGCCGCAAGCGGCGCCTGATCACAGCATCCAGAGAACGGGGAGTTCCCGATGAACGACTTAGAGGTTCCCGCGGTGGAAAGTGCAGTCCCGGCGGAGCCTGCCATACGGGCCGACGCTGCGGCCGAGACCGCAGTCTCGGCATCCGGCTTCCACGCCGGCCGCGAGCGGCAGCGGAATGTTCCCTACGGCGCCCTGGCCGAGGAGCGAGCGCGGCGCAAGGAATTGCAGCGCGAACTTCAGGAATCGCTGGCGATGCGGCAGGACCTGCTGGGCCAGCTGGCTCAGCTGCAGGCGAGGACGGGGCCGGCGTCGATTCCAGGACAACCGATGGAGCAGGGGTCCACTGCGGCCGGAGCGGAGTCCGAGCATATGGCATCGGCGCCGCTCGACGGCGCGGGACGCGCGCCCGACCCGCGCGCGTCCGAGGAGAGCGCCTTGCGAACCCAGGTGCTGCAATCCGTGCGCGCCTTCAGCGCCGAGCGCCCGGATTTCCTCGCCGCCTATGAGCATGCGCGGTCGGAGCGCATGGTCGAGCTGATCGCGCTCGGCTACAGGCCGGAGGAAGCGGTGGCGATCACCTTCGACAACGAGATGCAGGTCATCCGCAATGCCTATGCGAGCGGGCGGAACCCGGCCCAGGTGATCTATGACTATGCGGTGCAGCGCGGCTACCAGGGTGCGCGGCCGCAGGCGCCGACAGCGCGCCCGGTTCAAGGTGGGATGACCGAGGCGGATAAAGTCGCCCTGGCGGCGCGCGGGCAGGCGCGATCCAAGTCGCTCTCCAGCGCAGGTGGAGGCGCGGTCGCGACCCTGACTCTCGAGGCGCTGGCCGGCATGACCGACGCCGAATTCGCCGAAGCGACGAAGGGCAACCGATGGCAACGGCTGCTGCGGGAGTGATGCCGGGCGGCGAGGCGCGAACTGGAGGCACGATGTTGCAGGACGCGGAAATCACGGCGGAGAGCACGGGAGACGGCCCGCTGCCTTCGGCGGCTGCGCCCAAGGGCGAAGAGTTGCTGCCGGAACCCGCGGGCGCAACAGCTTCGGCAGGCCGGTCGACTGGCGACCATGCCGCGGACGCAAGGGAGCTTGCGGCGGCCGACGCGCCAAGGGCGATGGATGGCGAGATTGCGGCAAGCGTCGACATCCTGGCGGAAGTGGCGCTGCAGCAGAGCGATCCGGTCGCGGCGCTGGAGGAAGGGTTGGAGGCGCTCGCGGAGGCCCTGGCCGAGCGGGATATCCAGATGCAGCAGCGGCAACTCGCGGGCGCGGCCGCACGCGAGCGGGTGGAAGCCCAGCGGGAGAATTTCACTCAGGCCTACCGGCATGCGCGACTGCACCGGGTGGGGGAACTCGTCGATCTCGGCTATAGCCTGGATCATGCCGTGGCGATCACCAATGCCAACGAAGCCGAGATCAGGGCGCGCGCCGCCGCCGCCGGCGGCGATCCGGACGACGTCATCTATCGCTACGCGATGATGCATGGTTATCAGCCTCCGGCACGCCAGCCGGCGCCATCACGGCATCTCAGCGCCCGGGATCGGCACGATGCGGATGGGGCAACCGGACCGGCGGAATCCGCTCCCCTCGCGCGCCTCGCCGCCCTGGGGGATGAAGCGTTCGCCGAGGCGACGGCTGGATCACGCTGGCTGCGCATCCATGGGCAGCCGTTACACGATTGATCCAATCCGGAAAATCAAAGCGAGCAGGGACAGATGCCGCGTAAACTTGATCCACGCAAGACCTACTACCGGGACGTTCTGCACCAACATATCGCCGACAACCCCGAGCGCTTTCTCGATCTGGGAGGCGAGGCCGAGCGGATCGGGCCGCCACCGGAATCGGAGAGCGACCCAGAGGCTGAGCGAGCCTTCTACGCCGGCTTCAACAGCGGTGAAGGCGGTCTTCGGAACCGGCTTGAGAATGCACGAGACGAGGCGGCGACGGCGGCTCTCGCGGGCGCCGTTCTGCCGCCGGCCGCCCACGCCACAGGACAGGCCGCGGCGCATGTAGCAGGCGCAGCCTTGGACTTGCCCACCAAGCGCGTCATCGGCAAGATCACGCAGACCCCAGAAGAGGCGGACGCGCTGCTGGAAAAGGCGTGTCTGTTGCGCCGCATCGACGTCAATGACGCCGATGTGAGCTGGCCGGAAACGGGGTCGACCGCATACGACCTTGCGTTCAAGAAGGGCGAACGACTGGGCGACGAGATGAAGGTGCTCCACCAAGGTCTCTACGGGCAGGGATATCAGACATCCGATATCCCGCTCACCAGGGCGCGAATGGACCGTGTGGGAGCGGTGTTCGTAGGGCCAGGCTACAAGGCCAAGCCGAACAAGAAGGTTCTCTCAGCAGACAAATCGCTGCGTTACCGAGGACCTGCCACAAAGCCAAGAGTCTACGCCACCGGCCAGCCGGGCGTTCAAGCCAATCTGGAGCGTGATCGGATCATGAAGAACAGGTATCGCCACAATCTTCACATCAACATCTTCGATATGCTGCCGACAATCCCGGCTCAGCCGTAGAAGGCGGCGATCCGCAAAACGCGATGGTCGAGGAACCATCTGAGAGGGGAAATGGATGGAGACCATAGCCGAGTTGTGCCGGCGTCTCTGGCGCTCGGTGAAGCACTCGATCTCGGCACCGGAAGCGGCGGGTGGCGCAACGGGGGTGGCGGCATCGTCCGCTGATCGCCCCGAAACGGCGCCGGTCGAGATCCCGGCCTTCGTAGAGCCATTGATCGATAGTGTCGACATATCCTGCAGGACGCGCGAAGACTTGGCGGACGGCGAGCTCGACCCCCAGTCCCTGCTTCATGGCATTGAGTCTTACATCGGTTGGAAGGGCGCTCCGGGCGAGGATTACTACCACTCGGCCCTGGTGGTGCCCGCCTGGCTGAAGCAGGAATGTGCGTCGGGGGGATTCGAGTGGGGACGCCACCTGATCCTCACCCGCACGATCGAACGTGAGACGACCCATCGCAAGCTCATGGCTTTCCTGCACGAATACTGCGCCAACAGCGCGGGGCCGCCCGACGAAGCCGAATGGAAGCTTGGGCAGCTCGGACATTGGGATTTCGAAGACATCGACAGCGGCATGCCGGGCCGACCGCGCTGGCATATCAGCGCGCGCCTGATAGACATCTGGTCGCCCGACGCCAAGCTCGAATCATTTTCTCCACCGGGTGATTTTGGCATTCGCGTTCGCGTCCGTATCGGCGCGGAGGGCGGAATCGAGGCCGACGACGATAGCGCGATCTTCGAGTTCCTGCTGTGCACGCCGGATTGGCTGGCGAAACATCGCGACCTCTCGCAACTGCTGTTGTGCAGCAACATTGCGTTCATGGGGACCTTCGATCTCGAGGTTCTGCGGCGGAACGTCGGCGAGGCGTGCGGCGGGTTGAAGGGCTATACCGCCGAGGAAGCGATCCGGAAGATGAGCCGCTACGGCGAGCGAATCGCGATGTAGCGGAGGTCGAAACATCACCGCGCCAGGGTCGCAGGGATACCAGTATTTTCGCCAAGCTCCCGGCGTCGTTGGGAGCGATCGCAGAAGTGGCGGGCACATGGCATCCGTCGTGCTGAAAGCGCGGCGGGCTTTGAGTTGCGTCCGCGGCCTGGCGAGACGAGGCCGATCCGCGACCCGGCGGTCGCGCTGATGCATCAGGACATCCAATTCGACAAAGGAGCCAAAATGGCAAAAACCGAATTTGGGGTGAATCATCCCCTGGCGGTCAAGGTCTGGTCCAAGAAGCTGATGACCGAGGCGATCGCCAACACCTGGATCGGCAAGTTCATCGGCAATTCCAAGGACTCGCTGATCTATCGCAAGGACGAGCTGTCGAAGAACGCCGGCGACCAGGTGGTCTGCGGCCTGCGCATGCGTCTCGTCGGCGAGGGCGTGCAGGGCGACGCCACGCTGGAAGGCCAGGAAGAGGCCCTCACCACCTATAGCGACACGCTGGTGATCAACCAGCTGCGCCATGCCACCCGATCGGCCGGCAAGATGAGCGAACAGCGCGTGCCCTTCGACGTCCGCCAGGACAACCTCGAGGGCCTGCGCGACTGGTGGGCGGAGCGGCTCGACCAGAGCTTCGCCAACCAGGTGGCGGGCTTCACGGTGCAGACCGACTCCCGGTTCACCGGCAACAATGCGGCCGTGGCCGCGGACAGCGACCACCTGATCCGTGCCGGCGGAGTCGCCAACGACGAAAGCCTGACCGCGAGCCACAAGTTCGACCTGTCGCTGATCGACGCGTGCGTGGCCCGCGCCAAGACCTATTTCGAGGCGGGGATTCCGATCATCCGTCCGCTGCGGGTCGACGGCGAGGACAAATACGTGATGTTCCTGCATCCCTATCAGGTGCGGGACATGCGTACCAACGCCTCGAACGGCCAGTGGCTCGACATCCAGAAGGCGGCCACGGCCGGCGGCGACCGCGAGCGCAACCCGATCTTCACCGGCGCGCTCGGCGAGTACAACGGCGTGGTGCTGCACGAATGGACGCGCCTGCCCAAGGGCGTGCATTCGGGCACGAACGCGTCGTTCGACAATACGCGACGGGCGGTCTTCGCCGGCGCCCAGGCGGCCTGCGTCGCCTTCGGCTCGGAGAACGGGGTCGACAAGATGACCTGGTTCGAGGAGCTGTTCGACTACGGCAACCAGCTCGGCGTGTCGGCCGGCGCGATCTTCGGGCTGAAGAAGACCCGCTTCAACGGCAGGGATTTCGGCACCATCGTGGTGCCGACCTACGCCGCGGCGAGCTAACGGCGGCAACCTCGAAAACTGACAGCGCGGCAGAAATGCGCCGGCCCGACCACACGGGCCGCGTTGCCGCCGCGCGGGCGGCCCTTGTGTAGCCTCCCCGGCGCGAGGGCCGCCACATATTCTCGAAAGGAAGGACGAACATGGCTGTCGCACAGCAATATCACCAGAACCTGGTGCACTTCCTGCGCAAGGAGGTGAACTACAACGATCCCGGCATCGCCGCCGGCCTGGTCATCGGCCGGCTGCCGGCGGGCGCCCAGATCACCCAGGCGCTGGCGCGGGTGAAGACGTCT
>Ga0268299_1002230_pt1 | contig 24818 bp, 22 predicted proteins | sample NOBtaG_FD_193484 | JGI IMG/M metagenome (GOLD analysis project Ga0268299, IMG submission 193484) | Activated sludge microbial communities from bioreactor in Nijmegen, Gelderland, Netherland - NOB reactor | ecosystem: Engineered > Bioreactor > Aerobic > Activated sludge | place: Netherlands... | reverse complement strand
GCCCGCCGGCTTGTGACTGAGAGATGGCGGCGAAGGCGGAAGAAATCTCTTGCTCGGTGCTGGCGCTGAAGAAGCGAATCCGTTGTCCGGTCTCCGACGCCGCGGTCTCTATCTCCTTCGTATCCGGCCCGGAGTCGGGACTGATCGGATTCGTCAGAGCCGCGACCAAACCCGCGCTCGGAATGATCTCGCGCAGTAACTCGAGCCGCTTCCCGGCAAGCGGCGAGCCGAGAAATGTGACGCCCGTGATATTGCCGCCCGGCCGATTGAGACTGCTGACGAGCCCGGCCCGGACTGGATCGTAGGCCACCAGGAAGACGATCGGGATCGTCGCGGTCGCCGCCTTGGCCGCAAGCGCGGCTGGCGGTGCAGCGGCGACGATCACGGCTGCGGGAAGCCGAACCAGTTCGGCCGCCATCCGCGGCAGCTGGTCGTAACGTCCTTCGGCCCATCGGAACTCGATCGAAAGATCGCGGCCCGAAGCATATCCAAGTTCGCCCAGACCCAGGCGAAACGCCTCCTCGAAGCGGTCGGACTCTGCGCGAGACAGGCTGCTGAGGAAGCCCACGATGGGAGCAGTCGGCTGCGCGCGTGCGCCGAGCGGCCACGCGGCCGCCACGCCAAGAGCCGCGGTGAACTCGCGCCGCCTCATCGCGGTGGTCTCCCCAATCGCAAGGCCACGGAGTTTTGCCGGCACCCTATAACCCGTTAGCACGAATGACGGTGATGTAGCAGCCCAAACTGTGGTGCGTTGTCAGGATCGGATGTCTGCTTCTGGCAGATTTTGTTGCAGAAGTCCGTTGCCGTGAGCGCTGAGACGTGATTCGGTCGCTCTGAAGCGATCCGCGACGGTGACGGGCGATGATGGGCCGACTTAAGCAGGACCAGGGGCGGTTTTTTTATTCGTTCTGTCTTGATGACGTCGTTCCTGTCGATCACCGCGTTCGAGAGATCGCCGCAGTTTTGGATCTCTCCTGGGTCTACAGCGAGCTCGCGCCTCATTACCCCGTGATGGGCCGTCCGTCGATCGATCCGGTACTCATGCTTCGGATGCTCATCCTTGGCTATGTGTTCGCGATCTGCTCGGAGCGGGCGATCTGCCGCGAGACGCAGGTGAACCTGGCGTACCGCTGGTTCTGCGGTTTGAGTATCGAGGACAGGATCCCTGATCACTCGGCCTTTACTCGGGCACGCAACGAGCGTTTCCGCGACAGCGATATTCTCCGCCGCGTCTTCGAGCGTGTCGTTGAGGGGTGCATTGCGGTAGGCCTTGTCGGCGCGGAAGAGTTTGCCGTCGATGCCAGCCTGATCGCGGCGGACGCCAACAAGCAGCGCTCCATTCCGGGCAGCGAGTGGAACAAGGAGCGCGATCCTCGCGAGGCAAGCCGGGCCGTGAAGGAATACCTTGCCGCGCTCGACGACACGGCCTTCGGCGCGGCGAGCAAGGTCACCCCCAAGTTCGTCTCGCCAAGCGATCCGGCGGCGCAATGGACTGGCGCCATGCGCGGTCCGGCATTCTTTGCCTATGCGGACAATTATCTGATCGACGTGAAGTTCGGCATCATCATGGATGTCGCGGCCTCTCGTGCCATCCGCCAGGCCGAGGTCAGTGCGGCGCAGACGATGATTGAACGCACCGAGCGATGCTTTGGCATCAGGCCCGCGCGGCTGGCCGCCGATACGGCGTACGGTTCGGCGGCGACACTTCACTGGCTCGTCAACGACAAGCAGATCGCGCCGCACATCCCGGTCATCGACAAGTCGAAGCGCGAGGATGGGACGTTCAGTCGGGAAGACTTCACCTTCGACAAGGAGCGCAACGTCTACACCTGCCCAGCGGGCAAACGCCTGCATACGACAGGCAAAATCCACGATCGCGAGATGATCCTCTATCGGGCAAGGGCCCATGATTGTGGCACTTGCCCGCTCAAACCAAAATGCTGCCTGAAGGCGCCGGAGCGCAAAATCCCTCGCAGCATCCACGAGGAAGCCCGTGACGTTGCCCGGGCGCTGGCCAAGACGGAGGCGTTTGAGCAGTCACGCCGTGACAGGAAACGCGTTGAGATGCTGTTCGCGCACTTGAAGCGCATCCTCAAGCTCGGCCGTCTGCGGCTGCGCGGCCCACGGGGCGCTCAGGACGAGTTCACGCTGGCAGCGATAGCCCAGAACCTACGGAGATTGGCCAAGCTCACCGCGCAACCGCCACCGATTGCCGCCGTGTGTCCAAGGTAAGCATCAGATCAGAACGATCTTGAACGATCCGCACCGCCCTCGCTCCTCCAAGCCGCCACTCCCAAGCGCAGGCGGCAAACCGGGGACTCTCTGTCGACCTAAATACCCGCTCCGACCGATCTTGCTCTCCCTTTCGGCGACTTCTGCAACAAAATCTGCCAGAAGCGGACATGCCGCAGTAACCAGCGTCCATGCCGGTCTCGGGTTGTTGCAGGGATATCGGCCTGCTACTTTCATACCATACTGCCGAACTCGCCCGCGATAACTTGAACGGGCCGTTTTGAGTGGCCGCGTAAACTGTGGCCTGAAGGCAACTGCAATGTATGAGCCCGAACATATCTCTCAACTAGTCGGCGAAATTTACGATGCTGCGCTTGATCCTGCGCTCTGGCCTCCCGTACTGAAAGCAGCGAGCGAATATGTTCCGGGAGCGAGCGGCACGTTGATGTCGCAGGACACGGTGTCGGGCTCAGCCCAATTCTACTTTCAATGGGGCAACGATCCGAGCTTCTTGAAGTCTTATCAGGAAGTTTACGTGAAACTAAATCCCGTCCTTGTCCCAGCACTTCTCCACGCGAAAGTTGGCGACGTATGCAGCACAGCCGATCTTCTTCCACTTGACGAGTTTTTCGCGTCTCGCTTTTACAAGGAGTGGGTTGCCCCACAAGGTCTCGTTGATTCCATTTTCTGTACTCTCGACACGTCGGCGACAAGCTACGCCTTCATTGCAATCACAAGGCATGAGCGGCATGGAATGGTGGATGGAAAAACGCGGCGGCGCATGGAACTGCTCGGTCCACATTTTCGGCGCGCGATTGCAATCGGCAAACTCATTGATCTTCACAAGGTCGAAGCCGCGGCACTCGCCGACTCGCTTGACTGCCTTGCCGCCGCAATGTTCTTGGTCGACTCTGGTGGACGCATTGTGCACGCCAATACCGCGGGGCAGGCAATGCTCGGTGAAGAGTCAGTTGTCCGCACCGTCGGAGGTAAGTTTGCGGCTGTTCACCGGGAGGCCAACCGCGCCTTGCATGACACCTTCGTGAATGCCGCCAGCGGCGACGCGGCAATCGGCACAAGAGGCATCGCAGTGCAGATACCGTCATCTGATGGTACACGCTACGTTGCCGATGTGCTTCCTCTGACTTCGGGCAGGCGGCGCAGCGCGGTCGCGACATACTCCGCAGTGGCCGCTGTGTTCATGCGCAAAGCCGCGCTCGAACTGCCACATCGGCTGGACACGATTGCAAGCACATTCAAACTCACGCCTGCCGAGATGCGTGTTTTAATGATGATCGTCGAGATCGGCGGCGTTCCTCAGATAGCGCCTGTGCTCGGGGTTTCAGAGACTACCGCCAGAACGCACTTGCAGCACATCTTCGCCAAGACCGGCACCAGCCGTCAGGCGGACCTAGTCAAGCTCGTCGCCGGCTTCATGAGCCTTCTCCGGGACTAATCACACTTGGAATACGCGTTCGAGATCGGCTTCGGGTCAAATCGCGTCGATATTGGCCTTGTCCGCTCTCCTGTCGGCGATCCACGACATGGGACATTACCACGTCCGACCGAGCGCCGTCTGCTTGTCGTCGTTCCTGCGTTCGATCTGCAAGTAACGGGCACAGCAGCCGAAGCTCCTGGGTCCTGGCCTCGGTCGATCTGGTGAATATGACGCACGTGTGGCCACCAAAGAGTAGGCATACCCGCTGCAATTTGTCTGGACGCAAACTGCTGCCTGGCCGCTTCGCCTGGTTTTTGTCAAATCGCAGTTTCGCAAAGGACGCGCAGGACTGGCGGGGCGCAGACCGCCGACCGAGCGAATGCCCGCGGAATTGGGCTTTGGCCTGAGCTTGCTGCATCGATGGCAGCGGAGACGGCAGCTTGGGCAAAGAACGACCGGCGGCCATCGCCTTTTCATGTCTGCTAAGAGGGGAAAGGTGGCCGCTTTCGCGTGTGCCAGCATCGCAGCGCAATAGCATGAATAAGGCGCTCTCTCATACGAACGTAGGAGGCGATCGCGGCAAAACATCAATAGCCTTCATTCAGCGTGAAGTTTCCTGCGGACTTTGCCCCGCCTCGAAATGGGGGACTTGCCATGATGGTTTTGCACGTTTTCCGCAATGAGGCAGGCCAGTGCGATTCTGACGGCTTAACAGCCCAAGCGGCTCGCGGTGGGGTGACACATACTTTCCCCGCAGCATCCAGGATGACGATGGCCACGAGTTACGATGCACAGGGCCAGAATCACCAGTTGCGTGATCTGCAGCGTCAGGTGCGACGTTCGAGTGATGTTGAGCGCGCCATGAATCGCGTGCGCGATTTGCGCTCCAAGCACTGTGGGGAGCTGCTTGCGGCCGCCTTCCGGTGCCTCTGTCAATCCGTTGTTGCACTGCGGAACTTCACATCCAGCCGCGCGAAATCCGCCGTCTGCGCGCTGATGTTTGCCGGATCTGTCGCGCTTGGCGGAATCGCTCTGTCGTCAGGGGCGGCTATTGCTCAGGAGAAGATCGCCGTGGCGGTTGAGCCATTGGTTACGGACGCAGCAACGGATCAGGCACGCTTGGCGGAGCTGGGCCTTAGCGTGACCATGATCGAGCAATGCGAGGATGCGGGGTTACTCTGGCGCGCGGTCCGCGAACTAGTGCTACCGCAACGAGTTTCGGAGTCGATACAGCAGCGCATCCTGCGTCGCGTCTGGGTCCTCGATCCGGATATTGCAAAAGGAAGCCTGCTGGATTCTGAAACCAACTGAAGCGGGGATGCAAATTTCCTAGCCTAACGGATGCTCATATGGCCGCTTCCCGCGCTATCATGGCTTCAACTGCGTTCCTACTGGCGATGCCGAGCGGCCTCGCCGCCGCGCAGGACGACGCGACGATGAATACTGCCCGCACGCCCGTCTCCCCTTCGAGATCGGCGGTGGCACAGACGCACCGTTTCCCGCCTGGCTGCGCCGTCGCCGTCGCAGGCGGGCGCAACGGCTCCCAATGGTACATGCCGCGCGCAAATCTCGTGGTCGAGAACCGATCTCCGCATCGGGTAACGCTTCGAATGGAAGCACGGGCGGGGATCGAAGCGGCGGGAACGGATCTCGGGCTCCTTGAATCCGGCGAGACGCGCACGTTCCCCCACGTGGTGCCGGCTGGTCGCAGCGCCGTTCTGGCACAGCGGCACGGCAGCGGCGCAACCAATATGCGCCAGCCAATCTACATCTGGAACCACGGCCCATTCACCTGCCAGCGCAGATTTGTCTGGGTCTTGCGATAGGGGCCTACGCCACCAAACAGCGCCGAAGGAGCATTGACCATGAGAACTCTGAGCGCCGTCCTGGGTTTATCGCTGTTGGCATCACCGGCGGCCTTGGCGGCTGCGGAGGAAGCAACGGCGGAGTTTCTCCTGTTCCACCACATTTGTATAACGGGCTACAGCGTAACGGCGTGCAGCTGCGCCTTCCCGCTGCTTGCGCACCACGTGCCAGGCGATCGCTTGAATGCCGAACTCAAGGCGCATGGCGGGGAATTCTTCTCGCGCTCGCCTCTGGCTTCGTTTGTGGAAGGAATGCTGCAAATCTGCGCGCCCAAAAGGCCGAATATCAGTGCAGAGGCCCGCCACTGAACGCATGGCACTGACCTCACCCATTAGCAACACTCGACGATCAGTGTGAGGCGGTCACCCTGTGATTGCACTCGGGTCGCGTCTGGGCTTGGGCGGTGCTTGCGCGACGCCCGCAACGCCTGCTTTGGGTCAAAAACGGCTGTCCCACGATGTCCGCAGAAGGTCTGCATCGCGACGGCCAGCAGACGTTTTCGGTGCAATAGCCAACGTTGACTACGGAAGGTCCACTGTCGGAGGTCGATCGGTCATGCTCGGATCGCCGATACGATACAGGTCCGAATTGTGCCATGCGGAAGTCGGGCCTCGAAGCGGACATCGGAATTATGCTAGTTTGGGAGCCGTGATCTAGGTCAGGCCAGCGTCGTCAATTCTAGGCGATCGCTGGCGCGCGGTTTGAGGATTGGGTGCGCGCCTAGCGCGGCAGAACAATTTTGTGCCTAGCGTAATACCATCCGTCGCCCTGGCACCCTTCACACCTTCGGTCTTGTTGCCGGCCCGTACCCGCACAGGCGGGGCACTCTTTCCAATCCGATGCGACCAACGCGATGCCATAAATTCCCATGCAGCGCTTTCCGTCGAGTTGCTCAGCGCATCGTTCGTTGATGCGCTCAGAATATCGCGTCGTACGCCCGCATCGCTTGCAGACCGCAATTGGTACGGCGAGCTTGTCAGTCATCTGCCACTCATTCGCAGTGGAGTCGCGGCGGATATTCCTTGCCGACTGCTCGCGCGGTCACGCCTCGGCTAGTGGCGACGAAAGTTCACACCGGCGCAAACCATCCTTTCGGCAAGTCGGACCAACAGAATGGAGACACCTTCGCCTCGGAGCGATCGCGGCACTAAGGATTTCTTGGATTTCAGACCTTCGTTGGCGAATAAATTGAATGAACATTCAAACTCTGGGGCGCGATGCTTTGCGAAATAGGGCCGCGCCGCCCTCGATTTACCGCCGGGCTGGCGGCACGGCGACAGCTGGCATCGCACTGCGCGAATGGTAGGCCTGACCCTTACGACAGAAGCTAAAATCGAATACTGTCCCTGCACCAATGTGGAACTGTTCCACGATCTGCGAGGATCGGCAGCCTACCTCACGGGAGACAGCGATGGCCAAAGCAAAGAAGCGCGGCAAGGCAAGCGCCAAGCCCGCGCGCAAGAAAGCGGTCAAGCGCACGACGATGAAAAAGGCAAAGCCCAAGGTCCGGCGTGCACGCATGAATCCACCGAAACGCACAACCCGCAAGAAGTTTCGGGCGAAAATTTCGACTGGAAAGCCGGCAAAGGCCGAGGCAGCGCCGCGGCGCGAAACGACAATCATCGACGTGATCGAGGAGCCGGCCCCCGGAGTGTTCGTCGTGACGGAATACGAGACCACGCGGACGGTGCCCCCGCCTTCATCCGGCCGCGAGCCCACGCGCGGCGATTAGAAGCGCGGGTGCTGTCTATAGTGCCAAGTGGCCAAATTTCAGCTAGGAGTGTCCTTCCGGGCCTGGGAGATGCGAGGGGGCGGGTTGTCCGAAATCAACGCCGGCCTGCCATCGGAGACGTCGGCGCGCAGGCGCCACGACGTTTTCATCAGCTATTCGCGCGAGGACAAGGCGACGGCCGACGCCGTTTGTGCGGCACTCGAAGGCGCCGGCATTCCCTGCTGGATTGGCCCACGCGATACGCAGGCGGGCGCCTACGGCCGTTCAATCATGGAGGCGATCCAGTCGGCGCGGATGCTGGTGCTGATCCTCTCTCCGCATGCAGACCGCACGCCGAACGTGCTGACCGAGGTGGCGGAGGCATTCGACCGCAAGCTGCCGCTCCTACCGTTCCGCCTCGCCAACTTCACCGCCTCGGAGGAGCTGCGCTTCTATATCCGGACTCAACATTGGATCGACGCCTTTCCACCGCCTGCGGAACGGCATATCGCCACGTTGGTGAAACGGGTGAAGCGGGGGCTTGGCCACGCAAAGGCGCCGCCGGTGCCGGAAGTCCCGGCCGAGCCCCCGGCAAGCGCGGCGCCGGCGATATCGGCGTCGTCGGCGGCGTCGGCGCCGCGCAAGCGCCGGCGTCTGGTCATCTCGCTGGCGGCGACGCTCGGCGCTGTCACGATCGGGCTAAGCGTCTCAGTATACACACTGCAAAGGTCGGCGCCGACGCGGTCCGATGAAATACTCGATCTTCGCGAGTCGCGCGACTGCGACGTATGCCCGGTCATGGTCTTGATTCCGAGCGGGACGTTCGCGATGGGCTCGCCCAACAGCGACGCGAAAGCAGAGTCGGTCGAGCGTCCCCAGCACCAGGTCACGATCGCAATGGTGTTCGCGCTCGGCAAATATCCGGTGACCTATGCCGAATGGGATGCGTGCCACGCGGAAAAGGGCTGCCAGCACCGGCCGAACGACGGCGGCAAGGGCCGCGATCGGCGACCCGTCGAAGGGGTGTCCTGGCAAGATGCGCAGGAATACGTTGCGTGGCTCGGCCGCAAAACCGGACGGCGCTATCGCCTCCCCACGGAAGCGGAATGGGAATATTCGGCCCGCGCGGGCTCGACGGCCGCCTATAGCTGGGGGCCGGAGGTCGGCCGCAACAATGCGAACTGCAACGGGTGCGGCAGCCGCTGGGATGGCAAGGAGGCGGCACCGGTCGGCAGCTTCGCCGCCAATTCCTTCGGGTTGCACGATATGCTTGGCAATCAGTTGCAGTGGGTCAAAGACTGCATCGGAAGCTATACGTCTACGCCGCGGGACGGCTCGGCCTACGAGGTGAGGAACTGCGGCCAGCGCGTGGCGCGGGGCGGAACTTGGACCAGCCATGCCGACTACATTCGGTCGGCGACGCGCTTCAACCGCTCGCCGGACGATCGGATCGGCATCGGATTCCGCGTAGCCCAAACCATTCGATAGCGCGCGCCGTCGATCTCGACCTCCTCGACTATCGGGGCGTGGTCGAGGCGAGGCCGGGCGGCCCAATCCTGCCCCATCCGCGCCTGCGTCGGCGCGCCTTCGTGCTGCGGCCCTTGCCCGAAATCGCGCCGGCATGGCGGCACCCGGTGAGCCGGCGCGCGGTCGGCGAACTCATCGCCGCGCTGCCTGTCTGTACCGAAAAGGTCATCCGGTTTGACTCGGTGACAAATCGGAATAGCGTTGGCGGTGATGATCGCACTGATCCGGCTGTTCTTGGGTCTTCTGGCCACCCCATTCCGGTCCAAGTCGGCGCTTGAGGCCGAGAACGCTGCGCTCCGGCAGCAGATCATCGTGCTGCGGCGCAAACTGCGAGGCCGGATCAGGCTCTCGAACGGTGACCGCCTTTTCTTTGTCTGGCTCTATCGGCTGTTTCCGTCGATCTCCCGAGCCATGCTGATCATCCGTCCCGACACGCTTGTCCGGTGGCAGCGCGCGGGCTTCCGCTGTTACTGGCGTTGGAAGTCGCGTGTTCGTATTGGCCGCCCTCGGGTCGATCACGAACTTCGGGCCTTGATCCGTCGGATGAACGCTGAGAATCCGTTGTGGGGTGCGCCGCGCATTCACGGCGAGCTGCTGAAGCTGGGCTTCGAGGTGGCTCAGTCGACGGTCGCCAAGTACATGGTCAAGCGTCGCGGGCCACCATCGCAGACTTGGCGCACCTTCCTGCGCAACCATGCCCCCGACATCGCCGCGATCGATCTCTTTGTCGTTCCGACCCTTAGCTTCGGTTTGCTGTATGGACTTGTCATCATCCGGCTTGCCCGGCGCTACTTCGTCTGGGTTAACGTCACCGACAAGCCGACCGCGGAGTGGATCGCGCGCCAGTTGACCGAGGCGTTCCCGTGGCAGGAGGCTTCACGATACCTAATCCGTGATCGCGACGGAGCCTATGGCCCGCGGTTTCTCAATCGACTTCGCGCGATGGGGATTCGCGACCATCCGACCGCGCCGCGCTCGCCATGGCAAAACGCTTACGCTGAGCGACTGATCGGCTCAATCCGGCGCGAATGTCTCGACCGGGTTGTGATCATCGGAGAGTCGCACTTACGCCGGACACTGCGGCGGTACGCCGTCTACTACAATCGCGCGAGAACGCATCGCGCATTGGGTAAAGATTGTCCCATCCATCGCGCGGTCCAGTCGACCGGAACAATCTTGTCATCGCCCATCCTTGGCGGTCTCCACCACGTCTATACGCGGACGACATAATCGGTACACACAGGGCACATGCAGCGGCGGGAGTTCGTCAGGCTCGTCGGCGGCGCGGCGGTCGGCTGGCCGCTCACGGCGCGCGCGCAGCAGCCGCGTGATCGAGTGCGACACGTCGGCGTGCTCATGCCAATCGCCGCGGACGATCCGGAAGGCCAAGCCCGTTCTGCGGTGTTCGCGAAGGGGCTGCAGCAAGCGGGGCTGGAGCATCGGCGGCAATGTACGGATCGACACCCGCTGGGGCGCAGGCGATGCCGACCGCATTCGCAGACTCGCAGTGGAATTGGTCGCGCTCGCTCCGGACGTCATCCTGGCTGGTGGCACGTCGACCGTGGGGCCGTTGCTGCAGGCGACCCGCACGGTGCCGATCGTGTTCACGATCGTCATCGATCCGGTCGGTGCCGGCTTCGTCGACAATCTGGCGCGGCCGAGCGGCAATGCCACCGGTTTCCTCCAAGCCGAATACAGCCTGGCCGGGAAATGGCCGGAGCTGCTGAAGGAGATTGTGCCGGGCGTGACACGAGTGGCAGTTCTTCGGGATGCCACCCAAGGCTTTGCAACCACCCAGTTTGCCGTCATCCAGGCCGCTGGACATTCGCTCAAGCTGGAGGTCAACCCAGTCAACATGCGCGACGCCGGCGAGATCGAGCGCGCCGTCGCGGCTTACGCGCGCACTCCGATTGGCGGTCTGATCCTGACGGCGAGCGCGTTGGCGTTGGTTCATCGCAATCTGATCATCACGCTGGCGGCCCGCCACAAGCTGCCCGCGGTCTACTTCGAACGCTTCTTCGTCGCCGCCGGCGGCCTGGTCTCCTATGGGCCTGATCTCCTCGACCAGTTCCGACTCGCGGCCGGCTATGTCGATCGTATCCTCAAGGGCGAAAAGCCGGCCGACCTGCCGGTGCAGGCGCCGACCAAGTACGATTTGGTCATCAACCTGAAGACCGCCATGGCGCTCGGCCTGAAGGTGCCGGAATCCATACTGGCGCGTGCCGACGCAGTGATTGAATAACGATCGCCCACTTCTGGTATTGGCACAACTCGGACCTGGAGCGGCGGTGCGATCATGACCGGTTCGCTCCCAACAGCAGACCTGTCGCTTTCAACGTCCGCTATCGCACCGAACACGTCCGATATTCGTCGCAATGCAGAACTGCTGCGGACATGGCGGGACAGCCGCCTTTGACCCGAAGCGGACGTGCAGCGGCCCTTATTCGATCACCTCGCCGGGCCTGACGAGAAAGGTAGTGGGGACCGTGAGGCCTCATCGCCGGTTTCCAGCAGCTTCATTTTAGATTGGATCAATTCGTTCTCGAGAGTAAGGATACGCGAGTGAAGTCGTTTATACTTTGCATCCCATTTTTTATCCCGGATGCATTTGCCGAACTTTGCCCGACGACACACATAGATAGTGCACCAGGGCCGAAGGTGCGGAGCTGCAGTACAACCGGCGGATCCCAGTAGTGGGGCCGATTTGTTGCGCGTGAATTTTAGATTCACGCCCCAGTTCCGTCGGGCAAACTTCTCAACTTTGAGACAGAAAATCCGATCGCAGCGGCGGTGCGGACGTTCCTCTTCGCAATCGGCACCGCACTTGTCTTTGGTGTGGCACGCCATCTGAGCATACGCACGGACAAGGTTACGCCCGAGGCTCGTGTAGGGTTGGGCGTGTTTGTTTGCCGTCGTCATTATCCAACCTGCCTCACTCTACGGTTTGCCTTTTCATTGCCGATTGGCTGCCGGACAGTCTGTCATGAGACGCATCCGGAGGTCGCGCACCATTTCGTCGTCGCGGATGCAAATCACCATCCCTACACCCGGGCGCCTTTTTCCACGAGCCGCAGCACCGAGATGCCCGACCACTGAGTTGTTCCTAACGGAGCAGGCGAGCCCTAACGTCAGATCGGATAATTGATGCTCTGGCGAACTGGCGCGCGTTTTGGGTTCCAACGTCACGTTTGCTTCCGAAACCGGACACGGCACGTGATGTCAGCCTTCTCCGCTTCTGACCCAAAGCAGACGTGCTACGCCCTTTCACTCGATCACTACGTCGGCACGGGCGAGCATCGCCAACGGCACCGCAAGCCCGAGCGCCTTGGCAGTCTTGAGGTTGATGAAAGAAGCAAACTTCATCGGCTGTTCGACCGGAAGTTCGCTGGGCTTCGCGCCGCGCAGGATTTTGGCAACGAGCGTGGCAACGAGGCGGAACGCTCCGTGGAGAGTTGGGCCATACGCGATAAGGCCGCCCTCCTCTGCGGTTTCAGGCCACTGAAAGATTGTCGCTAATCCAGCCTCCGCTGCGTCGCTGACGATGCGTGCGCGGTGCGCAAAAAGGAATGCCGATGAGAGCACGTTTACTCCCGCGGCGCCCTTTTGCTTTGCTTCGCGCAATGCGCCGTCGATCTCTCCCGGCGAGCTTACGATGGATTCTATTAGAGTGAGGCCTAATGCCAGCGCGGTTGCGTTGAGTGCCGGCCTCGACTCTCGATGCGTCGTCGAGTCCGCGAGGAGCAGTATTGTGCTGCGTGCGGGCAGAATCTCAGCAAGTATTTCCAAGCGTTTTGCGTCCAGCTCAGTGCCGAGGATGCTCACGCCGGTAATATTACGTCCAGGCCTCGACATACTGGTTACGAGCTTGGCGCGCACCAAATCTTCCGACATAGCTACGATAGGAATCTCGGACGTCGCCGCTTGGGCAGCCAGTCCAGTAGCGTCGCCGAAGGTGGCGATCACCGCGGGTCGCTGGGACACCAGGTCCGCAGCCAGAGTCGGTAACCGATCTAGGTTGCCGCCCGCATAACGAACGTCAAACACGATTTTCCGACCCTCAACGTAGCCGAGGGCTTCCATGTATGCGCGGAGGGGCTTGGTGAAGGTCTTCCCGGTGTCGCTTGAAAACGCGAGCAGGATTCCAAACACCGGAATTGCCGGCGACTGTGCGCGCACAGCGAACGGTAAAGCGACGGCGCTGCTCAATACGACGACAAAGTTGCGTCTATTCATTTCATTATCTCGCCGGCACCAACCAGTGCAAAGGTGGAGTGACTACGCGAAGCGAGTTCGCCGTCATGCAGCCTTCCGACCTCGCTCGCCGCGACTGGTTTGTATACCTATGTTACGCAATATGTAATCTCAATGGCCCCCGGCCTGCTCGTGTGGACTTCCGCCTCTGGCACGAACCTGAAATCCGCACGGTCAGCGGAAATGTTCGCTATTGCTGCGAAAGCGGGCCTAGTGCGGACATTTCCGGACAGCCGCTCTTGACCCCAAGCGGACCTGAAGCAGCGCGTTATTCGATCACCTCGTCGGCGCGGAACATGATCGAATTCGGTATAGCTAAGCCCAGCGCCTTCGCGGTCGTGAGATTAAGCACCAGCTCGAATTTAGTCGGTTGCAAGACCGGCAGCTCAGCCGGCTTTGCGCCCTTGACGATGCGGCCGACATACAGGCCGAGCTGCCGAAAAACGTTCGCGTGACTCTGACCGTAGCTCATCAATAAGCCGGCAGCGACTCCCTCGCGAGATTCCGACGACGTGGGTAGCGAGTGGCGTAGAGCCAAGGATGAAATCTGCCGGCTGCGCGAACTCAGATATGCATCAGCGCCAACGTGCATTGCGTTGGCCTGTTGCTGCACGGCAGTACCAAAGGCGCTTTCGATCTCGGTTTCGCCTCCAGCCTTGACGAGCAACATCTCCAGCCCGAGACGGCGCAAGGCGGTCCCCGATTGCTGGATGTTATCTTGCATGAGGCCCGGATTGTTTGGATTCACTAGGACGGCAACCCTGGTGATGCTTGGAGCGATCTCATGCAGCAGCTCAAGCCGCTTGGTGGAAAGCTCGGCTGCGATGAGGGTCACACCCGTGACGTTCCCTTCCGGACGGGCGAGGCTGGACACGAATCCTGCGCGGACCGGATCGGAGGCGGTCATAAACACGATCGGGATAATCTTCGTTGCCGCGATCGCGCTCCGGATGGCGACGTCGGGCGCCCCCGTACTGATGACTGCAACCTTGCGGCTAACGAGGTCGGCGGCCATCGCAGGTAGCCGGTCGAAGTGGCCTTCCGCCCAGCGGTATTCGATGCCGACGTTGCGGCCCTCGGTGAAGCCCGCCTCGCCCAGGCCTTGGTGGAATCCGGCCATGCGGTCCATCCATTGCATCGCCGAGACCCCGTGCAGCACGCCGATCACCGGCATGGCCGAGTGCTGCGCTCGCGCAGCGTGGGCCCACACGATCGCCGCGCCGCCAAGAAGCGGGATGAACTCACGCCGCTTCATGCTTCTCCCCAATGCTAAGGATCACGTAAGCAAGGGCATTAAATTATCAGCCTCGATCTGGAAGGGCGAGAACGAAAGTCCGATCTGACGACAGGTCCGCCGTTGGCACAATTCGGACCTGGAGCGCCAATCCGGGCATGACCGGTCCACCCCCGATAGCGGACCTTCCGCAGTCAATGTCTGCTATTGCGCCGAAAACGTCCGCTGTCTGCCCCTATGCAGGCCTGTTGCGGACGTCGCGAGACCGCCGCCTTTGACCCCAACCAGACATGCAACACCGACTCAATCGATTCCAAATTCTCACGTGAGCGATTGCATGGGTCACCGAGACCCGCATGTCTCGCGAGTAGGGGCGGCGTGGAGGTACGCCCCTACTCGGCGGACGCAGTCTGTCGTGCCGGTCACACCATGAAGTGCTCGGCGCGGAGGTCGGAAGGCGTTACACCGGCCAGTTCGGCGATGGCGAAGTTGTTGGCGGTGTCGCCGTGGGCGCCGCCGTTGCTGTCGAACATCACCTGCGTGGCGGAGCCGTTTTGCAAGAAGTAGAGGTAGCCCTGGTCGATGGCCTGCTGCGCCGTCGTCCCGGTGAAGTTCGACTGGTTGTCGAAGAGGAACGAAAGATCGATCGTATCGCGATCCGTTCCCGTGGTGTCGAAGTCGGTGATTTTGTCCGTCACCGAAACTTCCATACGGAAAGTGCCGCCTCCCATCGGGGTGGTGACGGTAACCGTCTGCGTCGTCTTCGCGGCGTTCACAAAGACGAAAGTATCGGCGTCGGCGCCGCCGGTGAGTGTGTCGACGCTGGCGCCGTCGCCGATGAAGTCGCCGTAGATGCGGTCGTTGCCGGTACCCCCGTTGATCGTGTCCTTGTCGCGCCCGCCGATGAGAAGGTCGTTGCCGCCGTCGCCGAATATGCTGTCTACGCCATCGCGGCCGCGGATGGTGTCGTCGTGGTTTCCGCCGCTGAGCGTGTCGTTACCGTCGCCGCCGTCGACATAGTCCTTGTCCGCGCCGCCGTTGATCACATCGTTGCCCGCGTCGCCTTCGAGGACGTCGTCGCCGGCGCCGCCGTTGATGATGTCGTCGCCGGCGCCGCCGCGGAGATCGTTTTTCACGGCGTTGCCGATCAGGACGTCCGTGAAGTTGCTTCCCACCGCGTTCTCGATGCCCGAGAGTGTCGCGGCCGGTATTACTTGACCTATGGAACCCTCTAGGCCGAGGTGTCCGAGCTTTCCCGCGGCAAGGTCGACCTGCCCGCCGAACGCATTCGTCGAGGAAACACCCGAGAGGTCGATCGTGTCCACGGCATTGTCGGTGAGCTGTGTCACGGTGCTGATGCTCTCCAGGCCCCAATTATCGCTCGTCGTCACCAGTACGTCGCCACCCTGGATTTCGGAGACGCGACCGCTGGCCCACTGCAGGTTCGTGATCACGAACCGATCACTGCCCTCGCCGCCGACGAGAAGCTGGTTGCCGGCAAGGTCGGCTGAGATCGTGTCGTTGCCGATGCCGCCGAAGGCCAGAACTTTCAAGCCCGTAACGATGATGGTGTCGTCGCCCGCGCCGCCGTTGACGTTATGGAAGCGCCCGGAACTGCCGCATTCCACCTCGATCGTGTCGTTGCCGCTGCCGCCGTCGACCGTGTCCGCGCCCCTGAGCGCGTAGATGCGGTCGTTGCCGCTGTCGCCATTGAGGCGGTCGTCGCCATTGCCGCCATAGAGCGTGTCGTCACTGCCGCCGCCGTTCAGTTCGTCGTTGCCGTCACCGCCGTTCAGGTAGTCGGCACCCGAGCCGCCGTCCAGGCGGTCGTTGCCGTCGCCGCCATAGAGCGTGTCGTCGCCGGCATCGCCGAACAATACGTCGTCGCCTTCGCCGCCCTTGAGCTCGTCGTTGCCATTGCCGCCGCCGAGCTGATCGTTGCCCGAGCCGCCGCGAAGCGTGTCGTTACCATCGTCGCCGTGGACGAAGTCGTTGCCTTCCTGGCCGTCGAGAAAATCGTCGCCGTCCCGGCCGTAGAGGCTGTCATCGCCCCAGCTGCCGTAGAACTCGTCGTTCGCGCCGTCGCCGATCTTGGTGTTGTTGAAGATGTCGCCCTGATACTTGGCCATGGTCCGTTTCCTGTCCTGTTGTGCCGCCCCACAGCGGCGTTCATGGCCGCAATAAAGCATTTTGCTACGGAACAATCTGTGACAGTGCGGTGTGACGGCAATCACGCAAAAGCAAAGAAAGCCAAGTCGTAGAGAGTCTTGATCCGGAGCACATGCCAGGATAACGGCAATCTTTTTTGGACCTGCGCAAAATATTGCGCATGCGAACCGCGGGACACGATCTGTCTGCGGATGATTTTCCGATAAAGGCAATATCTGAGAGCGCATCTCGAGACCAATCGAAGGCGCCTTCACCGAGGCAGACGATCAGATCGCGGGGACCAAGGGCGCTCTGAAGTAAGCTGGTGATAATCACAAAAAGCGAGAGCGGCCCGAGATATCTCCCGGGCCGCTCCGCGCTTTTCGCTTGGCCGAACGCTACGGCGTCGAGCGAGGCTTAGTAGTTGTTGTAGCCGTAGTACGGCGAGAAGCAGTTGCGCTTGATCGCCTTCGCGCGCCAGTATCCGAAGTAGCGGACCAGCTTGAAGAACGGCACATAGCAGAGGCGACGGTGGCCGTAGCCGTAGTTGCCTGGGAAATAGGCCTGCTCCACGGCGCTCTCGGTGGCCGTCGGCAGCTGGAGGTCGAGGGCGGGCGAGGCGTTGGCCGTGCCGCTCGACAGCGCACCGGCGATGGTGATCGTGCCGGCGATGACGATGTTGCGGATGGACATCATTGGTAGCTCCATTGGGTTCGAGATGGGTTTCACGAGTAGCTCGTGACAGGCGCGGTTATACGCGGGTCACACTGAACCAACCCTGAGGCAGCCGTTCACTCAGGAGATACTTTTTGCTGTGACGGCGTGCAGATACGTGGAATTGCGGACGACGACGTGACTTAGCTATGCGACTGCGCGATGTCGGCGAAATACTCCACCCTCAATCGCACCGGGGCGCAGTGATGTCCGTCGTGGGTTGACATGTTTCGGTAAATGAAAAAGACCGCTCAGGTTTTCCAGCCGTCCCGGAAACGGTGCCGGCTCACTATTGGTCGATACGACGGGCAGTGGCGGCAAGGGTTCCGAGCCATTCTGCATTGTCGAGGCTCGGTCTCCCGAAGTTCTGCATAGAACTCGATTGAGGCCGCAAGTCTCTCCATGGTGGTCGGTCGCCAGAACGCACGTCGAGAGGCGCCGATGGGCGCGTTGGCTGCTCGTTCTTAGTCGACGGATGCGGTGCCACAGCGGCGAATCGCGGCAGTTCAGGCGGGCCCGGCCTTGGTGATGGCCATCACTCGCAATCTGTCGCCGCAGGTGACAGCCGGCACTGCGCCTTGATTGGCCGTCGAGTAGATTGCGCGAGTAAGCCGCCCACGACAGGAAATCGCCGGGCGTCGTTGCTGCACCCACGCGATTGAAAGGCCATCATATGCTCCGAATTCGACTCACGCTCGCCGCACTCGCCAGCATCGTCACCGTTTCGACCTCGCCCGCCTTCGCGGCCGACGCGAATTGCCCTTCCGCTTCGACGCCGATCTGCCGGCAAACGAGCTGCAAAATCGGCCCGCCCGCCAGCTGTTCGTGCGTGCGGTGGGAGTGCGCGATCGTCAAGGACCCCACGAAAGGCGACGCGGTCCGTGCACGTCCGCAGAGCCGCCCGTCGGCGGTCCGCTAATACTCCGATCACGCGCCTAGTATCTCTTTTGCATCAAGTCCCCGCCCAGGAATGGGCGGGGACTTTCGCTTGGGTCCGTCGTCCGCGCGTTTGTGTTACGTGCGACTCCGTAAGCGAACGCTGCAATTGTAAGCGACATCATGAGCAAGTCGGCTACATCCGAATTCGGCACTTCTTGGAAGTAACCCTTTCGTCCAATCCCCTTTCCGTTGTCGATTCAGAAGCGGACATGGTGGAGGGATCCGCCGCTACTCGCGCTCAGAGAGTTATCGCAGTAAGGTATCGGCAGGATCTTAGAGGACACGTCAGGGTGCCAAGATGGCAAAGCGGAGACGTACACCAAAGCGGGCGGAACTAAAGTTCGTTCGGCCGAAACCTATTGATGGTCATGTCGGTGGCCGAGTCCGCATCCGGCGCTTGATGCTCGGTATTAGCCAGCAGTCGCTCGCGGCGTGTCTCGGCATCACGTTTCAGCAGCTCCAAAAGAATGAGAAGGGGAGCAACCGGATCGGGTCCAGCCGCCTGCTTGACCTTTCGCAAGCGCTCGACGTGCCGATCCAGTATTTTTTCGACGAGATGTCGTCGGAAATTGCCGCAACGGCAGGCGTCAAGGCGCATTCGGTGTCGGCGGGGCCTCCCGACGACGTATCGCAGGAGATGGCGAAGACCGAGACGCTGAAGCTCGTGCGCGCCTACTACCAGATCAAAGACCCGAGAGTGCGCAAGCGGGTATTTGGGCTTGCAAAAGAGCTTGCCGCCGACTCAGCCTAGCGTACGGCACTTCCGGACTGCTCATCCAGCGCGCGCTCGAGCGGCGTGGCATCGCGTTCATCGCCGAGAACGGCGGCGGGCCGGGCGTGAGGCTCAGGAACCGGAAGCGCGGGTAGAGCATGCGCGCCTTCCTCAAAACTGTGTGCTGGGCTATTGACCTTGCGGGTGATCATTCATGAGCCACGTCCTCAACAAAGCCGAGCGCAGGGCACTGGAAAAGATGGGGTTTGAATGTGGCGTCTTTCTCATGAAAGGCCAGTTCTCCTCGGGAGTAGGCATCACCACTCTTGATGAGTTGGTAGGCCTCGGTCTTGCCGAGAAAGGTCGATCGGAGCGTTACCCGGGCGCGGTTGGGTGGCGCATCACGGCGGATGGCTGGCGGTGCATGTATGGGGCAACGTACCAGGATATCCGGAAACCAAGCGCGAAGCCGCTTCTGCCGCTCCGTATCTGGCGCTGGCCACCAAGCTAGGCCATTCCTCAACACGAAGACCGCCGTGGGTACCAAAAACTCAATTCACCGAAGTATCAATGGCCTGCGGAAACCAGCGAGACCGGCAATTGACCGTACGCGTGCGGCGTGCCGTGGGTCGGAGTCGCAGCCTGACGGGTGGATAACTCGGGGAATCGTATTTTCGGTACCCACACCCGAGGGCAACCATGATCTGACGGTGGAAGGGATACAGCCCCGGCTGCGCCTTGGTTCGAGGCCGTCGCCGCGAAAGCGGATCGAATAGCAGATGCAGGCGCCCATGCGTCCGAAGGGTGAGCAGCGCGATCTCGACAACGGGCTGTTCATCCGGCAGCGAGATCTGCTTTGAACCTCGACGGCACGAAATTCAGAACATGTGATGCCCGTCACAGCGGGGATGGACGATTGGGGATAATTAGGAAGGATGCAAAGCCTGTCAGGGGGCAATGCCATGTTCAGCAAAATCTTAGAGACCGTCGGCCCGTTCGCTCTCAAGTTGCTTGCGGGCGCTGCCTGCTTTGTCGTTTTTGCCCCGCTCGTTGCGGCATTTGTCGGGCCTGTATTTTCCTGAGAGCCGCGCGGCCGGCGGTCCTCGTCCGCGGCCTAGTATTCAGCGCCTTGGTTTTAGCGTCGTCTCCGGCGCGGGGCGAAACCCGCATCGTTGACGGCGATAGCCTCGAATTGAACGGCGTCAAGATTCGACTGTTCGGCATCGACGCGCCCGAACTTGACGCTCCCGGCGGGAGAGAAGCGGCGGCGGAGCTGCGGCGCCTGATCGGCCGGCGCGACCCGGACTGCAAGCGCATCGACACCGATCACTATGGGCGGAAGGTCTCGCTGTGCCACGTCGAGGGGCAGGACTTGTCGCTTGCCATGATCAGAGCCGGATGGGCAGTCGCATGGTGCTACTACTTGGGGCGCCAACGACCCGAGCTCCTACCAATGTTCCAGAGCGCCGAAGCGGCTGCGCGCAAAGAGCGGCGCGGGATGTGGGCGCGGCCGTTCAGGGCGTGGCGGCAGTGGGGTTGCGACTAGTCCGACGCGACTATCGGCTCACCACCGCGAGCCGCGCGGGCCTTCGCCATAGCCTTTAGGTGCCGATTGACCCGACGTGCCAAACTGAAAGCCACCACGGCCCGAAGGCTTGTGCGTGTTGCCATGTGTCCGTCGCTACTGAATGTAAAGAGCGACCCACCTTTTTGATATTCGGGAAAGTAGATCGATCGCTCTTGACCCGCCTTACGAACTTCTTTCCATGCCGCCTCGCAATCGAAGCAATTCTTGCGTCGCATGAATCGGCGTATTCGATGATTGGGCGGTTGGCTTCGGAGACCGTAGCGATGTGCCTAATGCTTGCATATCGCGGTGGCCTGACCGGCAAAGGTGTCTCCGTTCGGCCTTCGCTCCGCCGCCGCAATTTCTGAGCGGTTGCATCCTAAGCCCCCAGCATTACCTTGGCTGCATGACAGAGGTTATCCGCGATTCGGTTTTGACGTGTCCCCATTGCGGCCACAAGGCCGCCGAGCGGATGCTCACAGACGCCTGCCAGTTCTTCTATGAATGTAAGGGCTGCGGTGCGCTGCTGAAACCTCAGCCGGGCGATTGTTGCGTTTTCTGCTCCTACGGCAGCACACCGTGTCCACCAATCCAATCAAAAGCGGGGTGCTGCTCTTAACCGTGCCCAAGGGACCAAGAGGCCAAATGAGCACCGCCGGGCAGCACGGTCGCGCGAACGGCTAGGCTCACGCGATCTCGTGCCCTGTGGGTTCTCAAAACTTCGTCCGCCGAAATGGCTTCTCGAATTGCGAGATTTGGCCACGCCAGAGTCTGTACGCGTACGGCAACGTTTCACGACATTCAAATGGAAATTTGGTGGATTAAGTTTTGAGGATAGACAGCCATCAACGTGCCGATCTGCCACGCATTACGCAGCAGATGTGCAAATTCATGATGGAGTGGGCATTGGGCGCCGGTTCACGCCGAGGGGGACAAACGGGGGTACTCACGCAAAATCAGTATCTTCAGATGCCAAACAACAAGGCGCTGGCGGTCTGCATCGATTGGGACGCTTCGACGCCTGAGCGACCAAAGGTCGTAGCCTACGGAATGTAGCGCGGGGCGCGGACCCAGTTAAGCGCGCGCGATCAAGCGATGGCTAAATGTCGTGAGTTCCAACATGGCCGCGCCAAATGCGATTGCACTCCGCTCGATGACGAGCAACGTTCTCGTCCTGCCGGGCAGTTTCGTCAAACGGCATTTCCGTTAGCTGGATACCCAGCTTCCGAGTCAGTTGAATCGTGATGAAGTACGTGTCCGATCTCGATATTTATCACTCGGCCAAAGTCCGAATCGGACAATTCGTTTACACTGCGGCGCAGTACGCCGCGATCTTCCGGAGCGAGCGCCTCAACTAGCTACCGGCGCTCAGGATCGTAAGGAGGGCACATGGCCTTCGAGAGAGCAAAAAGCCCGGCAGATTTCATAGCGTTCGAGCTTGCAGGGTGGGATCGACGCATTGAAGGATACGACCATGTTCTTGGGCCAGTATCCCGACAGACGGTTAAGCCGACACTCGACGCTGCCCGTGTCGAAGTCGGGATGCGCGTGCTCGACGTATGTTCGGGACCGGGGATGCTTGCAGAGGGGGCGATACAGCGCGGTGCAACGGCGATAGGACTCGATTTTTCCGGTGAGGTCGTCGAGTTTGCACGCATGCGCGTGCCGGGTGCGAAGTTTCAACGCGGTGATGCTCAGAACCTTCCGTTTCCGGAAAATAGCTTCGATGCCGTAATTTGTGGCTATGGAATCATGCACGTTCCGGAGCCGGAAGTCGCATTGCGAGAGATGAAAAGAGTACTACGCCCAGGCGGGCGAGTTGCATTGAGCGTTTGGGATGGGGCGTCTCCAACGAGTGCGTTTGCCCTAACTTATGCAGCGGTCCGCCAGCATGGCACGTTGGATATTTCGCTGCCGCATGGGCCGGATTTTTTTCAGTTTGGCACGCCAACGAAAATGAAGCATGCGCTCGCCGAAGTGGGGTTCCTAGCAGTCGAGGCGGACTTCATTCCGCAGAAATGGACTGTGAACTCCGCCGATGAGGTTTGTGATGCCCTCCGCAACGGGACTGTCCGCGCCAGCGCGCTCTTGAGTGCGCAGAGTGACGCCGCGATAAGGGAAATTCGCGCGTTCTTCGCAGCGACACTTGCGCGCTATCGAACCGAAACCGGACAATTGGAAGTTCCGCTACCCGCTATCGTGGGCAGCGGCGCGAAACCCTCGCGCAATGCAAGTTAGCGATCGCGACATCTACCGCGCCCCTCTATCAAATGTCGTGAGAGGGGCGACGCTGCGCGCGTCAAGTCGTGTAAGCGGATTGCCGCCGCTATCGAGTTCTTACAGATCGACGATGCTCCGGCGATCGATCTTCACTAACGGCCTTTTCGCGGGGGATGGCACCTAGCCACCCCGCTCTCACGGGAATATTTTTGGACGTATGGAACCCAAACCTTTCTTTGTTGAGTGTCTCTCTGATCAATCACTTAGCCGGACAATCGCATACTGGATGTTATGCTTTGAGACTTTCACCGCTGCCTCTGTGTACCGAAAATTTGATTCGCCACAGATCAGACACTTAGCAATCGATACGGTGTCGAGGCTGTGCCATACGCGTGCACAGGAGGTTCAAAGCAGTCGCTCTTCAGATTCATCGAGTTTTAGGCGGATCGAGTTTTCGGTATCCAAAGCCACGGCGACGAAAGGTGCCGCCCTAATTTTTGCTGCGTCGTGCTACCGACTAGCATGTAGCCGTGGCGGGCGGTCACCGCTTCATCGTATCGGGCAGCATCAGAACTATCTGCGGGAACACGCAAAGGATAGCGATGCAGAGCAGCATCGCGGCGAAGAAAGGCCAGATGCCAGCAAAGATCTCGCGCATGGGCACTTCGCCGGCGATGCCCTTGACCACGAAAACGTTGATGCCGACCGGTGGCGAGATGAGGCCCATCTCCAGGAGGATCACGACCACGACGCCGAACCAGAGGCGGAGCTGGTCGGGGCCGGCGAGACCGAGGAACTGCTGGACGCCCGCGGCTTCGAGCATCGGCAACACGATCGGGATCGTCAGCACCAGCATCGCGAAGCCTTCGAGGAACATGCCGAGAATGAGGTAGACGACAACGATGAGCGCCAGCACGGCGGCGGGCCCGAGATTCAGCGCCGCCATGCCCTCGGCCAGGTCGCGCGCTATGTGCGAGAGCGCCAGGAACGGCTCAAACACATGTGCGCCGATCAGGATCATGAACACCATCGCGGTGGTCTTCACACTGTCGAGCAGCACCGTCGTCCACTTAAAACGCGTGAGCGTGCCGCGAGCTACAGCGAGGACGAGCGCCAAGACGGCGCCCACAGCTGCAGCCTCGTCGGCCGTGAAGATTCCGGCATAGATGCCGCCGATAGTGACCAAGATGATGAAGACGACGGCGCCAGCCTGGCCCAGCGAACGGGCACGCGCGCGGAAGTCGCTGCGCGGGCCGGGCGGGCCTAGATTGCTATTGAGCCGACACAGCAGCGCCACCGTGATCATGAAGAGGGCCGTCAACAGTAGGCCCGGCAGGACGCCGGCGAGAAAGAGCTTTCCGATCGAAGATTCGGTCAGGATGGCGTAGATGACAAAGCCCGTCGAAGGCGGGATGAGGATGCCGAGCGTGCCGCCCGCGGCCACGACGCCGGTCGCCAGGCGCGCGCTGTAGCCGAAGCGCTTCATCTCCGGCAGCGCCACGCGGCCCATGGTGATCGCTGAGGCCACCGACGAACCCGAGAGTGCCGCGAAGCCCGCACAGCCCAGCACCGTCGCTGAGGCAAGGCCGCCGCGCCAATGGCCGATCCAGGCATAGGCGGCGCTGTAGAGGTCGCGGCTCATGCCCGAGACGGTGGCGAGGTTGCCCATCAGCACAAAGAGCGGAATCACCGCCAGCGTCTGCTGCGAGGACAGTACCCAGGCTTCGGACGCCATCGTCGCCAGCGCTGCCTCGAAGCTGTTGAGCGTCGCGATCCCGGCCACGCCCACAATCAGCATCGCGAACGCCACCGGCATTCGGAACGCGAGGAGCGCAAAGAGGAGAACGAGGCCAGCAATGCCGACGACCGTGGGCGACATTGCGCGTCAATCCGCGCGCGGTTTTGGCCCGCGCGCCGCCAGCGCCAGCGTCTCCAGCGCTAGGATGGCGACGTAGAGCGCGGTGCCGAAAGTCGCGAACGCGTAGAACGGCCAGCGCGGCACTTCGAGCAAGTTGGAGGCGTCGCGCCCGCCGGATGTCCAAGCGCGCACCCCCATGTGCCAGGCGAGCAAGGCCAGGATCAGGAGCGCCCCGAGTTTGACGAGCAACTCGGCGGCGAATGCGGCGCGCGGGCCCATGTGCGTGAAGAAAAGATCGACGGCGACGTGGCCGTCGCTGCGCCCGCAATGGGCGATGCCGGCGAAGACCGTGAGCACGAGCGCGAGCTGGACGAGATCGAGCGCGCCGAAGATCGGCGTTC
>Ga0268299_1002229_pt1 | contig 24831 bp, 20 predicted proteins | sample NOBtaG_FD_193484 | JGI IMG/M metagenome (GOLD analysis project Ga0268299, IMG submission 193484) | Activated sludge microbial communities from bioreactor in Nijmegen, Gelderland, Netherland - NOB reactor | ecosystem: Engineered > Bioreactor > Aerobic > Activated sludge | place: Netherlands... | reverse complement strand
CCGAAAGCAGCATCGCCAGCATGACCGCAGCCACAAACAAAAACGGCGACGACACCGAGCGACCCACGATCAGCGCGACCAGCAGCCCCATCGCACACAGCAGCCCTACAAATAAATATTTGACCGCGCCGAGGCGATTGGCAAACTGATTATCGGGAAATTCGGACATTGAAATTGCTCCTGGTTGACGAGTTTCGCGATGCTCACAGTTTGCGATCCTGTGAGCGTTGATCGAGCAAACTTTCGATAGATTGCGCCAGATCATCATTTTTCACGTCGCGACGGTTGTCCAGCCTGTTCTGAAGATAGGTGAGTTCATCCTCGTCCAAGTCGTCAACCATCCGGTCAATCATCGAGTACATATCCATATCACGTTTGCGTTTGGATTTTTCGGTAGACCGCGTTGCAAAGGCGTAGGCCAGCACGACCAGTACGATCAGGCTGACCGCCAGCATCCAACCGCCAATCATCACTAAAGAACCGGTGGCTAACGCGCGTATGAGGATGAGGGCAAACCCCATAACAACGAAAATAGCCGCGCCAGCAAAGAAAAGTTTTCGGAGTCCACCATCGTGGATAAACATTTTTCATGCCTTCCCCAAATTTCGATCTATTATTTTATACGCAGGCGCAAGCGTTGAGTTGCGGCGCGACAATCGTTGAATGTCGTAGGGGCAACACGGCGCGTCGCCCCTACCGAAAATTGTGCTAATTCATGATACGAAGCGCTAACGGCGACCAGAACACGTAGAGAATGCCCGGTTCGCCATAGGCAGCACTGAGGTTATCCACGCGCTGCGCACGGGGCGGAAAATCGCTAAAGCTGTTCATAACATACGCTTTGCCGCCCCAGGGGTAACTTTCAAACGTGGCGAAGGCGATCTGTGTCCCATCGGGCGAAATCGCGATGCCATATTCGTTGCCCCGGAGGTTCAGCGCGGCGCTGAAATCCTTGCCCATCACGGCCCACTCATACGTGCCGATCTCGACGCTGCGAGTGGAATAGATGCTCAGTCCGTCCGGCGCGGTCAGGCTGTAGAACGCCAACTGACCATAGAGCGATGTCACCTGCAAAGTCGCTGGATCAATGACGACAAATTCACCTTCTGGCGTGTTGCGCAGCAGAATGTAATTTTTTTCGTCGGTGCTGATCCAGCGAGCATAATCGGCAATGCCAACCGCTTCAAGTTGAATCGGCGTAACGGCATTAGTCGTGGTGTCGATCAAAACGACAACAGCCTGCGCATCGCCGCTTTCCGGCTGGAGCAGATCGTAAAAAACCAGCCCATCAGCCGCCCAATCCAGCGAAGGCACGACGAACGCGACGGATCGCTGCTGGCGTTCGTACAGCACCGACTGAGCGCCAGACGTGAGGTCATAAACAATCACCTGCATGTTGTTCGTGCCTTGATCGCTCTGCGCCCAGGCGATTCGAGTGCTATCCGGCGACCAGACCGGAAGTGAGCGTGCCAGAGTCGTTGTTTCGGCGATCCGCTGCCCAGTGCGCGAGCCTAAATTGCAAATCCAGACATCGCTGTCCGGCGTGGCGAGGTAGGCAAGCTGCCGCCCATCCGGCGAATAAGCGAAAAATGAGGGCTTACCACCGCCATCCGGCAGACAGAAATCCATCGGCTTGAACTGACCATTTTCGTAGATAAAATTCGTATTCCCTTCAAGCGGCACGACGATCAAGGGTGCGCTGCTGCCCTGGGCTGATGCCGCCACCGCAAACACCAGCAGCATCGCCAGTATCAATGTTTTGCGAAACATGCTCATTTCTCCTTTGCGTTTGATTCATGACGAATCATATTATTATGACACGGCGGTGTCATGGTGCGGGTGGCCTACGTTTGCCTGACGTTCCATAACCGCATTCGTACACTGCGAAAACCTGCCGGAGTAGAGTTCCATATCGGAAAATATGACCGTTCCGTTGAGTGGATGTACCCACTACTGGCGCATTCGGGCAAAACTGAACAATAATACCTGGGGGAATTGGAGTCCGGCGATTCGTTTCTTCATTGGGATACCTTGATTGTGAATAGTCTGCAAGCTCAAACTGAGGGGAAACATGATAAAAAATATGAATGATGGTACGCAAAACGCGCCATATTTACGCATCGACATCAACATGGGCAATCTGACGGGGCTGCCCGCCTACAGCAGCGCGCCACAGGGGGATGCGCGGGCGCTGCACGAAGCGGCTAAAAACGCAGGTTATGCAGGTGTTCAGGGCGGCGATTTAAAAATCTGCGCCGCGCTCGGCCTGCATGTGACAGGCGGGGGGCGCGTGAATGAAGTGGGGGAGGCGGACAAACTGGCGGCAGACATGAAAGCACACGGCGTCGAGTGCGTCACGCTGCACGTCGGCTGGGGAATGGAGTCGCCCGATGAAGCCTACCGACTGGTAGAGGATATTCTGAAAGCCTCGGAAAAGCATGATATTCCGATGTACATCGAGACTCACCGCGCAACCATCACCCAGGATATGTGGCGCACGGTGGATTTGATCGAAAATTTTCCCGAAATCCGCTTCAACGGCGATTTTTCGCACTGGTACACCGGGCAGGAGATGGTCTACGGCGGAATCGAGAATAAATGGGCGTTTATGGAGCCGGTTTTTGAGCGGGTGCGCTTCATTCATGGGCGCATCGGCAATCCGGGGTCAATGCAGGTCGATATTGGCGACGGTAAAAACCGACCTTATGTCGAACATTTTAAAGAGATGTGGCGGCGCAGTTTTCGCGGCTTTTTAGAAAATGCCAATCCCGGTGACTTTATTTGTTTCGTCCCGGAACTACTTTCGCCGGATATTTATTATGCGCGCACCTTCAAAAATGCAGCGGGCGAGATGGTCGAGGAAAGTGACCGCTGGCAGCAGGCTCTCCTGTACGCCAAGATCGCGCGCGAGGTTTTTGACCCGCTGGCAGCACATTTTAAGTTGTACGACATCCCTGTTGAACAACTCGATCTGTCCGAACAAACACTCAAAGCCGCCGTGCGCGCCGGAATCACAACGGTGGGGGATTGCGTCGATTTTCTCTCACGGGAGACCAACGCGCCGATGACCGTTCAGGGCTTCACGGTGGCGCGGCTGGACGAGTTGCAGCAAAAACTTGAGGCGCATGGGTACTGGACGCGGCGATAAGACAAGGATTGTGGACTGAATGGGAGTGTTAAGTGCAAAGCGTTGAGTAGGGGCGCACAGCCGTGCGTCCTACGGATGCGTCCGATGGATTTACATTGGCACGAATTCCGAAATAAAGAGATTAAAAAATGGGCATAACCATCATCCTGCGCGACGTGATCGAAAGCGATTTGCCGATTTTTTACGAGTATGAATTATCGGCTCAATTCGCATACTGGGAAAAATGTAAATTCGCCGTCTCCACTGACGAAGATGGCGAATTTTTGATGCTGCTGCTGCTATGAGACCATCCGGTGTGATGTATTGACAGGGATGATAGAATCTAAAGTAGATAATGGATTCTGGTTATCCCTCGACCATAAACGGATTTTCGACCATCGGCCAGCGCAAACGTCCGGCGCGCTGGTACGGAATATTTTTGAAATCTGGAATAACCGTCCCTGGTGCAGCGACATAAATCACTTCGGAAGCAATCGGCGCAAATCCGGCGTAAAAGTGCTGTGTGGATTTGACGACTAACAAGCGCTTTTTCAGCGGGTCGATGCCGACGTTGGTGAACACTTCTGGGCTGAAGGTCTGCGTGCGTGACGAGATCAGCACAATATCGATGCCATTAGCGCTCACCGCGACGGAATCACCCAGCGGGACTTGCTGCTGCGCCTCGGCATAGCCGAAATGCTGCACAGCGTTGAGCGCGATTTTGCCAACCGTCACGGTGAGGTCAATCGGGTCGCCGGAGGTTGGCCCCATCTTGCCGCCGATGCGCAAATCCAGCCGCGCGCCTTCACCTGCATCAATCGCGACACCCGCCGCGATGGGGTCCCAGATGCAGCCAATCGCCGCATTTTTGAACCCGTGTTCCAGCAGCGCTTTGAGAATAAAAGTCGAATCGCCCGGTGCGCCGCCACCCGAATTATCGGATACGTCCGCCATCACAATCGGCGATTTGGGAATGGTCAGCATCTTTGCCGCGGCATCGTTAATCGAATAATATTTCGGCAGCACTTGATCGCGCATTTCGAAAAATTCGCGTCCCAGTTCCGAGGCAAGCTGCGCGCCTTTTTTCGGGTTATCGTCGGTCACAACCAGCACTTTTGTCCCCAAATCCGGCACATCACCCCAGGGGAAGCCGTGTCCCAGCGAGACCGACAGTACGCCGTCCTTGCCCTCCAGCGATTTCAATTTGTTGACAAAACTGCGGGTTGGCTCCTGCGTCGGATAGTAAAGCGCGACCATCTTGCAGTCGAACATGGCGATATGCGGCTTGATTTTGCCTTCAGCAGCGTCGCCGATGATGCTGAACAATTCGACGGCGCGATCCGCAAAATCGGTGTGGGGATATTCTTTGTAGGTGATGATGGCGTTGGCCTGCTCGATCATGGTCTGCGAAATGTGGCAGTGGAGGTCGAGTTCGACGCCAATCGGCACTTTTTCGCCGACCACTTCGCGCACATGCTGGATCAAATCGCCTTCGCAGTCGTCGTAGCCATCGGCAACCATCGCGCCGTGCAGGTCGAGCAGGACGAGATCGACAGGCATTGCCGCTCTCAAATCATTCAAAATTTCTTCGCGGAAGGCTTCATACGTGGACTTGAGCGTCGTCCCGGCTGGCTCGGCGAAAGCGGTGATACTCTCGGCGACATCCCAACCGCGATCCTCGGCAATTTCGCGCCAGACCATGACGGGAATATTTTTATCTTTATGATTTCCGCCGCGCACCACACGAAACTGCTTGGTGGTGGTGGGCATCGGCGAAAAAGTATTCGTCTCCGTCGCGAGGCAGGCAATAAACAGTTTCATTGGGTTTTTGCTCCTACAATTATTCTGTATCCAGGGCGCGCAGATTATATCGTTTTGTTTAGCTAATCACTAGTTGGGTCGCTGATCGTTTTGTCCATCATTTTCCACATAGAGGTGTCCTTAGCTGAGGTAAACATCGCGTTTCGCAGTGCCACTCCCGAATGTCACTTGACATACTTTGTAAATAAATACAAACTCACGCGAAAAGGCGTCGAGTATAAATAGATGCGGTCACTCGCGGTAAGGTGAATCATGAAAGCTGTTGGAAACTACAAGTATCTTCCTAGCTCTGACCCCCAATGTTTTGTAGATCTAACTCTGCCAGAACCGAAGCCCACTGGTCGCGAACTATTGGTGCGTGTGTTTGCGGTGTCGGTCAATCCGGTTGACACCGGAATGCGTGCAAACGTGCATCAGACCGAACCGAGAATTTTGGGCTGGGACGCGAGCGGCATCGTCGAGGCGGTGGGCCAAGGCGTGACGCTGTTTAAGCCAGGTGACGCCGTGTATTATGCAGGTAGCATCGCTCGTCCTGGTTGCAACAGCGAATTGCATCTGGTTGATGAACGCATCGTTGGGCGTAAGCCTGCGACGCTCTCACACGAGCAGGCAGCGGCGATGCCATTGACGACGCTCACGGCGTGGGAAGCGTTGTTCGAGCGTATGGGTATCGAGCCTCGACCAAGTGACCGCAACGCGCAGCGCAGTCTGCTAGTCATTGGCGGCGCGGGCGGTGTTGGTTCCATCGCCATCCAAATAGCGAAGCGCGTGGCTGGTTTGCATGTGATTGCCACTGCCTCGCGCCCCGAAACGGTGGAATGGTGTCAGAAAATGGGTGCCGATCAGGTCATCAATCATCGCCAGCCACTGAAAGACGGACTCGCCGAAATCGGCATCAACATGGTGAGCGATGCATTATGCTGTTCAAACTTTGAAGAATATGTCGAGCAGCTCCCGGTTGTCGTCAAGCCGTTCGGATTTGCATGTACAATTACCGGCACGAAGGATGACCGAGTGAATGTGAGTGGCTTCTTTCAAAAGAGTATTGCCCTGGGCTTTGAGTTGATGTACACACGCTCGTTATTCGAGACAGCCGATATGCAGGCCCAGCACGACATCTTAAATGAGGTGTCGGGCTTGCTGGACGCGGGCGTGCTTGAATGCACACTCACCGAATCGTTTGGTTCACTAACACCAGAAAATCTTCGTCGCGCACATGCCCGAGTTGAAAGCCGGACGATGATCGGCAAGCTGGCGCTCAGCGGCATTGAACACGTTGAAACGAATGGGTGAACCAGATCATGATCCGTGTTGCTAGGCTGAGCTTCTGGCGCGACGAGATCGATGCAGACTAACGCTATCCCTCAACCTCGAACGGATTCTCGTATTTAGGCCACAGCCTCCCGGCGCGGCGATAGGGAATATTTTTGTAATCCGGCTCAATCGCTCCTGGCGCGGTTACATAAATCACCTCGGACGCAATCGGCGCGAACTTGGCATAAAAATGCTGAGTCGATTTAATAACCAGTAAACGCTTCTGCATGTAGTCGATGTCAACATTGGTAAAAACTTCCGGCGTGTAGGTCTGGGTGCGCGTTGAAATCAGCACAATATCGATGCCGTTGGCGCTCACCGCAACCGAATCCCCCAACGGCACTGCGCCTGAAAACTGGAAAGCATTCAGGGCAATTTTGCCAACCGTCACATGAAGATCAACCGGATCACCGGAAATTGGCCCCATCTTGCCACCGATGCGCAAGTCCAGCCGCGCGCCTTCGCCTGCATCAATCGCGACACCCGCCGCGATGGGGTCCCAGATGCAGCCAATCGCCGCGTTTTTGAAGCCGTGTTCGAGCAGCCCTTTGAGGATAAAGGTCGAGTCGCCCGGTGCGCCGCCGCCTGCGTTATCGGATACGTCCGCCATAACCACAGGCGACTTTGGCACGGACAGCGCGCGATTAATGGCCTCCGAAATGGTCAGATGCACAGGGACGACCTGTTCGCGGATCGAGAAAAATTCGCGCCCCAGTTCAGCGGCAAGCTGCGCGCCTTTTTCGGGTTTGTCATTGGTCACGACCAGCACTTTTGTCCCTAAATCCGGCACATCGCCCCAGGGAAAACCATGCCCAAGCGAGACGGACAGCACATCGTCCTTGCCTTCCAGCGACTTCATTTTATCGACAAAGCTGCGCATCGGTTCTCGCGTTGTGTAATAAGCGGAGATCATTTTGCAAGCGAATATGGCAATATGCGGCCTGATTTTCCCTTCAACCGTGTCTACCATGATCGCAAAGAGTTCGTGGGCGCGCTCCGAAATATCGGTATGCGGATATTCTTTATAGGTGATAATCACATTCGCCTGTTCGATCATCGTCTGCGAGAGGTGACAATGTGGGTCAAGCTCGACGCCAATCGGAGCTTTTTCGCCAACAATTTCCCGCACACGCTGGATCAGATCGCCCTCGCAGTCGTCGTAACCATCGGCAACCATCGCGCCATGCAGGTCGAGCATCACCAGATCAACGGGCATCACCGCCTGTAAATCGCGCAAAATTTCGTCGCGGAAGGCTTCATAGGTTGATTTCAGCGTAATTCCGGCTGGCTGTGCGCCCGCGCTCAGGCTTTCGGCGACCTCCCAGCCACGCGCCTGAGCTGCGTCACGCCAGATCACAATCGGCGTGTCCAGATAGGTGTGTTTGCCCTCGCGGATCACCTGAAACTGTTTGGTGGTGGTGGGCATCGGCGAAAAAGTATTCGTTTCCGTCGCAAGAGAGGCGAGAAACAGTTTCATTTTAAGTTTGCTCCTGGGATGTGAAGGCATGTTCTACCATGCCGATATGCCCGCAGATCATAGCGCATTCCTGACGAGATGACTACGCATTTAGGCGCTTGAAAACTCGACTATATTTTTGCTCTTTTCACATCTCTACGCTAAAATCTAGCACATTCGTTCGTAATCGAGAATGAAATCCGATGGGCATTTTTGACAATTTCATCGCGGGACAGTACCGCCGACCCACAGGCATTGTCGGGCGCTGGATTGGTGAAAAAATGGCGCAGCAGCACCGACCGGAAAATTTGTGGACGGTGAATTTGCTCGACGTTCAGCCGTCGGACGTGCTGTTGGAGATCGGCTTTGGCCCAGGATATGCCGTTCAAGAAGTTGCTAAAAATCTGACCACCGGGAAAATTGCAGGCGTCGATTTTTCGAGAACGATGGTGGCATCGGCGAAACGGCGTAATGCGGCGGGTGTTCGCGCGGGGCGGGTCGATCTGCACTATGGCGACGTGACTCATCTGCCGTTTGCAGACAATTTTTTCGACAAGATTTTCAGCATCAACAGTATTTATTTCTGGACGAAGCCGCTGGACGCACTCCACGAAATTCGTCGAGTGTTAAAGTCGGATGGCTTGCTGATTTTGACGCTGCTGCCGACGGAACGTTGGGAGAACGCTCCCGCTGCAACCGAAATGTTTAAACCCTATTCGCTGCTGGAGCTGCATGAACTTCTTTCGCAAACAGGGTTTCAAAATATCCGTGTCGAAGCTGATCCCAATCTTGAAAATCGCTCAAACTGCTCGATCATTGGCTACACTCTTCCCATCAAATAGGCTCCAACAAAAAGATGCCGATTTTTTTCAATCGGATATAGGGTCAATGTGTTTATAATGTGGATTGGTGAGTCGCTAGAGTGAGATTGTTGAATGTAGCATCAACTAACTACCACGTGCATTTCACCACGCGATTTCGTGGCAACTGCACCAGCCTTTTTTGAACTTCGGCAGCATGAAGATTGGTGCGATTTCATGAAACATTATTTTGGCTTACCTAACGCAAGGTAAGGCAATAAAGCAGTCTAAGCACGGTAGTGATCCCCGAAACCTAGAATTGAGAAAAGGAACATTCACATGAGAAAAATAGTCACTTTTCTTTGGTTTAACGACCAGGCAAAAGAAGCGGTAGATTTGTATGTGTCGCTGTTTGAAGATGCAAAAATTATAGACACATCGTATCTCACAGAGTCAGTGGCAGAAGCAGCCGGAAAGCAAGCCGGAGATGTATCAACAATAGACTTTGAAATGCATGGTCAACACTTTACTGCGCTAAATGGTGGCCCGATGTATGCTTTTAGTGAGGCGATCTCCATAGCTGTAAACTGCAAAACTCAGGAAGAGATTGATAAGCTTTGGGAAACGCTATCCGAAGGCGGCGAAATCATGTCTTGCGGATGGCTTAAAGATCAATATGGCTTAACGTGGCAGATTATGCCGGAAAGCCTGGACATCATGATGCGTGATCCAGACACTGCTAAAGCGGATCGGGTTGGCGCTGCGATGCTTGGTATGGATAAACTGAATATAAGCGAACTCGAAAAAGCCTACAAAGGCGAATAATCGCCTAAATTTTACTTTGCAATTCTCGCTAACGGATAGCCCGCCAGCATGAAGCCAGTGATTTCGCCGCTGCTATCCCGATCAAAGATCGCAAAATCGGCGGCGTGTGGCCCACCTTCGATATAAAATCGATCTTCGCCTGCCGGAATGAGCGCAACCTGCATGGATGGCAAGTCAGGATCGATAATTTTCAGCTTGCCCTTAACGACTTTGAGTTCAATTTCGTCATCTTCCAGCCAGTGATAGCGTCCGGTGTAGGGCGCAAGCGCAGCAATTTCCTCGGTGCTGGGCTGCGGCTGCTGGCGTGCCATCTCGCGCGAAAAAATGGGGATGAGCAGTTCAAGCAGGCCATGGCTGATCTCGACAGGTGCAGTCCCGGTGTTGGTAAAGACGATCACCGCCAGCTTCATCGACGGCACTAACGTGATATTGGTCGTGTAACCGGGCAGGCCGCCGCTGTGACCGATGACTTTTTTGCCCGCGACACGGCGAATGCCCCAACCGAGTCCGAATCCGACTTCAAAATCCTGCGATACCAGCACGGGCGAGTGCATCTCCCGCAGCGAACTGCCGCCGAGAATTTGCTTGCCACCCGCTGGGCCATCGCGGAATTGCAGCGAGATAAAGCGCGCGATGTCATTCACCGACGAATACATGCCGCCTGCTGGTCGGAAGCCTTTTTCATCCCAAACAGGCGAAATTTCAAATTTGCCTTTTGCAATGTGGTAGCCGATGGCGCGTTCATCGCCATAAACCGAGGGGTCGAAGCCGGATTTTGTCATGCCCAACGGCTGCAAAATATGCTCATGCACATAATCGTCGTAGCGCTGTCCGGCGGCGCGGCTGAGCGCGTGTCCCATGATCGCAATGCCAAGATTGGAATATTTTGGCTCGGTCATCGTCGGCAGGCGCATCTCAAGATCATCCAGGCTTTTCAGTAAATCTTCAATCGGCGGCATGGTGGTATTGCGCCAGCCTTGATGTGAGCCTTCACGGGGCAGCCCAGAGCCGTGTGCGGCAACCTGTCGAAAGGTTACAGGGTGTGCATCGATATGACTCGATTTGATTTTGAACTCCGGCAAAAATTTCTCGATGGGATCGTCGAGTGAGAGCTTTCCGGCGTCACGAAGCTGCATGAGCATGGTCGATGTAAACAGCTTGGTGATCGAGGCGATGCGGTAAATGGTGTTGTCATTAGCGGGGATCAGTTTGTCGCGGTTGGCATTGCCATAGCCTTTGCACCAGATAATATCCTGGTCATACACAACGCCTGCCGAGAGGCCAGGGATTTTGCGGTCTTCGCGTTCAGTCGCCAGCCGAGCATCGACCAGTGCCAGAGCCGCGTTGATTTCGGGACGTGTGGTATCGAGATTCATGATTATTCCCCTCCTGTGATGATGATGGAATTCTACCGTGAGTGGGGCAGGGGGCAAATACCACTTGTCGCAAGGTTTTTTGGTTATACTAACGGGACAAATATTTCAGGATTTACATCAATATGACGAACTGGCGACGTTTTATCCTTATTTTCTCCGCATTTATCCTTCTGTCTATTTTTCAATTTGTCCCAGGTCAATACGCACAGTTCGTAAATGGCCCACATCCTGTATCTGCCGCTCAAATTTCTTGCTCTACAGCGGATCTCATAAGCGCCATTAATGTCGCCAATACAGCGGGCAGCGGTGTGATTGATTTTCCTGCGAACTGCACAATACAGTTTGGTTCGGGTATTTATGTCTATACGGATTTATTCGATGGCCCAGGCTGGACAGCAATGCCACGCATTACTGGCTCAATAACGATCAATGGCAATGGTGGAACAATCAGTCAAAATAGCTATGCGCGTCTTTTTGCAGTCGCGAATGGGGGATCGCTCACCCTCACCAACATCACACTTCTAGGAGGTCATGCTAAAGGTGGTGATGGCGGTTTAACGGGCGGCGGCGGCATGAGTGGGTCTGCTAGTGCCGAATGTGGAACCGGATGCGGGGGTGGTGGCAGTTTCGGTCATGGCATGCTTGATGGCGGAACGGGTATCTATAACGGCGGAACAAATGGTGGATCAGGTGGCACTTTGACCCCAGGCGGTATGGGTCGTAATGGTGGCGGCGGCGGCGGTATAGGTGTCGATGTAAATTCAAACGCATCAGGCGGTTTTGGCGGTTTTGGCGGTTTTGGGGGCGGCGGGGGCGGCGGGGGCGGCGGCGGCAGCGGCAACGGAACATTTTCTGGCTATGGAAATCCCAACGCACCACCCGGCAACGGCGGCAATGGCGGTAGTGGTGGTTTTGGTGGGGGCGGTGGTGGGGGTGGCGGCGCTGGGGTCAATTTCTGTAACGGAGCGTCCCTCTGTTATGGAAATGTTGGAATAAGTGGAATCGGCGGATTTGGCGCTGGCGACGGTGGTCATGGAGTTCTTAGTAATTACGGCGGAGGCGGAGGCGGTGCAGGTCTGGGCGGCGCGATTTTTATTGAGGCTGGTGGCAGTTTAACCACAATCAATACTACATTTTCGAACAACATTGCTCAGGGCGGGCAAGGCGCTGACGGCGGCACCTTTGCGGCTGATCCTGAAGATTATGGTCAAGGTGGCAATGGTGGAAGCGCTTACGGCGGCGCTATTTTCAATATGGGGAATTGGTGCGACGAAGGGACAACCTTTGTTAACAATCAGGTTATCGCCGGGATTGGCGGTGACATTGGTGGCCTAAACGGAGCAGCCAATGGCACAGACGTTTACAATTATTCGGGTGCGACACAGCAATGCGTGACTGGAAATCTGCAAATTACAGAGTTTGAAGCCCAGCAGGATATTTTAGGTACTGGCAGCACGTGGCGCGCTGTTGCCGATAGCATCCACGATGGAAATCCCGTTCGATTTATAACCACCATTCAAAATCCTGGCGGCGCGTTGCAAGGCGCAACGGTTCAATTTGTTGATACGGATACTGGTGAACGTCTCGCTTATCAGTTTTTTGACATCGGCATCAACCAGACAATCACTTTAACAACCTCCTGGGATTCATCGGGTTATGCGTGGCAAAACACTACTCCTCCTACACAACGCGAACCATTGCATATTCGGGCTGAAGTTCTATCTGAAGGGCAATCGATACTTGCTTATGATGAACTAGCCAGCTTTAGGGTCATGCCCAAACCGATTGTTTTCGTACATGGTTGGTGGTCAGATGCTTCCACATGGGACAATTTTAAAGTCATCGTAGAGGGTTTTAATCCTTACTGGAAAACCTATGCAGTTGACACAATGGTTACGAATAATGTATTTACGATGAATAAAAATTATTATGAAAATGCGCAAGCACTTGATGGTTATGTTCGTCAAGTCCGCATCCAAGAAGGAGCAGCGCAGGTTGACCTTATCGCACATTCATATGGTGGAATTGTGTCCCGTTACTACATTCAGGAATTTATGGGGACAGTTGCCCTTGCTGGTGAGGAAAACCCGAGGCCAGTCGTGAGCCATCTCATGATGCTGGGAACGCCCAATTGGGGATCGCCGTGTGCAATAGTTCCAGTTGCCGCGGGACTATGGCGTCCGGTAGCTGGTGAGTTAATGCCTGAAAATATGAGGAATATTTTTAACAAAGGGGTTCAAAATCAGCGAGGTGTTCCTTTTTACCTACTTGCTGGCGAAGCTTCAAATTTTACCTGTGCCATAGACAACCCTGGAGATGTTTTTGTTGAGACTATCAGCGCCGTGACAGGGATTGATCCTGCTTGTAGGATATTTGTCGCGAATCGCAAACATACAGATATGACTTCCGGGCAGGATTTCCTGAATAGTATTATGCCTAGATTAGCGATTGGGCCTACGGCTGCCAAACAGTCGCCTGGGTGTGGAGCCTTGTCAGAAGAATCATTCGATACGCCTCCTCCCCAAGATAACTTGACAACTTTCTCTACAAGCAGAGTGCTAAACATCTCAGGAAATGGTACAGCATCTATCAGCATCCCAGTAGAAGGAGGTTATTTACTGGGAGTGGAGATTGGTGGTGAAAATGTTACTTCGACTGTGATCGACCCAATAGGTCAAGTTCAAGGTATCAGTCATAACTCAAGCGCTGGATCGGGGCCAGTTATAGAAACACATCGCATTGGTAATCCCCTAACGGGTATCTGGAGCGTACAAATCAACAATACTTCCCCCTCGGCAACAACAGTTTATGTGGGAAGTTACCTTCGCGGCGATCCTGTTGAGCTTAAACTGAATCCCGAATCATCTAACTCGCCGATGCCCGCTTCTCAGCAGCAGGATGCGGTTCCTAGAGCAGTGATTGCGACGCTAACTGAAAATGGTGCGCCGATCTCGAATGCTGTCGTGACCGCCGTGTTTTCACATTACGATGGCAGAAAAACCACGAAAACTTTGCTAAATCGCGGCAATGGGGTCTACGAACTCCTGGATACAGGTCTTGCGCCTGGTCTATATTGGTTGACACTGACTGCATCAACATCGAACCTGGAGCGTTCTTTGGTGTCAACCTGGATTGTTGAGGAGGACATAGGCCCAACTCGTAATGTCTTTACAACCACGACACCGACCTTAACCTGGAATCTGGTGACGTGGGCGCAAATGTATGAATTGCAAATTGATGAAGCAGATGATTTTGCGACATCATTAGAATATGCTGCTATTGTCGATGGTTTGCACCAAACAACCTCGCAGCTTTCGCTCGGCATTCATTATTGGCGTGTGCGCGCGTGTTTTGCACCCAATAACTGTGGCGCTTGGAGCAGCGTTCAAAGTTTTGAGATTACAAACCCACCGTGATAAGGGTAGTTAGCTAAATAGGGTAGGGGCAGATTCATGAGAGATTCGCTGGAATGAATCAGGTGTGCTAAAAAAGTAGTTGCGCTCCGTGAGAAATAGGTTTATAATCTACGGATATAGTTACAGAAACAACAAAACGGGCTTTCGCCCGTTCCGCTGCTGATTACCTTTTTTGAGAGTTAGGTATCTAGTAGTAGTGTCTAGTGATTTCATTGTATCACAAAACCAACTACTTGTCACCTATTTCCTCAAAACTCAGCGAAATTTAATGGAGAATTAACGAGAGTACCTGATTTCGATTACTTTTCTAATGGGTAAGTTGACCCTGAAAGCCGTTAAATACACCTTTGCTATCGGGTTGTAAGTCTAGCTTTCAGGGGAATTTGCCAAAAGGGAGGTCAATTTCCCTCCTCATGGCGATGTATAGATCGTCCGTCCCTGTACCCCTTTTTAGCCGGAGGAGTGTACAGAGTAGTTGTGCCTTGCTAGGTAACAACCTTGAACACATTATACACCAAAATTGCAAAAATGCGAAACACCAATTTGTCAATTATTCCACTGATTGGTGGAGATGATTCGCATCGTGGCAAAATGCCTGCTGTCCCCTGGTCAAAATTCACGAAATCTCTGCCAACCGCCAGCGAGTTGTCATTTTGGTTTGAAAAACGTGGCGTCAGTGCCTATGGCGTTGTCTGCGGCAGCATTTCAAAGCTCGTCGTGCTTGACCTGGATGATGCTGATATTGCGAAAGCATTCGCCGAACGTTTCCCTGAACTGCTCAAAACATTCGTCGTGCGCTCTGGGCTGCGCGGCACACCTCACATTTACTGGCATGTCGATTTTCCCGTCGCGACTCGCAAGGTCTTAGGCGGCGATCTCAAGGCTGAAGGCAGCTATGTCGTCGGCCCCGGTTCAAAAATTGCGGGCTTCGTTTGGGATATTGTAGAAGATGCACCAATTCGCATAGTCAGTGAAAATGAACTAAAAACAGCTCTAGCCTACCTATCCCCAACCCCCACCCCCGGCAACTTTAACGAAAATCAACCCGCTCAGATGACCGCTGCTGGCGCTTCTGCGCTTTACTGGTCGCTGCTTTCGCGCACGGGTGGACGTAATGATTCGCTGTTTAAGACGGCCTGTCGCCTGCGTGATGAGGGTTGGTCTCTCGAAAAAGTCACCGCTGCGCTCACAGACCTTCATATCGGCGCACCTGCATACCAACCTTGCGCCGAAACTCGTGCTTCCCGTTCTGCGGAAGCCGTCGCGACCATCCGAAGTGCTTTCAGCCGTCCAGGACGCCCAGTCGAACAGGGATCGTCCAGCCGGCTCCCCGGCAGCTTGCGTGAAGCGCTCCTGGCGCGCCAGGACGGCACAGCGATTCTGCGTGTAATCGAAGGCTTACACCTGAGCGGGCTGCGCAGTGGCGAAACCTTTACCCAACGCACCGCTTTAGAACGACTCCGTCCACTCGGTGTCGGGCGGCACTCCCTTTTGCGGGCGCTGCAATTTTTTGTCCCCCTAGAACCCCCTGTAAATACTGATAATGAGAGTCCAAAGACTCTTAATAAGGCGAAAACATCTGAACAAAAAAAATGCTCTTTTGTTAGGATGACAGAACCGGACAGAACTTCTATATGCCCACAAGATGAGCAAAAAATGAAACACAGGCCGCCCCGCCAATACTATTTTCCAGATGTGGAATCGCTGTGCCGGATGTTTGGAGTTGAGCCTTCCGGCGGCGATGCCATCCAGACAGCCGATATTTCCAGCGTTAAAACCTATCGACGGGCGCTCGAACGCACCTTTATCCAGCGCAGACCGGGACAATATTTTGTGGAAGGGCTGGCGACACGGCTGCATCTTTCAGTGCGGACAATCCAGCGCTATCACCAGGAATTAAAAATTACTTCTGAGCCGACTTTCGAGGATCATCCCGTTTATCGTCAGAATTTTCGTGATTTGCTCATGACCTGCGCCGACTACAAGCGCTATGACATCAGCACATGGGGGCATTTTTTGGAGGATGAAGCCGGAAAACGCTACCCGCCATATCGGGAGATCGCTGGAAAATTACTGCGCGAAAAACACAGCGTTTTCTATCGCAAGCAGCGCGCGAATTATTATTACATTGGCGATCAGCGGCCCGTTGGGCAGCTTTCAGCGATCAACTTTCAGCAGTCACAACCAACAACAAAGCGTAATCGTGATACGGTGGCTGCTACAGGGGTGTACAGCGATACACTTAATGCTGCCGTAGGGACGTACAGCAGTACGCCCAATCCTGCCATAGGAGCGTACAGGGGTACGCCCAATACTCCTGCTGTATCTCGACAGACGAATTCCCGTGACCTATTTCAGAACAATCAAAAAATGGAGGCCGCACCCCCGCAGCGTGAATCGAAGCGAAAATATCGCCAGGAAATGGCGGATTCATCGATAGAAGGCTTGGCCAAAGCCGTTCAAAAAGTGGTACGCGAACTCGCGCCATCAGACCGCGCCATGAGCATCGCCAATGCCCGCCGCCTGGTCGAAACTTATGGCACAAAAGCCGTCGCGCGCACGTTGAATAAGCTGATCTGGTTGGCGGGGAAAGGAAAAATTCAAAATCCCGCCGGATTTATGATTGTGGCTTCGCGGCAGCAGTGGCGCATCGACAACAACGCTACCGGACTCGGCGACCCTGCGCCAGAATTCAAAGGCGAACCCGCCCGCAAGCCGCGCAGCCGTCCACGCCCGAAAACGGAAGCCCTACACAAATCCGAGCGCTGGCTGACGAACCGCATCCAGTTTGAGTTGGGGCAGGGGGATTTTCAACAAGTCGAGCATTGGGAGGCAAAACTTGACGAACTGGTGAAATCGCGCACCCTGCGTTGGTATCGCTGGCGCGTCCACTTTGCCCGCGAGAACGAAAACGCCGAGTGCGTCAAATTCTGGCAGGGTTTTCTGAATCGCAAAATGGGCATTGACGAATTTTAGGGACATACGACAGGACATTTTTGGGACAAAGCCTCATGACAGTGGGACGCTGGTTCACCTAGAGTCAGCGTATCCAACGAATTTGAGGAGATGTCCAAAATGCGTCGTTTCATGTTTTCACTGCTCATTTTTTTGTTAGCTTTTTTTGCGCTGCCTGCTGCTGCCCAGGAAGGTGTGGCACAGCGGAATAAAGAGGCTTTCCGCAGCGCACTGATCGAAGCCTCAGCCGGAAATCCTGGCGCGCTGGCTGAAATTCATGCCGAGCAATATCAGAGCAATCAAGGGGGAGTCACCCTGCAAGACAGCTCACGAGAGTCGCTTGAGATGTTTGCCAATGCGCTGTTCGCCGCTCTCCCCGATCTTCAGATCACGCCCGATGTGCTGATCGCGCAGGACGATTGGGTTGCGGGTTCGATCACTTACAGCGGCACATTCAGCGCGCCATTCAGCTTTCCACCGTTTGGCGATACGCCATTTGCGCCGACCAATCAGCCTGTCCAATGGACGGAGATGAATTTCCTGCGTTTTAATGACGATGCAGAAATTGTCGAAGCGTGGGTTATCAGCGATCCCAGTGTCATGCTGACTCAATTGGGTGTTTTCCCGCCGCAGCCGAACGGCGCGCCCCCACCAGAGAACCCCCTGACCGATCCTGTCGGCTATAAGGCATTGAGCGCTGATGAACTGGCGGCGACCTTTACCAGCGGCATGGAAGCAGCCAACGTAAAAACCTGGCAGGACAGCGTACAGGATATTCTGACCCCCGACCCTATTTACGCCAATCCCTATATTTTGCGCGTTCAGGATGTTTTTATTCAGGAAGTACGCCCAGGCGCAAGCAGCGATGGTGGTTTCCTCGGCATTATTTTTAGCGCGATGCCCGATATTAAAGCCACGCCGGCAATTGTTGTGGCGGAAGGGGATTGGGTTGCCAGCTTAATGACCTTTAGCGGCACCTTCACCAACGAAGCCAGCCTGGGGCCGATGACTCTGAAGCCAACGGGTGGGGTGGTTACGTGGCAGCTTGGCTTTATTGACCGCTTCGATGCCGAGGGCAAAGTTGCTGAAGAATGGTCAGCGGATAACCCGATGCCGATCATGCAAGGTCTGGGCTTGATGCCACCCGCCGATACGACGCCAGAAGCCGGCTCGTAGATTACGAAAAAATCGTCAACAGCATCCACAGGGAGATGTATCGGGTAAAACGTATTGGGATTAAGATTGGGGAACGGGGAGCAAAACTGCTGCCTGTTCTCCTGTTAGCAGGGCGGGGAACTATGGCTGAACACAGCGTGTCTTTAAGCGCAAAATCAATACAGCCTTCCAGTATATTGACAGGGCTGCGGCGTGTCTGGTTCGTTCTGGCAGTCTATCTGTTCATCACTTTTGTCATCACCATTCCTGGTACCTATGCCATGCTGCAAACGCCCTGTACGGGATCATTCGCCGATTGCCTGAGTCCGGCGTGGCAGTTCACGCTGGTCGCGTCTGCCGCGCAATCCGGCCTGCCCTTGCAAGCCAGCGCGCTCTACTTCACGACTCTCTACACGGTGGTATCGCTGATCTTCTGGGCAGTCGGATTCCTTATTTTTCGCTCTCAATCGGGCAGCGGATTCGCACTGCTGACGGCGTATCTGATGGTGATCCTGGGGGCAGGCGGGGTTTCGCTGGTATTCGTCAACGGTGCGCCGTTTAGCATTCTGCCACAGGCCATTATCCAGATTAACGGATGGATTCTCCTATCCGTCTATCAATTCATCTCGCTTTTTTTCCTGACGTTTCCCAACGGCAAAGTGTATAGTCGCTGGAGCGCGCTGCCGTTTGTGCTCATCTGCCTCAATACATTTTTCTGGATCACGCCAACGCCGTTAAACATGGGCCAATGGCCTGACGGATTAGGGGGTATCTGGATTTTGCTTGTGTTCGGCAGCCACGTGGTCGTGCAGATCGTCCGCTACCGCCGGATGTATACGCCGCTTGAGCGTCAGCAAACCAAATGGCTGGTCTACATTTTCGGCATCTGTGTCGTCGCGCAGTATATCCTCTCATCGTTAGAGGTCACTCCCGCTTTATCAGCTTTGATTGGCGGTACAACCGTAACCTTTTTATATCTGCCCATCGCGCTGGGCGTAGGCATCGCGATTTTTCGCTATCGCCTCTGGGATATCGACGTTATTATTCAGCGCACGGTGGTTTACGCTTCGCTCACAGCGGTTGTGGTCGGCATTTACGTGCTGATTGTTGGGATTTTAAGTGCGCTGTTCCAGAGCAGCGGCAGCACAGCGATCTCGTTGGTCGCGACAGGTGTTGTGGCAGTCTCTTTCCAAAGGCTGCGCGAACAGATTCAACGGATTATTGATCGTTACATCTTTGGCGAACGCCATAATCCCTACGCGGTGATTTCCCGCCTGAACGAACGGCTCGAATCCAATATCTCGCCCGGAACACTACTGCCCGGAATCGCGGAAACGGTTGCCCAGGCGCTCAAACTACCTTACGTCGCGATTGCGCTCAAAAATGGCGATCATTTCAAAACAGATGCCGTCTATGGTCAGCCAGTCGATCAAGGCCGAATCACAGCCATTCCACTACAATATGCTCAGGAAATTGTCGGACAGATGGTGATCGGGCAAGTAGCAGGCGACAAAACGCTCGACGGTGCAGAACGCCAACTGCTGGAAAATATCGCCCGCCAGACTGGAATCGCGGCTCATGCGGTTCAACTCAGTATCGCCCTTCAGCAGTCACGCCAGCATATCGTCACCGCGCGTGAGGAGGAACGCCGCCGCCTGCGCCGCGATTTGCACGACGGGCTTGGGCCGACCCTGGCTGCGCAGACCATCAAAGTCGGTGCCGCGCGAGCCTTGATTGAAAATCATCCGCAAACCGCTGCCGCGATTTTGACCGAGCTTGAAACCAGCCTTGCCACTTCGATGATCGATATTCGCCGCCTCGTCTATGATTTGCGCCCGCCTGCACTCGACCAGTTCGGGCTGGTCGGCGCAATCGGCGAATTTGTGCAGCAGTTCAGCGATAAAGGGATCATTTTTCGCCTGGAAATGCCCGAAAAACTCCCGCCCCTGCCTGCCGCCGTCGAAGTCGCTGCCTATCGCATTGTACAGGAGGCCATCAATAACGTGATCCGGCATTCTCGTGCGCAAAACTGCCGAATTTTTATTGATATAAACGGCGAGTTAACGATCTCGGTTCAGGATGATGGGGTAGGGCTGCCCACAGAAATCAAACACGGCATCGGGCTAAATTCGATTCGCGAACGGGTAGAAGAACTGGGTGGATCACTCACATTCACTTCTCAGCAAGGTACGCAGTTAGAGGTCAGGATAAGCTTGTGAGCGCAGAAAAAATTCGCGTTTTAATCGCCGACGATCACCCTTTATTTCGGGACGGCATCCGAACGCTGCTGCTGGCGTCGGCAGATATGGAGCTTGTCGGCGAGGCTGAAAACAGCGATCAGGCGGTCAGGTTGGCGGCGGATTTGCAACCGGATGTGATTCTGATGGACATTCAGATGCCAGGGGTCAACGGCATCGAGGCAACCCGGCAGATTATCCACACCAGCCCGCATATCGCCGTGCTGATGGTGACGATGTTCGACGACGATCAATCTGTTTTTTCGGCGATGCGTGCCGGGGCGCGCGGATATTTGCTCAAGGGCGCGAAACACGACGAGATGCAGCGGGCAATTCGGGCAGTTGCAAATGGGGAAGCCATTTTCAGCCCCACCGTTGCCGCGCGCATGATGGATTTTTTCGCCAGCATCCGGCCTGCCAAACAACCACAAATTTTTCCCGAACTCAGCGAACGGGAGCGCGAAATCCTCGATCTGATCGCGCAGGGCTATAAAAACCCCGAAATTGCCGAACGCCTTGTCCTTAGCCCTAAGACTGTCCGCAACTACGTCTCGAATATCCTCGATAAACTTCAGGTCGCAGACCGCGCCCAGGCCATCCTCAAAGCGCGTGGGGCAGGGCTGGGCAGCCAGGATGAGTAAGCCAGATCGCCACGAAGCTGCACAAACGACCAAATTATCCAGCGATTGATCCTACACCCCGTTTTCAGGGTAATATATTCTGTAGGTTGTTATTCTAGAAAAATTTCTCAGGGAATTAGGCGTGAGCAGCTATATTTTTCGGCGGTTATTGCAAGGTATCCCCACTTTTTTTGGCATCACGATTCTGTCGTTTTTGCTGATGCTCACCGCGCCCGGTGATCCTGTCTCGATGATTATGTTTAACCCCAGTGCAACGCCGGAAGCCGTTGCGACTATGCGTCGCCAGCTTGGACTCGACCAGCCGCCGTTGACGCAATATATTTATTGGCTGGTCGGCAACGATTGGGCGCAGATCGACAGCGACGGCGATGGGGTTGGGGATAGTTACGGGCTGCGGCATGGCCTCCTGCGCGGCGATCTCGGTCAATCGCTCAAACACAAGCGCCCCGTGAGCGAACTCATTGCTGAACGCATCCCGGCAACGCTCCAACTTACCGTGAGCGCCCTGATCGTCGGCTACGGGCTGGGCGCGCTGCTGGGTGTGCTGTCCGCCGTTTATCATCGAAGCTGGTTCGACCAATCGGTACGCCTTCTTTCGGTAGTCGGGACAGCCGTTCCCGCTTTCTGGCTTGGCTTAATTTTTATTATCATTTTCAGCGTCACGCTGGATTGGCTGCCCATGAGCGGCATGAGCGACATCACCAACCGCAGCGGCGGCTTTGACCTGATTGCCTCCCTCAAGCATCTGATTATGCCTGTCTCGGTACTGGCACTGGGCATCGTTGCCAGTGTCGCCCGTTTCACCCGCACCGAAATGCTGGAAACACTGCATCAGGATTTTATCCGCACCGCCCACGCCAAAGGCTTAAATAATCGCCGCGTCTGGTGGCGACATGCGATCCGAAACGCCCTGATCCCGATTGCGACCTTTCTTGGCCCGGAACTCGGTGGTTTGCTCGGCGGCGCGGTCATCATCGAGCAGGTTTTTGGCTGGCCTGGGATGGGGCGGTTGGTCGTAAACGGCGTTTTCCAGCGCGATTATCCGCTGGTGATGGGGTCGGTTGTCGTCGGCGCGGTGCTGTTTATCATCGGCCTGCTGCTTTCGGATATGCTTTATGCTTGGCTTGACCCGCGAATCCGCCTGAGCTGACCATGACCGAAACCGCACTGACAACCTCAATTGCAAAACTTGACTCACCGACATCAAAATCGCGTACATTCTGGCAGGACGCGCTGGCCCATTTGCGACGTGACCGCCTCACTATTCTGGCATTTAGCGCGCTGCTGCTGCTGACACTGGTGTGCCTGCTTGCGCCGCCGATTGCCGAAAATATTCTCAAAATTGACCCCACCGATACCAGCGTACCGGATCGATTTCTGCCGCCCGGAAGCGAAGGTCATTTTCTCGGCACCGATCACCTGGGGCGCGATGCGTTGATTCGTCTGCTCTATGGGGGTCGCATTTCGCTGGCGATTGCCTACAGCGCCAGTTTGATGTCGATTTTGATTGGCGTCAGCATCGGCCTCGTCAGCGGTTATTATGGCGGCGGGCTGGATGATTTTATCACCTGGATGATCAGCACCCTGAGTTCGATTCCGACGCTGTTTTTGCTGCTCATCGCGGCATCCTTGTGGACGCCTTCTGCCGAGACCCTGGTCTTGATTCTTGCCGCGCTCGGCTGGATCGGCACCTGCCGGTTGGTGCGGGGGCAGGTTTTTTCGCTCAAACAGCGCGATTATGTGCTGGCAGCGCGGGCTTTGGGCGCGTCGGATTTCCGCATCATGTTTCAGCACATCTTCCCCAATTTGCTCCCGATTGTGATCGTGACGCTGACCATTGTCGCCGGAAATTTGATTCTGACTGAATCGGGCCTGAGTTTTCTCGGCCTGGGGGTGCAGCCGCCGACGCCAACCTGGGGCAACATGCTCACCGATTCGCGCTCATTTTTCGCCAAAGGCACCTATCTCGTCGTCTGGCCTGGGCTGTCGATCATGCTGACGGTGCTGTGCTTTTATATTGTCGGCGATGGCCTGCGCGATGCACTCGACCCCCGCACCGCGCGGCGATGATAGTGAGGTTAGAGTTATCACACTGTAGTCGAATTGCTTAAAAATTAGTGCTATAGTTCAAACAGTCTAGCGTCGGGAATAGGCTCACCCGCGTAGGCAAGCACAATTTTTTCGCGAGGAATACCGCGTTGGAGTAGGGCGTCAACCAATTTTTTATCGGTTGTGTCCTCTTCGATGACCACTTTATCGTCTACCACTCGTGCGAGTACAATCACCAATGGAACTTCTTCGCGAGTCGGATAATCGACAGCATTAACAGCATAGAGTTGTCGCTCATCGTCCAGCAATGGAAACAGAATGATGTTCGCACCGCGACCACTGCCCGCATATTTAGCGACTTCTTCGCGTACAATATCCTTTAACCCAGCCATTTTATAACCGTCTCTTGCTCAAGGTCTATCACGACAATCTTAATTTTTTGCATCTTCAATAACGGCCTGCACGGTCTTTCGCTGAAAGAAAGTGTCGTAAATATTTACTGGAACCGACAGAAAAATTGGCACATCGATCTTTTTCAAAATTAAAGCATTCCGATACAAGAGATATTGTCCAACTGCATGATAGAATTCATCGAATACTGAACGTTTCTCTGAAAAGCATTTCACCTCAATCACAATGATCCTAGTGCTACTGCCAACGCTTCGCAACCTTAGATCAGCAAATACACCTTCTTCACGGCTGATACGGATAGGAAAAGGTTGATCGATGACCAGCCAGCACCTTTGAGAGCCTGAACAACATGAGGTTCACACTGATCTATAGCAGGCAAAATAACTCCAAATGTGTCCACGCTTTATGTTAATACAGTATAGCAGATGTCGTGTTTATCCAAGAATCATGAGGGAGAATATGGGCGAAGTACGCGGCCTCGCCCATTCAATTTCAAAGTTACTCTATGGCTGCCGTCAAAAATTCGGCGGCAGGGCTGGGGATCGTCGGCTCGACATCCGTCAGCGTCGCGAAAAGATCGTCCAGAATCAGGTTCGCAGCGAGGTAAGTCTGCGCGCGGAACCAATGCGGCCCGACGATGTGGACATTTCCCGCTTTCACGCCCTCCAACGTTTGCCAGATCGTATCATTCGCGTTGAAATCCTCAAGCGCCTGATTATTTTGAGCCGATACTGCCGGGTCTGTCGAAGGCCAGGTGAAGATGAAAATTTCGTCGCCATCCGCCAGGTCAAGGCGTTCATTGGAAATCGCCACGAAGCCATAATCTGCGCCGCCTTCGGTGTAGCCACCCTCGGCAAACGTAGTCGCCTGCGATTCAGGCCGCCCCAGGCCGACATCCTGCAAAATCACGCCCTGCGCCGAATCGACCAGCCAGATCATGGGGTAATCGGGGCTTGGCACGAACGCCGAAACTTTGATGTCGCCGCGATCTTCGCCGAGCGCTTCCTGCAATTCCGCCACACGCGCGTCATAGGTTGCCAGCATGTCCTCATAGGCCGCTTCCTTGCCAAAAACCTGGCTCCAGAATGCGGTGGACGATTTCCAGTCCGTTGCGTAGGCTGCGTCATAAACCACCAGCGGCGCAATCGCTTCCATGCCTTCGTAAAACAGCGATGAATCTTTAAACGCGATAATCAAATCGGGGTTGAGCGAGGTGACGAGTTCGAGATTCGGAGGCCAATCAAAGCG
>Ga0268299_1002228_pt1 | contig 24839 bp, 22 predicted proteins | sample NOBtaG_FD_193484 | JGI IMG/M metagenome (GOLD analysis project Ga0268299, IMG submission 193484) | Activated sludge microbial communities from bioreactor in Nijmegen, Gelderland, Netherland - NOB reactor | ecosystem: Engineered > Bioreactor > Aerobic > Activated sludge | place: Netherlands... | reverse complement strand
AACCCACCCGACGCCTCACCCGCCAGGCCCCCGCGCCACCGCCAGTCCGGCCTCCGCGTTCGTGTCGTAAGTCCGATACTAGGGTGGGCGACGCGGGCGGGTGGCCGTTCCCGTGCCGCGTCGTATCTTTGCCTCGGCATTCCGGCCCCTCGCGGACCTCTCGCCTCACATGACCGAACGTCGCATCTCCCAACCCTCTCGACTCAGTCGCGCGATCCGGGCCATCACCGAGCCCCAGGTCCGGCGCATCCTCGTCGTGGACGACGAGGAGCTGATCCGGAGCGCACTCGCGAAGTTCCTCCGGTCGCGCGGCTACGAGGTGTCGACCTGCGATTCGGGACCGGCCGCCCTCGAGGCGCTGGAGAAGGAGAAGCACGTCCTCATGCTGGCCGACGTGCGCATGCCGGGCATGACCGGACTCGCACTCGTGCCGGCTGCGCTCGCCGTCGATCCTGACCTCGCGGTGATGATGCTCACCGCCGTCAACGACGCGCCCACCGCCACCGAAGCGCTCGCGCACGGGGCGATGGACTACCTCATGAAGCCGATCGAGCTCAGCGACCTCGCGGCGGCGGTCGAGCGCGTCCTGCACAAGCGCGACCTCTCCATCGAGCAGCGGAAGGTCGAGCGGCTCATCCGTGAGGAGGTCGCCGCGCAGACGGAGGAGCTCCAGCGCGAGCGCACGCTGCTGCACGGCGTCGTCGTCGACGTCGTCAAGGCACTGGTGAAGGCGCAGGAAGCCAAGGATCCCTTCCTCCGCGGCCACTCGGACCGTGTCGCGGATCTCGCCGCCTCCATCGCGTCGCAGCTCGGCCTCTCCGACGATGCGGTCGAGGATGTGCGGCTCGCCGGGCGCATCATGGACGTCGGCAAGATCGGCATCCGGGAGTCGGTGCTCAACAAGCCCGGTGCCCTCACGCCGGAGGAGTTCGATCACGTGAAGGATCACGTGCGGATCGGACTCGACATCGTCGCCTCGCTCAAGCCGCTCGCCCGCATCCTGCCCGCCATCCGCGACCACCACGAGCACTTCGACGGCAACGGCTATCCGCATGGCCGCAAGGGCGAGGACATCGACCTCGGTGGCCGCATCCTCGCGGCTGCCGACGCCTTCGATGCGCTGACCTCGAGCCGCGCCTGGCGCGACCCCCTCACGCCGGCGGCCGCGATCGAGTTCCTCATGGAGCGGCGCGGGACCCTCCTGGACCCCAAGGTCTTCGAGGCCCTGCACGTGGTCGTCACGCGCCGCAAGACGCTGCAGTTCCTCGACGCGGTCCCCGAGTAACGGCTCGTACCTCCGGCCCCGCCCCGCCGCCCCCGGAATCCTGAACGGGGCGGCGGGGTTTTACGTTATTCCTCTGATGATTGTGACCCGACCCGTTCTCGCGCGTGCCCTTGCCGCGTTGCTCTGCCTCGCCCCGACGCTGCCGGCGCAGGGCAGCGACACCCTGCGCCTCACCGTCGCGCAGGCGGTCGATCGCATGCTGCGCAGCTCCGACGAGTCGCGGATCGCGTCCGCGCAGGTCGAACTCGCGGATGCGCAGGTCCTCTCCGCCCGCGCGGCCGGACTGCCGCAGCTGCGGCTCAACTCCACCTACGGCCAGCAGATCGAGAACGCCCGGGCGCTCATCGTCGGCAACGTGTTCGGCCAGGCCTACACGTACAACTCGAACCTCCTGCTGCAGCAGTCGTTCTTCCAGGGCGGCCGCATCGTCGCGGCATCGCAGGCCGCCGCACGGACCGAACGCGCCGCACGCCTCTCGCGCGACCAGACCCGCGCCGACCTCACGCTGCTCGCACAGCGCGCCTACCTGAACGCCGCCCTCGCGGCGCGGCTCGTCGACATCCAGCGGCGCAACCTCGTCATCGCCGACGAGCGCCTCGCGCAGGTCGAGCAACTCGAGCGGTCCGGGCGGTCCTCGCGCTACGACGTGCTGCGCGCACGCGTCGAACGCTCCAACCTGGAGCCGCTCGCCCTGCAGGCCGAGAGCGACCGCGCGCTCGCCGAACTCGAGCTCAAGCGCTTGCTGCAGATCCCGGTCGGCCAACCGGTGGCGCTCGAGTCGGACTTCGATGCGACGGTGATCACGACGCTCGCCGAGGCGGCGATCAACGACCGGTCCCCGGATGGCGTGCAGCCGGGGGTGCGGGCCGTGGAGCTCACGGCGAGTGCCCGCGAGGCGGCCATCAAGGTCGCCCGCGCCGACCTGCTCCCGACGCTCAACGCCTCGTTCACCTTCGGGTACCTCGCGCTGCCCGCCTTCAACGGCCTCCCCACCCGCATGGGCGAGACGTCCACGGCGTTCTGCCCCAATCCTGGCACCGCGACGCGTCCCTGCCAGAACAACGGCTGGTTCCCCGACCGCAGCTTCAACGTGCAGTTCAGCTGGCCGCTCTTCGACGGGTTCCGCGCGAAGGGCGCGATCGATCTCGCGCAGGCGCAGGCGCGGGTCGCCGACCTGCAGGTGCGCCAGGCGCGTGAGGCGGCGGCCGTCGACGTGGCCCGCGCCCGCGCCGAACTCGTGCGCGCCCGCGCGACGTTCACGGCGCGCGCCGCCAACGTCCGTGAGGCCGACGAGGCCTTCCAACTCGCGTCACTGCGCTTCGCCCGCGGCATCGGCACGCAGCTCGAGGTCTCGGACGCGCAACTCGCGCTGCTCACGGCGCGTTCCACCGAAGCCCGCGCGACGTTCGACCTCCACCTTGCGGTCGCCGAGCTCGCGCGAGTGCGCGCGATGCCCATCCCGCTTCCCGACGGGAGCACCGTCTCCACCGGTGCCGCCCGATGACCTGGACTCCGATGCTGTCTCTCTCCTGCCGCGCGCCGCGGCGCGCCGCCCTCACCCTCTCGCTCGTCGCGTTCGCCGCCTGCGGCGGCGATGCGGCGGACGCCGCGTCCGCCACGCCGGGCAAGGCGCCGGGCGCGACGCCCGGTGGTGCCGGATCCACGCCCGGGTCCACGTCCGGGAAGGCGCCGGGTGGCGGCGGGCCGGGTGGACGGGGCGGCGGCTCTGTGGTGCTCTCCGGGGCGGACATCCACAAGGTCGGCCCGGGCCTGATCGAGGCGGGCATCGCGATCAGCGGCAACCTGCGTCCCATCGAGACGGTGAGCATCCGCGCCCGCATCGAGGGCGACCTCACCGCGCTGCTCGTGCGCGAGGGCGACGCGGTGCGCACGGGCACGGTGCTCGCCGAGTTCGAACGCACGGAGCAGGAGGCCGCCCTGCGCTCTGCCGAGGCCGACGAGCTCGCCGCGAAGAGTGATGCGCAGACGGCGCAGTGGAACCTCGAGCAGACGCGCGACCTCTTCAAGGCGGGCGCGGTCGCCGAGCGCGACATGCGCGCGGCCGAGCAGGCCGCACTCACGGCCACGGCACGCCTCGCGGCCGCCGAGTCCCGGGTGCGCGCGGCCGCCTCGCTCACCCGCGACACCAAGGTCATCTCGCCGGTCGACGGCATGGTCGAGCGGCGCAACGTCGAGAACGGCGAGCGCGTCTCGCGCGGCGCCGAGCTGTTCACGGTGGTGCGCAACGACGTCCTCGAACTCACCGCCGCCGTCCCGGCGCGCCGCGCCTCGGCGCTCAAGCGCGGACAGGTGGTGCGATTCACCGCCGACGGACGCACCATCGAGGGACGCGTCTCGCGGGTGAGTCCCACCATCGACCTGCAGTCGCAATCGGTGACGGTGTTCGTGCAGGTCCCCAACGCGACCGGCGTGCTCAAGGGCAACGCCTTCGCCACGGGCCAGATCATCGAGAGCAGCATCCCCGATGGCCTCGTCATCCCGCAGGCCGCCGTGCGTGAGACCGCCCAGAGCGCCGGCGCCCAGACCTTCGTGTGGAAGCTCTCCGGCGGCACGCTGGCGCGCGCCGACATCAAGATCGGCATCGTCGATGACGCCCGCGGCGTCGTGCAGGTCGTGAGCGGACTCGCCGCCGGCGACGAGATCGTCGTCGGCAACGTCGGCCTGCTCGGCGCCGGCATGCAGGTGCAAGTGATCGGGACCGAAGCGAACCGCGGCCGCCCGTAGACGGTCCCGTCCGGACCGGCGCGCCACGTCGCCCTGCCCCCTACCTAGGACCCGCTGATGTTCCTCTCCGACGTATCCATCAAGCGCCCCGTCTTCGCGACCATGCTCATGGTCGCGCTGGTGGTGCTCGGCGGCGTCTCGTTCTTCCGGCTGGCCGTCGACGAGTATCCCGACGTGACCTACCCGGTGATCGTGGCGCAGACGGCGTATCCCGGCGCCTCACCCGAGGTCGTCGAACGCGAGGTCTCCAAGCCCATCGAGGAGGCGCTCAACACCACCGAGGGGCTCAAGGAGATCACGTCGACCTCCACCGAGGGCTCGTCGTTCGTGCGCCTGCAGTTCAACCTCGGCGTCGACGTCATGAAGATGCAGCCCGAGGTGCAGGGCAAGGTGGCGCGCATCCGCCGCGCACTGCCGCGCGAGATCGAGGAGCCGGTGATCATCCGCTTCGATCCGAACGACCGCCCGATCATGAGCATCGTCATGCAGAGCAGCACGCGGCCGATGCGGGAGCTCACCGACCTCGCCGACGAGGTGATCGGCAAGCGCATCGAGTCCATCCCCGGCGTGGGCGGCGTGAACGTGGTCGGCGGCACGGCGCGCGAGATCAAGGTCGAGCTCGATCCCACGGCGCTGCGCTCCTACGGCATCTCGCCGGCGCAGGTCGTCTCGGCGCTGCAGCGTGAGAACCAGGAGGTGCCCGCGGGACGCATCCAGCGCGGGGACACCGAGCGGCTGGTGCGCATCACCGGCCGCGTGGGCGACCCGCTCGCGTTCGGCGACGTCACCGTGGTCGTGCGCAACGGCACCCCCATCCGCGTGCGCGACGTGGGCAAGGTCGTCGACGGTACCGCCGAGAAGCGCAGCGCCTCCCTCATGGGCGATGACCCCGCGCTCTCGCTCGAGGTGCTCAAGATCACGGGCTCCAACACCGTCGAGGTCGCGGACCAGGTCCGGCTCGTCGTCGCCGAGCTGCAGGAGCAGCTGCCCAGCGACATCGCACTCACCATCATCCGCGACGACTCCAGCAAGATCCGCGAGGCCCTGTTCGACGTCGAGCTCACGCTCGTGCTCGGCGCGATCCTCACGGTGATGATCATCTACCTGTTCCTGAACTCCTGGCGCTCCACGGTCATCACCGGCCTGACGCTGCCGGTCGCGATCATCTCGTCGTTCTTCGCGATGTGGATGTTCGGCTTCACGCTGAACACCATGACGCTGCTCGCCCTCTCGCTCGCGATCGGCCTGCTGATCGACGACGCCATCGTCGTGCGCGAGAACATCGTGCGCCACGTGGCGATGGGGAAGGACCACCACCGCGCGTCCAAGGAAGGCACCGACGAGATCGGCCTGGCCGTCTTCGCCACCACGCTCGCGGTCATCGCCGTGTTCGTGCCCGTCGCGTTCATGGGCGGCATGATCGGCAAGATCTTCTTCCAGTTCGGCGTGACGGTCGCCTTCGCGGTCGCCGTCTCGCTGTTCGTGTCGTTCACGCTCGACCCGATGCTCTCCAGCATCTGGCATGACCCGGAGGCCGAGCAGCACGGCCCCGAGGCGCGGGCGCAGGCCGGGCCGATCCGCCGCATCGCCCTCGCGTTCGACGCCTGGTTCGAGCGCGTCTCCGACCAGTACCCACCGCTGCTGCATCGGGCCATCCAGCACCGCTGGCTCGTGCTCGGCGGCGCAGTGGGCTCGGTCGTCCTCGCGTTCCTCATCGCCGGCCGGCTCGGCTTCACCTTCATGCCGGACTACGATGCGGGCGAGTTCAACGTCTCGTATCGCGTCACGCCGGGCTCGCGCGTGGAGTACGTCGTCGCCAAGGGCCAGGCGCTCGACACCATCGTGAAGCGGATCCCCGAGGTGGAGTTCACGTACCTCACCGTCGGCGGTGGCGGCGGCCGCGGGTCCGGCACCGGCGGCCAGATCTTCGTGCGGCTCAAGCCGCAGCACGACCGCGCGCGGTCGATGGCCGAGATCCAGAACGAGCTGCGCCCCAAGTTGCGCATGGTCAGCGGCGCACGGGCCAGCATCGATGGCACGCGCTCGATCTTCGGCGGCTTCCGCCAGCCGATCGACGTGAAGGTGCAGGGGCCCGAACCGCAGCGCCTCAAGCTCATCGCCGGCCAGGTGCTGGCCGTGATGCAGGACATCCCCGGCATGGGGGAGCCCACGTCCAGCGACCAGGGCGACATCCCGCAGCTCGATGTGCGCGTCGATCGGCAGCAGGCCTGGGCCGCCGGACTCGGGGTGGGCTCCATCGCCGCCACCCTGCAGCCGCTCTTCAGCGGCTCGCGCGCCACGCTGTGGCAGGACGAACAGGGCTACACCCACGACGTCCGCGTGGTCTACCCGGATTCGCTGCGCACCTCGGCCGAAGACGTCGCGAACATCCCCGTGACGGGCACGGCGATCGACTCCCGCACCGGACTCCCCGCGGCGATCCCGCTCGCCCAGGTCGCGGACGTGCGCGCCGGCGTGGGACCGCAGCAGATCGAGCGGCGGCAGCTCGAACGGCAGATCTCCGTCTCCTCCGGCGTGCTGCCCGGCGCCCCGGTGGGTGACGTGGCCGACGCCACGCTCCGCGCCCTCGACTCGCTCGTGCTGCCCGCCGGCTACCGCACCGTCTTCACCGGCGACGTCCAGAACCTCAACGAGACCAAGGGCTTCGTGCTCGAAGCCATCGTGCTGGCCATCATCTTCATCTATCTCATCCTGGCCTCGCTCTTCGGCTCCTTCCTGCAGCCGTTGGCGATCATGCTCTCGCTCCCGCTGTCGCTGCTCGGTGTCTCGCTCGCGCTGTGGATCACCGGGGGCACGCTCAATGTGATGTCGATGATCGGCATCATCATGCTGATGGGCCTGGTGACCAAGAACGGCATCCTGCTGATCGACTTCGTGAACCAGGCGCGTAGCGAGGGCAAGGACCGCCTCACGGCCATCCTCGAGGCCGGCCGCATCCGGTTGCGGCCGATCATCATGACCACCGCGGCGATGATCTTCGGCATGATCCCGCTGGCGATGGCCATCGGCGAAGGAGCCGAACAGCGCTCCCCGATGGCGCATGCGGTGATCGGTGGACTCATCACGTCGACCCTGCTGACGCTGTTCGTGGTACCGGCGGTCTACACCCTGCTCGATGACATGGCGACCTGGGCGATGGGGCGCCGCGAGCAGCCGTCGCGCGCCGAGGATGGGGTCCCGCCGGAGTCACCCGTACTCGCCAGCCAGCGCGTCGAGAACCCCGCTTGACGGATTGGGGTCATCCGGTGTATTCAGCGTCCTGAGCGTACGGCGAACACTTGTAACGGAGGCTACGATGCCGCTCGGCGGGGATCTGTTCGATAGGCTGTTCTCGGATCGGGACGACGATTCCGAGGAGTCAGGGTACGGCGGCGGGGGCGGCAGCGCCTCGTACGACGACGATGAGGACGAGGACGGCGGCTGGGCGATCAACAAGGATCACTCGGACTCGCTGTGGGACTCGACCGACGAGTCGGACGATGATGACGAGGAGGGGGGCGTCGCGCCCGTCGCCGATGCCGGCGACGATGAGGAGGACTCCGATCTCTTCGGCGACTCCATCGCGCCGCGGCGCCGCGGTCGCAAGCCGGCCGAGAAGCCGCGGGTCCCGAGCATCTTCGAGACCGGCGAGAGCGAAGTGCCCGCCGCAGCCAAGCCGGCAGCCGCGAAGCCGGCGGCCGCTCCTGCCAAGCCGGCGACCGCACCCGCAAAGGTCGCCGCGAAGCCGGCAGCCAAGCCTGCGGCGGCCAAGCCGACCGCGAAGCCCGCGGCTAAGCCCGCGGCGAAGCCCGCCGCCAAACCCGCGGTGAAGGCGGCGGCGAAAAAGCCGGCCAAGGCTGCCGCGAAGCCGGCGGCCAAGAAGCCGGTGAAGAAGGCTGCCGCGAAGAAGGTCGTCAAGAAGGCGGTCAAGAAGGTCGCGAAGAAGCCCGCAGCCAAGAAGCCAGTCGCGAAGAAGAAGCCCGCCGGCAAGAAGTAGGCGCGCACCGTACGCTCACTGCGACGCCAAGGCCCGCCGATGCACTGCATCGGCGGGCCTTTCGCATTGCGCCGTCCGCGTTCGACCGCAAGGCCAGCGGTGCGATGCCGGTTGCCTATCCACGCGTCCGCTTCCGCGCTAATGTTTCCGCACGATGCCGGATTCACCCGTCTCCCTGCTCCGCGCCCACGCACGCCACGCCCCCTGGAACGCGCGCGGTCTCGCCTCGCACGCGACCGCGCTCGTCGATGCCGCGGGGATGCGACCGACGAACACCTCGGCGCGGGCCACACCGAGCGCACGGGCGATCCGGTTCTACGTCGCCAACGGCCTGCTCGATCACCCCGAAGGCAAGGGCACGGCCGCGACCTATCACTATCGCCACCTCCTGCAGCTGCTCGCGATCAAGATCCGGCAGCGCGAGGGGCAGACGCTGGACGTCATCAAGGGCGAGCTCGCGGACCTGCAGGGCGATCAGCTGGAGAAGCGGGTCGCCACCGCGCTCGCGCCCGCGCTGGGCAACGGCGCCGACGCGCTCACCCGTGGTCCCGAGGATCCGTTCGCCGCATGGCGACGCCTGCAGATCGCCGACGGGATCGAGCTGCACGTGCGCGAGGATTCACCCGCCGCGCGGGAATCCGCGATGATGGCGATCCGCGAGTCGGTGCGCGCGGCGTTGGGACGCGACGAACAACGGTGAAGGCTGCCGCAGCAGGCTCGGACGATTTCGCGTGGCCCTCTTGCCTGCAATCACGTGCGGACCAACATTAGAGGCTGATGCCCGACGCCCCGCGACGCCGGCCGCCCGCGCGCACGGTCCTTCTCGACCGGGCTCTTGAATCGCTGCCGCTCTTCCGGCTCTCCGACAGTTCCGAGGAGTCCGCGGTCACCTTCACCACGGACAGCGGCGGCCGCTGGCGCGTGCTCCCCGCGCCAGGCGAACGCATCCCCGGCACCTTCGATCAGGACGTCTTCGTCGAGTTGCTCCGCCGCTACCACGAAGCCGACGCCCCGCGCGACGGCGCGCTGACGTTCACGCTGCACGCCTTCCTCCGCTCCATGGGGCGGCGCGTCGACGGCCGCACCTACGAACAACTCCGCGGCGCACTCGGCCGCCTCGAACGCACCGTGCTCGAGAGCGAAGGCGGGTGGTTCGACGCCACCGCCGGGAAGCCCGGGCACACGCGATTCGCACTGCTGGCCAACGTGGCGATCGATCGCCGCCGCCACACCGATCGCGATCAGCTGGCGCTCTTCCCTTCCCTCGCCTCCAATGAGCCCGGCGACGCACGCGTCGTGCTGGCGGCGCAGTATCGGGCCAACATCGCCGCCGGCCACACGACCACGCTCAATGCGCCGCGGTACTTCGCGCTCACCTCCCCCGTCGCCCGGCGGCTCTACCGCCTGCTCGAGACCATCGGACTCGAACCCGGCGGCGCGCCCTGGGTGATCGCACTGGAGCGCCTGGCCGAGGTGCTGCCACTGGCGCAGCGATACCCGTCGCACCTCCAGCGCGTCCTCCAACCAGCACACGAGATGTTGCTTGCGGCGGAGCTGGTGAAGGACGCCCGGTTCCATCAGGACGGGCGCGCCTGGTCGGCCATCTACCGCCGCTGAGCGGTCCCGCCCTTCCGAGGGCGGTGGCGCATTTCGGCAGGTCCGGCCTGCCACGCCGTCCATCCCCGAACTTTACGGTGGCCTCGGGCGTACTTCCTCAGTAACCTTCCCTCTGGTCCTCAAAGAGGTCACTCCGATGTCCCGTCAGCGCACCCTCGCCCTCGCCGCCCTCATCGCCGTTCCGCTCGCCGCGGGGGCGTTCGTCGTGCAGGAACGCGCCACGCTCAACAGCGCGCGCCTGTTCGACCAAGTGCTGGCGATCGTGAACGACCGCTTCGTTGATTCGGTCGGTGCCGGTGCCCTCTACGAGAAGGCGGCGCGCGGCTTGGTGGCCGAGCTGAAGGATCCGTACTCCGAGCTGTTCACGCCCAAGGACCTCGAGCGCTTCAACACCGAGACCGGCGGCTTCTACGGCGGCATCGGGATGCTGATCGAGGACCAGAACGGCACGATCATCATCTCCAAGGTCTACCCGAACACGCCGGCGGAGGAAGCCGGCATCCGCGAGGGCGACCGCATCGTCGGCGTCGACACGGCCAGCACCGCTGGCTGGAAGGTGGACCAGGTCTCGGCCGGCCTGAAGGGAGTGCCCGGCTCGCGCGTGAAGGCGCGCTTCGCCCGCCCCGGCGTCGCCCAGCCGTTCGAAGTCGAGTTCACGCGGCGCACCATCCGCATCCCGGCCATCCCCTACGCGATCATGCTCGAGGGGAAGACGGCATACATCCCGCTCCAGCAGTTCAACGAGACGACCACGAAGGAGTTCGCCGAGAACCTGCGGCGCCTGACGGCCGAGGGTGCGACGGGCCTCGTGATCGACCTGCGCCGCAACACCGGTGGCTTCCTCGACCAGGCGCTCGAGCTCACGAACTTCTTCCTCCCGCGCGGCCGTGAACTCGCGACCGTCCGTGGCCGCGTCGGGCCGCCGGAGCGCTACGTCGCCGAAGTCGACCCCATCGCACCCCGCATCCCGATCGTCGTGCTCACCGACGGCTACACGGCCTCGGCGTCCGAGATCGTCGCCGGCGCGCTGCAGGACCACGACCGTGCGCTGATCCTCGGCACCACGTCGTTCGGCAAGGGACTGGTGCAGTCGGTCTACCGGCTCGACGGCGGCTACGCGATCAAGCTCACCACCGGCAAGTGGTACACGCCGGCCGGCCGCAGCATCCAGAAGGAGCGGGTGATGGACGCGGCCGGCAACTACGTCGAGGTCCATCCCGACTCGCTCGAGTCCGAGAAGGACCGGCTCGCGCGTCCGCAGTTCAAGTCGGCCAGCGGCCGCGTGGTCTACGGTGGCGGCGCCATCACGCCCGACATCATCGTGCCCTACGACACGCTCACGACGGCGGAGCAGAAGCTGGCGCGCGCGCTCGTGCCGCGGTCGCAGGACGTCTACATCGTCCTCGACGAGTATGCGTTCGGCCTCAAGACGAGCCTCCAGCCGGACTTCACCGTCACGCCGGCGATGCGCGACGAGTTCCACAAGCGCCTCGGCACCAAGGGCATCACGATCGACCGCGGTGAGTGGGACGCGGGCCGGCGCTACGTCGACCGCCTGCTCTCGGATCGCATCGCGCGCCGTGCGTTCGGCGACTCCACCTGGAAGCGTCGCGACGCGGCCGAGGACGTGCAGCTCACCCGCGCCCTCGAGCTGCTCAAGAAGGGCCGCACCACCGCCGAACTGCTCGCGATGGCGGGCACGGCGACTCCAGCTCCCGCGCGTCGCGACTGACGCCTCCCCGACTCTCCCCCCGCCTTCCCGATGTCCATGCGTGTGCTTGTGGTCGCTGCGCTCCTTGGCGTAGCGGCCTGTGACCGGTCGTCCGCCGTCCCCGCCGTCACCGTCGCCCCCGAAACGGGCGAATCCCGCCTCTCCAACATCCGCCAGCTCACCTTCGGCGGCGAGAATGCCGAGGCCTACTGGAGCCCGGACGGGCGCTGGATCACCTTCCAGTCCACCCGCGACGGGCGCACCTGCGACGAGCAGTTCGTCATGCGCGCCAACGGCGCGGACGTGCAGCGGGTCTCCGACGGCCGGGGCAAGACCACCTGCGGCTGGTTCTTCCCCGGCAGCGACCGGCTCTTCTTCGCCTCGTCCACCGCACACGACTCGCTCTGCCCGGCACGCCCGGACCCCTCCAAGGGATACGTCTGGCCGCTCGACAAGTACGACATCTACACGGTGAACCGCGACGGCTCCGAGCTGAAGCGGCTCACCAACTACGACGTCTACACGGCCGAGGGCGTGCTCTCGCCCGACGGCAAGCGCATCGTGTTCACGTCGCTCAAGGACGGGGACCTCGACATCTACACGATGAACGTGGACGGCTCCGACGTGCGCCGGCTCACGTCCACGCCCGGCTACGACGGGGGGCCGTGGTGGTCGCCGGACGGGAAGCGGATCGTCTACCGCGCCCATCATCCCAAGGACTCCACCGAGCTCCGCCAGTACCAGGAACTGCTGGCCCAAGGCCTCATCCGGCCCAGCAAGGTGGAGCTGTTCGTCATGAACGCCGACGGGACCGACCAGCGGCAGGTGACGGCGCTGGGGGGGGCCAACTTCGGACCCTCGTGGAGCCCGGACGGGACCAAGATCATCTTCTCGTCCAACTTCGTCGCGCCGCGCAGCCGCAACTTCGAGCTCTACCTCGTGGACGCCGCGACCTCGATGGCCACCGCCGAGCAGCTGGAGCGCGTGACGACGCACCCCTCGTTCGACGGCTTCGCCATGTTCAGCCCCAACGGCAAGCAGCTCCTCTGGGCCTCCAACCGCAACGCCAAGTCCGACGGCGAGACGAACGTGTTCGTGGCGGATTTCCGCTGGGAGTAGCCGGTCGGCGGGGGACCCCGTGGACCTCGACCCGGTCCCCCGCTAGTATCACGGCATCTCCCGGAGGAGTGCCATGGAAGTCGTGCTCGGTGTGGTCGTCGCCGCGGTCGCTGCAGTGCTCATCCGGAGCATCCGGATCATCGGACAGGCGGAGGTCATCGTCGTCGAGCGGCTGGGCGCCTTCAATCGTGTCGCGCGCTCGGGCCTCAACATCCTGATCCCGCTCATCGAGCGGCCCAAGTCGATCGACGTCCGATACTTCGAGTCCGACGTCACGGGGCTCAAGAAGATCGTGTCGAGCACCACCACGCGCATCGACCTGCGCGAACAGGTGCTCAACTTCCCGTCGCAGCCGGTCATCACCAAGGACAACGTCACCATCGACATCGATGCGGTGATGTACTACCGCGTGGCCGACCCGCAGAAGGCCACGTACTCGGTGCAGAACCTGCCCTACGCCCTCGAGACGCTCACACGGACCACGCTGCGCAACATCGTCGGCGACATCGAGCTCGACCAGACGCTCGCCTCGCGCGACATGATCAACAAGAAGATGCGCGAGGTGATCGAGGAGGCGTCCATCGGCTGGGGTGTCGACGTCACCCGCGTCGAACTCCAGAGCATCGAGCCGCCGCGTGACATCCAGCAGTCCATGGAACTGCAGATGCGCGCCGAGCGCGAACGCCGCGCGGCCGTGACCAACGCCGAAGCCTCCAAGCGCGCGGCGATCCTCGAGTCCGAGGGCCAGAAGGAGGCCCAGATCCGCAAGGCCGAGGGCGAGAAGGGCGCCGCCATCCTCCGCGCCGAGGGCCTGGCCACGGCGCGCCTCGCCATGGCGGATGCGGAGGCCGAGGCCGTGAAGCGGATCGCCGCCGCGCTGCCACCCGGTGAGGCGGCCACCTACCTGCTCGGACTCAAGTACCTCGATGCGCTGCCCCAGCTCGCCCAGGGCAAGGGCACCACGGTGTTCCTGCCGAGCGAGGCGACGGGGGTGCTCGGCGCGATCGGCGGCATCAAGGAGCTGCTGCGTGCGGCGGCGCCCCGGCACGAGGTGCCCGGCGGCCTCGTCCCCGAGTGGCCGATCAAGGGCGAGCCCAAGTAAGTGGCCACCGTCACGCGTGAGCGCGCCGAACGGATCGCCAAGGCGCACGCGTGTACGCACTGCAAGGAGTACTCGTACAAGCGACTGACCGTGAAGCCCGCGCCGGAGTCGATCACCACCGAACTCGGCGCGATCTGGATCGCGACCAAGACCTGCGGCGTCTGCGGCTACCAGAGCGAGATCGGGATCGAGGCCGACGGCGACATCGTGTTCGAGAGCTGACCCGTGGCGCTCGCGACCTGGCGTGAGCGCCTGCGCGCGGTCCTGCAGTCGCACGCCACCGGCCGCGCGCTCCTCGCGTGGCGTATCCGCGGCCAGGCCGAGGCCCTGCTCGCCTCGCGCGGCCTGCGTGCGCCTGGTGCCCAGCTGGCGGATCGGCTCCAGCACCGCGTGGCACGTGGACCCTTCGCCGGCATGCTCTACCCGCGCCGCCGCGGCGACATCGTGCACGCGGCCAAGCTGCTCGGGACCTACGAGTCCGAGCTGCATCCCGCACTCGAGCGCCTCCTCGAGCGGGCGCCCACGCGAGTCGTCAACGTCGGCTCCGGGGACGGCTACTACGTCGTCGGCATCGCCCGCCGGCTGCCCACGGCCCAGCTCATCGCCGTCGATCCCGACCCGCTCGCACAACGCGCCTGTGCCGCCACCGCGGCCCGCAATGGGGTGGCCGGACGGGTCACGCCGCGCGTCCGCCTCGACGCGGCGGGATTGCAGGCGGAACTCGGCCCGCACCGCTGCCTCTGCGTCGTCGATTGCGAGGGCTTCGAGGACGACTTGCTCGATCCCGTCGCGGCACCGGCCCTGGCGGCGGCGGATCTCCTCGTCGAGACGCACGATTTCGCCCGTGAAGGCGTGACGGCGCGGTTGACGGCACGCTTCGCGGCGACCCACGATATTGCACGCGTCGAGCTCGCGGCGCGTGACGTCGCGGCCGTCGCGGCCGCCGTCCCGGCCTTCGCCGCACTCGTCGCCGACCGCGACGCGCGCGTCGGCGCGGGCCTGCTCGAGGAGTTCCGGCATCGCCCGCAGTCCTGGCTGGTCTGCACCAGCCGCGCATGGACACCCCAAGCTTCCGAGAGACCCTGATGGCTCCGCTCGACATCCCCCGCCTCGCCGTCGGCGACCGCGTGCAGCACGAACTGCTCGTGCGCGAACGCGACGACAAGACCACCAAGACCGGCGATCCCTTCGTCATCCTCAAGCTCGGCAACGCCACCGGTGCCCTGTCGGTGAACGTCTGGAAGGAGTTCGTGCCGCTCGTCGAGGGCGTGCGCCCCGGCCAGGTGGTGCAGGTCATCGGGACCGTCGAGAGTTATCGCGGTGCCAAGCAGCTCAAACTCACCTCCGCGCCGCGGGTGGTGGCCCTCGCCGCGGCCAATGCCGACGAGTTCCTGCCGCGCGTGAGCGTGGGCATCGACGAGCTCTGGTCCCGCGTCGATGCCTGGCGCGCCGAGATGCGGGGCTCGCTGCGCGCCGTGGTCGACCTGTTCTTCGCCGACGACGTCTTCCGCGAGCGCTTCGCGCGCGCGCCCGGCGCCACCCGCGGCCATCACGCACAGGTCGGCGGGCTCCTGCTCCACTCCTGCGAGGTCGCCAACATCGCCCGCGCCGCCGTGCAGACCATGCGCGGCGACATCGCGCTCGTCACCGCCGGGGCGTTGCTGCACGACATCGGGAAGGTCGAGGCGTACAGCGTCGAGCTCGCGGGCTTCGAGAACACGCAGTCCGGGCACCTCATCGGTCACATCGTGCTCGGCTCGCTCATGCTCGACGAACGGCTGCGCCGCCTGCCGGACGGCAGCGTCTCCGCCGCGCAGCGGCTCGAGCTGCACCATTTCATCCAGTCGCACCACGGGATCCCGGAGTTCGGGGCTGCGGTGCGCCCCATGACCCTCGAGGCCGAGCTGCTGCATTTCGCCGACCAGAGCTCCGCCAAGGGGAATGACTTCAACGACGCGGTCGACGACGGCGAGCTCTTCGCCTCACCCGACGCCGAGTTCTCGGCCAAGCGGTCCTGGCGCCTCGAACGACGCGTCTGGCGCCGCACCCACACCTGGGACTGACCCCATGACCACCATCAAGCAAGCCGACTTCATCCAGTCCATCGCCGACGCGCTGCAGCACATCTCGTACTACCATCCGCTCGACTACATCCACGCCCTCGCGGCGGCGTACGAACGCGAGCAGAGCCCCGCGGCCAAGGATGCGATCGCGCAGATCCTCACCAACTCGCGCATGTGCGCCGAGGGACATCGGCCCATCTGCCAGGACACGGGCATCGTGGTCGTGTTCCTCAAGGTCGGGATGGACGTGCGCTGGGACGCCACCATGTCCGTGCAGGAGATGGTGGACGAAGGGGTGCGCCGCGCGTACCTGCTCCCGGAGAACGTGTTGCGGGCGTCGATCGTCGCGGACCCGGCCTTCACCCGCAAGAACACGCGGGACAACACACCCGCCGTCGTGCACTACGAGATCGTCCCCGGCGACCGCGTCGAGGTGAAGCTGGCCGCCAAGGGCGGCGGCTCCGAGAACAAGTCGAAGTTCGCCATGCTCAATCCCAGCGACTCGATCGTCGACTGGGTGCTCAAGACCGTGCCGACGATGGGGGCCGGCTGGTGCCCGCCGGGCATGCTCGGCATCGGCATCGGGGGGAGCGCCGAGAAGGCGATGCTGCTCGCGAAGGAATCGCTGATGGAGCACATCGACATGGCCCAGCTCAAGGAGCGCGGGCCGCGCAACAAGATCGAGGAGCTGCGCATCGAGCTGCACGACAAGGTCAATGCGCTCGGCATCGGGGCGCAGGGCCTCGGCGGACTGTCGACAGTGCTCGACGTGAAGATCTTCGACTATCCCACACACGCCGCGTCCAAGCCGATCGCGATGATCCCCAACTGCGCCGCCACCCGGCACGCCCACTTCACACTCGACGGGAGCGGCGTCGCCGAACTGCCGATCCCGTCGCTCGAGGATTGGCCGCGCGTGACCTGGAAGCCGGACGTCAACGCCAAGCGCGTCGACCTGGACCGGCTCACCGCGGCGGAGGTCGCCACGTGGACCGCCGGAGACCGGTTGCTGCTCAACGGCAAGCTGCTCACCGGCCGCGATGCCGCGCACAAGCGCATCGCCGACCTGTTCGCGTCGGGCCAGGGCCTGCCACCGGAGGTCGACTTCACCGATCGCGTGATCTACTACGTGGGGCCCGTGGACCCCGTGCGCGACGAGGCCGTGGGGCCGGCCGGCCCCACCACGGCCACACGCATGGACAAGTTCACCGAGATGATGCTCGCAAAGACCGGGCTCATCGCGATGATCGGCAAGTCCGAGCGCGGGCCCGCGGGATTGGAGGCCATTCGCAAGCACAAGGCCGCGTACCTGATGGCCGTCGGCGGCGCCGCATACCTGGTGTCCAAGGCCATCCGCTCGTCGCGGGTCGTGGCGTTCGCGGACCTCGGCATGGAGGCCATCTATGAGTTCGAGGTGCACGACATGCCGGTGACCGTGGCCGTGGATGCTGCCGGACAGAATGTTCACGAGTCCGGCCCCAAGCTCTGGCAGGAACGGATCCGCGGCTTGCCCGTACTACAGGGCTGATCCCTCCCACACCCGACCGAGATCCCCGATGACGTTCCGCTCCTTACTCCGCCGGCCTGCGTTCGTGCTGCTCGTGGGCGCGATGCTGCTCGGACTTTCGTCCCCGCGCCTCCGCGCGCAGTCACCGGATCAGGACGCCGCGTATCGCACCCTCACCCAGCTGTTCGACGCGATGCGCGCGCGGGATACCGCAGCAATGCGATCAGCATTCGTGAGTAATGCTTCGATGCAGTCGCTGCACCCTGAACGCGGCGTGAGCTTCAACTCGATCGAGGGGTGGATCTCCGGCGTCTCGCGCGCACCGGCAGGTGTTGTCTTGGACGAACGCTTGGCGAACCCGGTGGTGAAGGTCGATGGTGATCTCGCGAGCGTCTGGGTGGACTACTGGTTCTTCCTGGGTGATCGACTTTCGCATTGCGGAGTGGACGCCGTGCTGCTGCATCGACAGAACGGTCAGTGGAAGATCTTCTCCATCGTCGACACGCGCCGTTCAACCGGATGCGCGCCAGCACCACAAAGCAGCGCGCACTGACACAAAGACGGGGCATACATTCGCGAATTCCGGACATCGGCGGCGGTTCGACATGCGAACCGAACTGCTTGTCAGCCAATGATTTAAGGGGCAACAGGAGTTCGGGATTCGATTTTAGTTCATGTGTAAAATGCCCGCAACGTTAGGCCACACTTGGCTTTAGGGCTGTTCTGGTTAGCTTTATTTTCATCGAAGCCGCGGCATGCCACGGACGGCGGCCGCGCCAGACCCAGCCGGAGACCGTATGCGGAAGCCACGACCTAACTCGTACAACCCCGCGCAGGCCCTCCACCTCATCGCGAGCGATCGCAACGGCGATGCGCTCAGCTGCCCCTCCTGCTCGGGATCGATTCAGCGGGAGCCGGGTAATGCACCTCCACCACCCAGGACGCACGTCACGCTCAAGTGCACCGCCTGCGGACGTGTCGCTCGCTACATCGCGGGCGCCGCGTAACCCCAACCCCTCCCGTCATAGGAGTACGAAGGCAATGGCTCGAATCAGTGGCACCGTGAAGTGGTTCAATGACGCGAAGGGATTCGGATTCATCCAGCGGGAGGGAGGTCCGGACGTCTTCGTCCATTTCAGCGCGATCCAGTCGAACGGCTTCAAGTCGCTCGCCGAGGGCGACAAGGTCGAGTTCGAGATCGTGGATGGACAGAAGGGGCCGCAGGCCGCGAACGTCACGAAGGTCTGAGCATCGCGCCAGTCACGACGAAGCCCCCGACCGCCGGTCGGGGGCTTCGTCGTTCGTGTCCGGTCCTAGACGGCCGCTCAGGCGCTGAGCGGGAGCTCCATCTGCACCAGGCGGGGTGGGCGGCGGGTATTCGCAGCGCGCAACGCCGCGTCACCTGCCGCGGCCGCTCGAGGCGCCGACTCCGCAACGGCCGGAGCGACCGCGCGGTCAGCGACCTCGCGGTCAGCGACCTCGGGCACATCACGCAGCAGTTCCGCCGTGGTGTGCCGGAGCTGCATCACGCGCAGCGGCGCCGCGAGGGGATCGCACGCGCCGCTCCCGAAGGCCTGCACCTCGCGCTGTGCCTCCTCGGGCAGGATCCGCGCGAGCGGGTGCGCCAGCAGTCGCTCCACCTCTGCGTGGTCGCGGACGGTGAGTGCCGCGATCAAGGCATCCAGATAGGCCAGCACGGTCCCTCCTTTTGCCGTTAGGTACACTTTGCAACTATTACTGCTACCCGGCAAGGGGGTGGGGCTGTCACGGTCCTGTCGCGATCCCGTCGCGAGCGGAGGCTACTGGAGCAGCTCGAACCGCACCGAACGGCGCGTGCCGCGGCGGCGGCGCGGGGCGTAGCGGAACAACTGCGCCGGGCGACCGCGTCCCTCGGAGCGCCACGACTCGGTGGGCTCGACGAGGTAAGCCCCCTGCAACGCCCGGCGGAAGCTCGCCTTGTGCAGCCGCCGGCCCAGCAGGAGCTCGTACATCTCCTGCAGCTCCGAGAGCGTGAACTCCGCCGGCAACATCCGGAAGGCGATCGGCACGAGGTCCATCCGCTCGCGCAGCGCAGTGGCGGCAGCCCGCAGCATGGCATCCTGCCGTGGCGCGAGCGGGCCGAGCGCGTGGACATCGACCCACTGCATGCCCGCCGGCGCCGCGGAGCCCATCGGCAGCACCGCGACATAGGCCACGGAGAGTGCACTCGCGGACGGGTGACGCCGGTTGTCACCGAAGGCGCCGAGCGACTCGATCCAGGCCGGCGCACGGCCGAGCCGCTCACGCGCCAAGCGCCCGGCGGCGAGATCGAGACCGACCGCCGGGTCGAGCGCTTGCCACGGCAGCGCGAGCGCGGCGCGCGGCGTCGATGGGGCGTCCACGAGCACCACCAACCGGTGGCGCTCGGCGCTGAGGCAGACGAGGTCGAGGGAAGCGGCGGCCGGCGGACGGCCGGCGCGCGCGACGGAGTGGGGGCGGTCGCGCATCGTGCCGTAATTAGTATCGCTTTGTTACTAAAGTCAACCCGACGGCGGCGACCTCAGTGCGAGATCGTCCCCTGCTTCGTCGTGTCCACCTCATCCGTCGCGCCGGCGCGGAAGAGGAACGCTTCCATGTTCCGCGTGAGGAACTGGCGGGCCTGCGGATCCATTACGTTCAAACCGTAGTGGTTGATCAGCATCGTCTGCTGCTTGAGCCACTGCGCCCAGCAGTCCTTGCACGTCCCCTCGAGGATGCGCGCGCCGATCGCGCCGGGGAACGGCGGACGCTCGAACCCTTCCTTCTTGGCCCCGCACTTGAGGCACGTGATCTCAGCCATCGCGTTCCACTCCGGTCCCATCCAGTGAAGCCGGAATCTAGCACCGACGCGCACGCGCGGACGACCCCACCCGCGCACCATCGTCCGGCGGGCGGGTTCCGCAACCCGTGGCCAGGCTCCACACCCACCGGCTTCTCCGGACTCCTGCGATGGGGGTTCGAGCGCCTGGGCCGCCGACGCGAGTCGACGGCCGCAGACGACACCGTGTCGGCACGGGCCGCGCGCGGCGCGACGAGCCAAGCAGCGGACGGTGCTGCCATCGGTCACCCGCGCGCCGCACTCGACGCGTGGACCGTCACGGCGATCGGGCACTCGACCTTCCTCCTGCAGCTCGGCGGACTCAACATCCTCACCGACCCGGTGTGGGCCGAGCGCGCCTCGCCGCTGGGGTTCGCCGGTCCCCGTCGGCATCATCCGCCCGGTGTGGCCCTCGAGGCGCTGCCGCCGATCGACGTCGTCCTGCAGTCGCACGATCACTACGACCACTTCGACGATGCGGCCGTGCGTGCCCTCGCGCGCCGTCACCCGCAGGCGACGTGGTGTGCGCCCCTCGGTGTGGCGCCGCGCCTCCGCGCGCGCGGCGTCGCGCAGGTCATCGAGCGCGACTGGTGGCAGTCGGCCACGCTCGGCGCCGCCGACATCGGTTGTGTGCCGGCGGCGCACTTTTCCGGCCGCACGCCGTTCGACCGCGACCGGACCCTGTGGTGCGGCTGGACCGTCGCCGTGCGGGGGCGACGCTGCTACTTCGTCGGTGACACGGGCATGCATCCCGAGTTCGGATGGATCGCGGACACGTTCGGTCCCTTCGACCTCGTGCTCATGCCGATCGGTGCGTATGAACCGCGATGGTTCATGCGGCCCGTGCACCTCGATCCCGACGAGGCGCTCGAGGCGTTCGCGTCGCTGCGCGCCGCGGATCCGCGTTCGGCCGAGCGGCGGCCCGTGATGGTGGGGATGCACTGGGGCACCTTCACGCTCACCGACGAGCCGCGGGACGAACCACCGCGCCGCGCCCGCGAGGGATGGCGCGCGCGTGGATGGCCCGCGGACGACCTCTGGCTGCTCACGCCAGGCGAGACCCGGGCGCTCCGAACCTCGCCCTGAGCCACTCCACGGTCTGCGCGGCGAGCCGTTCCCAGCCGTGGTCGACGGTGATGACGTGGCCCGCCCCGCGCGTCCACACCACCGTGCGATCGCTCGTGCCGATGCGCGCGAACGCATGCGTCGACTGGTCCCGCGGCAGCCGATTGTCCTCCTCGCTCTGCATGATGAGCGTGGGGGCGTGCACGAAGCCCAGGCGCACCGTCACGCCCTTGGCGATCTGCTCCAGGGCCTCGAGCGAGCGCCGCGTGGAACACCCGTACGCGATCATCCGCGCCTGTGCCTCGGGATCGTGGATGCTCCGCCGTCCACCGCCGCTCACGTAGCGCGAGAGCAATGCCCAGAGGCGCGCGGTGCTCACCGCCACCTGCATGGGCGCCGGCACGAACAGCATCGGCGCGAACAGGATCACTCCGGCGGCGTCCGTCTCGGACGCGAGCCAGCACGCGAGCGCGCCGCCCATGGAGAGCCCGCCCACGACGACGGTGTGGTGCGTGGCCCGGAGCGCCGCGTATTCATCGCGCACCTGCGCCAGCACCTCCTCGGCGGTCCACGCATCGAACGCCGCCAGCGAGCGACCGTGCCCCACCAGCAACGGCACCCGCACGGTCCATCCGTCCGCGTGCACCGCGCGGGCGATGCCATCGACCGATTGCGGGGAGTCATTGTAGCCGTGCAGCAGGAGCAGGGCACGGGCCCCGTGCGCGCCGAGCGTGCGTGGTTCGGCGCGGATGACCACGCCGTCGGCATTGGCGGGGAACCTCCGGCGCCAGCGCCACTCCTTGAGTCGCGCGCGCAGCGTGCGTTGCGCCCAGAGCGTGGCCACCGCCCCGCCGGTCCACAGCCACACGGAAGCCATCGTCAGTAGCGCGCCACGCTCGGATCGACCTCCACGCTCCAGCGATCGATGCCTCCGGCGAGGTTCAGCACCTGCCCGAACCCGGCGGCGCGCAGGTAGTCCGCGACCATCGCGCTGCGCATGCCGTGGTGGCAATAGACCACGTACGTCGCCCGGCGGTCCCAGGCGTGGTGCGCGGTGGGGACCTGCTGCATCGGCACGAGCTCCGCATGCTCGAGGTGCGCGATCGCGTGCTCCCAGGGCTCGCGCACGTCGATCACCCGCAGCGCGTCGCCGCGGGCGAGTCGCATGGCGAGCGCTGCAGGGGCGATCTCCTGCGCGAGGGGCGCGGAGCCGTCCGGCGCGGCAGTGGTGGACGCATGCGGCTCCCCGACGGGCGTTTCCCCGCAGAATGCCGCGTAGTCCGCCAGCAGCGTGTCCGCGTGCCGCGTGGCGCACCAGGCGCAGGCGGGATCGCGCGCGACCGCGACTTCGGTGAATCGCATCTGCAGCGCATCCACCACCAGCAGGCGACCGGCGAGCGAGCGTCCGATCCCGAGCAGGTGCTTGAGCGCCTCGGTCGCCTGCAGGGTCCCGAGCAACCCGGGCAGCACACCGAGCACACCGCCCTCGGCGCAGTTGGGCACCGAGCCCGCCGGCGGCGGTTCGGGATGCAGGCAGCGATAGCAGGGGCCGTCCGCCGTGGCGAAGATCGACACCTGACCCTCGAAGCGATGGACGCTGGCCTGCACGAGCGGCCGCCGTTCGAGTACGCAGGCGTCGTTGATCAGGTAGCGCGTGCTGAAGCTGTCGGTGCCGTCGACGACGAGGTCGTAGTCGCCGACGATGCCGCGGGCGTTGTCGCGCGTGAGCATGGTCTGCCACGTATCGACGCGGACGTGCGGATTGAGGGCTTCGACGCGTGCCCGTGCGGACGTGGTCTTGGGCGTGCCGACGACGCTGGTGTCGTGGAGCACCTGGCGCTGCAGGTTGTGGACCGCGACGGCGTCGCCATCGAGCAGGCCGAGCCGACCGACCCCCGCCGCGGCGAGGTACAGGGCGACCGGCGACCCGAGTCCGCCCAGGCCGACGACGAGCACGCGGCAATCCCGCAGGCGCTGCTGCCCGGCCTCGCCCACGAGCGGGAGCACGAGGTGCCGTGCGTAGCGCTGGAGTTCATCGCTGGAGAGCGGCATCGTCGCAATATACGCGACGGGGCAGCACGGGCCCGTGGCCGCGTGCTGCCCCTTCCGTCGTGCGCGGGAGTGGTCCCGGAACCACCCCCGCTCTCTCCCGGGACGCGTGACGCCTGCGCCGGGAAACCTGCGACCGCCCCTGGTGTCGCTCCTGGTGTCGCTCCTGCGTCGCTACCGCTCGAGCGCCGTGCGAGCCGCATCGAGCGCCGCCGACGCGGCATCGAACCGTGTGACCAGGTCCGCGAGTTCGCGCTCGAAGAGTGCGGCATCGCCGTACCGGATCGCTTCGTTCACCGACGGGAAGACCATGTTGCTGTACCCGTTATCGACGTCGGCGACGTATATCAGATTCCTATACCACGGGCGGGAGCGCAAGCCCTCGGCCCGGGTCATCGCCCGCTCCACCTGCAGCAGCGCGCGGTTCGTCGCGGCGGCGCGCGCGGGGTTCAGGTCGCCCTGCAGCACGCGGTCGCGCGTGGCGGCGAACGCCGCCGCACTGCGTTCCATGCGCTCGATCGCGGCCGCGAGGGGCGCACTCGAGCCCGGCCAGCCCTTCGTCTTGAGGTTCTGGTCGATCGGCGCGAGGTAGCGCCGCATCGTGCGCGCGAACTCCACGTAGTCGTACGGCAGGATGTCCGCGTTGGCGAGGCGCATCATCATCGCGGTCCCGATGCGCGCGGCGGCGGCGTGGTAGCGGTAGCCGGGATCCCCGAAGCGCTCCATGAACGTGTAGGAGTCGTAGTTCGAGTGATAGATCCCGTTGCCGCCCCCGAAGCCCCAGTCGGAGTGCGGGATGCCGAGGTGGTTGTAGAAGCCCGCGAAGTCGGAGCCGCCGCCGGGGTCACCCATCGCCGGCTCCTCGCCGGCACGCACGCCGCTGCGGCGCCGCCAGACGTCGTACACGCTGCCGCCGCCACTCGGGTCGGGCACGATCCGGGCGACGTCGCGGAGCGTGGCGCGCAGGGTGGGCGTGCCGCCGCCACCGAAGTTCGGACCACTCGCGCTGACGTCCTGGTTGAGGTACGCGACGCCCCCGCGCATGAGGCGCAGCGAATCATCCTCGACGTATTCCGACGAACCCACGAGGCCCCACTCCTCGGCATCCCAGGTGGCGAAGAGCAGCGTGCGCCGCGGACGCCATCCCTTCTGCATCTGCGCCGCCACCGCGCGTGCCGCCTCCACCACGCTGACCGTGCCGCTGACGTTGTCCACCGCCCCGGGGCTCCAGGCGTCGCGATGGCCGCCGATCACGATGATCTCGTCGGAGAAGTCGCTGCCGCGGATCACGCCGAACGTGTTCCAGATGGGCTTGATGGCCGCCGTCGCGGAATCGCTGAACACCTTCACGCGGGCGCGCACCGGCCCCGGGCCGACGTGGTAGCGGAACGCGAGCCCCCCCTGCCACCCGCGGGGCAGCGTCGCGCCGCGCACGTCCTTGAGGAGTTCCACCGCGTTGCCGTAGGAGAGGGGCAGCACGGGGATGCGCGGGACCGGCATCGCCGCGAGCGGGATGCGTGCGGCGCCGGCCTTCGAGGGGTATCCCGGCGTGCTCGGATCGCCCGCACCGTTCATCACGCTGCCACGCTGCACCCCGCGGTCGTTGCGGTAGGGACCCTCCGGATACACGTCGCCCTGCACGTAGCCATCGTCCGCGGGATCGCTGTACATGAGCAACGCGAGGGCACCGCGCTTCTCGGCCTCGCGCGCCTTGATGCCACGAAAGGAGCGTCCGTAGCGCGC
>Ga0268299_1002227_pt1 | contig 24849 bp, 25 predicted proteins | sample NOBtaG_FD_193484 | JGI IMG/M metagenome (GOLD analysis project Ga0268299, IMG submission 193484) | Activated sludge microbial communities from bioreactor in Nijmegen, Gelderland, Netherland - NOB reactor | ecosystem: Engineered > Bioreactor > Aerobic > Activated sludge | place: Netherlands... | reverse complement strand
CGGCCTCATTCCAATAGACGCCTTGCTCAGCCCTCATCCAAACGTTCGCCGCCGCCTCGCCTACTCCAAGCGAAAGCGACGGCCACACATTTGCTACCCTTTGCGACGCTAGTTTAACGCCTATGGGAGGTGCCCCCGTAATCGGGGGCGGAGGGGTCATGGGCCCCAGTCCCGCTGCTCATGACCCCTCCGTCGCCGTAAGACGGCGACACCTCCCCAGCTTCGCTAGGGAGGAGAATGAAACGCGCGCCCATATGCGATTGCCCTACCCGAAACGGGGGAGGCAAATGAAGGAGCGGCGCGTTCCCGACTCGTCACCTTCGCGACAGCCGCCGATACACCGGCTCGAGCAGGGTCGGCATCAGGTAGAGCGGGAACTGCACGGCGGCGATGAACAGGAAGATGTCGGGATCGGCGGAGGCCGGGAGCACCGCCATCAGCAGCGCGTTGTGGCGGCCGCCCGAGCAGTAGCCCGCGGTCAGCGCCTCGCGCCGTGGGATGAAGGGCAGGCAGCCCGCCGTCACGATCAGGTTGCACGTCACCATGCCGGCGAAGGCGCCGGCGATGAAGCCGGCGAGCTTCACCGGCTCGGCGAGGGCGCGCGCCACCACGCCGTCCATCAGCGGGATGGCGAAAACCGTCAGCACGACAACCGACAGGCCATCGAGCGTCGGCACGTTCTCGACCAGCCGGTCGGCGAGGGCGCGGCGGATCGCCCAGGCGCCCAGCGCGGCCAGCACGACGATAAGCGCCAGCCGCAGGCTGAGCTCGATGGCGCTGATGTGCAGCTCGAAGCCGAGCAGCCACAAGGCCAGCGGCGGCAGCGTGAAGGGCACGAGGAAATTGCTGAACAGCGTCAGCAGCAGCGCGAGCGGTGCGTCGAGACGCAGAAACCCCGCCGTCGTCGCGGCCGAGATGATCCCAGGCGCCATGGCGCTGAGGCAGAGAGCGGTCACCAGGCCCGGCCACAGCCCGATCGTCTGCCACAGCGGGAAAACGAGGAGGGGAACGACGATCAGGTTCGCGAGCGAGAGGAAAATGGCGAGCCCGGGGCGGCGCAACAGCTGCACGACGCGAATCCAATCCATGCGCGCGAGGGCCAGCATCAGCAGGGCAACGGCGAGCGGCCACAGGAGCGGCCGCGCTGCCGCAGCGATGTCCTGGAAGATCAGGCCGACGCCCAGCGCGAGCGGCAGGATCGTCGTGGCGCGTCCTCCCATGCGCCGCAAAACGTGAACGACCGGGTTCATTGGCCCCACGCTAGCACATGATAGCGTCCGCCATGTTTCGCCCAGCGCTCCTTGCTGCCTTGCTCGCGGCGTCGCCTGTCCTGGCGCAGCCGGTCGTCGCGCCCGACTGCATGGCCGGCGCCGAGTTGAGCGAGCGCGGCGGCCTCGGCCTCGAGGTCACGGTTCGATGTCGCGCGACGCAGCCCCTCGCCTTCGAGATGGTCGAGGCGCGCGCGGCGCCTTACGTCGCCGGTCTCGAGGTCGGGCAGGGCAACGGCATCGCCGAAGCACGCTACCGCTTCGACCTGTCGGGCTTTGCGCGCGGCGTCGACTCGACATCGCTCGCCGTGCAGCGCGGCAACGGCGTGCTGGCGACGCTGGGGACCTGGCTGCTCGAGCCGCGCGGCTACGACCGGCCGCCGGTCATCGACATCCGGGTGACGGCAGGACCGGGGCTCGTGTTCGCGGCAGGCCTGCCCAAGGTCGGCGACGCCTGGCGGCTCGCCGGCACCTCGGTGCGCTTCGCGGGCTACACGGCGCTCGGCCGCCTGACCTGGCGCGAGCTCGCCGTGCCGGCACCCGGCTCGCTGCGGCCGGGCCAGCCGCCATCCCGGGGCGTGCTGCGCATTGCCCTGCTCGACGGCGTCGCCGAGGCGAGCCGCGCCGATGTGTTCGACTGGGTCGATCGCACCGCCCAGGCGCAGACGAACTACTGGCAAGGCTTTACGGCACGCCAGGCGCTGGTCGGCCTCGTGCCGATGGCCGGCCGGCGTGCCGTCGGTCATGGCCGCAGCGTTCCCGGCGGCGGCGCCACCGTGATGGTCGAGATCGGCAACGACGTGGATCGCCACCGCCTGTTCGGCGACTGGGTGCTGACCCACGAATTGGTGCACACCGGCATGCCGTTCATCCGCGGCCGCGGCACCTGGTTCATGGAGGGCGCCGCCACCTATGTCGAGCCGATCGTCCGCGCCCGCGCCGGCTGGAAGACCGAGGAAGAGGTATGGCGCGAATGGGTCGACAACATGCCCAAGGCCGTGCCGGCCTTCGCGTCCGGTCTCGCCAACGCCTCGGGCCGCGAGAACTACTGGGGCGGCGCCCTCTTCATGCTGCTCGCCGATCTCTCGATCCGGCGCGCCAGCCAGGGTGCCATGGGCCTGGAGGATTGCCTGGGGGGCGTGCTGTGGAGCGGGCTCGATGGCGCGCAGCGCGTCTCGGTCGGCGACTACGCCGCCGCCTGCGATCGCGCCACCGGCACGCCCGTGATGAGCGCCCTGGTCGAGCGCCATTTCAATCGCGGCGAGCCCTTCGATCTTGCGGCTCTGTGGAGAGATCTGGGAGTCAGCCTGATCGGCGGCCGCATCTCCCTCGACGATGCCGCGCCGGGCGCGGCGTGGCGCAGGATGATCGTCCCTGGCAACCGGCCGGCCAGGCCGGTGAAGCTTCCCTGGCAGAGCTGACCCGTTGCCTTCGCCGCTTGACCTCGCCAGTGGCCGGCCTCTACGAATCAGGCATCGACGGTCCTCCCTTGGGAGGCGAACAGGGAATGCCGTGCTGCCTGCAAGGGCCAATCGGCAGCTGTACCCGCAGCTGTAAGCGGCGAGCCACTGCCCACACGTCACTGGATCGCAGGATCCGGGAAGGCGGGCAGGAGCGGGGACCCGCGAGCCAGAAGACCTGCCGGCGATAGCGTCGCTCTTCCGATGGACGGGATCATCCAACGGAACGGTCTGCCGAGCGGTGACGCGCCTCGTGTGAGCCGTTTTGGGAGACTGCCCGATGACGCCGGATTCTGCCCACCCTCAGCCGGGACAAGGCATGCGCATGCCTGTGTCCGCCGTGCGAGTCGTCCTGCTGGCGCGCACCGCCAACACGGCCGTGCCGCTGAAGCAGATGGACGGCCTGCGCGACATCGTGGCGACCTTGCCCAACGTCGCCGAGGCCGCCATCGCCTTCAGCGAGGAAGGGATACCGGCCTTGCGCACCGTGCTCACGGACATGGTCGATGCCGGGACAACGCCCGTCCTGATCGTGCCGTTGCTGCTGCCGGCCGAACCGAATTTCGAGATCTGGCTTCAGCGGACCATCGCGCGCTGGCGGCTCGAGAAGCCGGGACAATGGCCGGAGCTTCGCCTCGCGCCATTTCCCGCAAGCCTGGCCTTGATACGAGACGTGCTGGCCGGGCTCGTCAGCTCGCCCGCGATCAAGCCCGTCAAGATGATGAAGCCGGCGGGCAGCGAGGGATCGATCGTGCCAGCGCAGAAGCGACGCGTGCTCGTGTGCATGGGTGGCCCCTGCCATGCCGGCGGCGCGGCCGTGGTCTGGGGGCATCTGCGCAACGAGCAGACCCGTCTGGCGCTGCGCACGTCGGGCGACGGCACGATGACCGCCAAGTCGAGTTGCCTCGGCCCCTGCGCGCTGGCCCCCGTGCTGCAGGTGTGGCCGGAGGGCACGATGTACGGCGGCGTCGATGAATCGGCAGTCGACCGGATCATCGACAGCCATCTGCTGCGCGGCGAGATCGTTGACTCGCTTGCCTACGCGCCGACCGGCGCGAAGCAGAGACTGCGTTGACCCATCGGATGGTACGGATCATCACCATGCTCCCTTCCTCGCTGCGCTCGTTCCGCCGCGCCTTCGCGCTCCTCCTCGCGTCGATCCTTGTCGCCTCCGTCGCGACCGGGTCCGGCCGCGCGCAACAGCCGATCACGGTCGGCCAGACCTTCCTGGCCGCGGCGATCGATCCGGCCAAGGGGCCGGCAGGCTGGGCGCTCGTCTCGCACGGCGTCGGGCAAACCCTGTTCGCGGTGGACCGCGCGGGCCGTGTCGCGCCGCTGCTCGCCGAGAAGGCGGAGGCGATCGATGCCCGCACCTGGACGGTTCACCTGAAGCCGGGCCTGCGCTTTTCCGACGGCTCGCCGGTCGATGCCGCGTTCGTTGCCGCGGCGCTCACACGAACGGTGCGCGACAATCCCGCCGCGCGCGGCTCTGCCCAGCTCGCCTTCCAGGCGCTCGACGCCGGAACGCTGCGCGTCGAGGCCGACCGCCCGGTGCCGATCCTGCCGTCGGTCCTCGCCGAATGGCCCTTCGTCGTCTATCGCGAGACTCCCCAGGGCATGGTGTTCACCGGCCCCTGGCAGATCGCCGCCTTCGAGCCCGATCGCGGGATGCGCCTCGTCGCAAACCCGCATTTCCTGGGCGCCGCCGGGCGGCCCGCCATCAGGTTGCAACGCTTCGGCGACGCCCAGTCGCTCGCGCTTGCGGCGCAATCCGGCGAGGTCGATCTCGCCTTCAACGTGCCCGTGGAGGCGCTGCCGCGTCTGCGGGCCACGCCCGGGCTCACCGTGAAGTCCTTTGCCGTTGCCTACCAGTACATGGCCTGGATGAACACGGCGCGACCTTTCCTCGGTGACGTGCGCGTGCGCCGGGCTCTCGATCTCGCCATCGACCGCAACCAGCTCGCAGCGACGCTGGGTGGCGGCGAGCCCGCGACCGGCGCCTACGCCCGCCAGTATCCGTTCGGATCGACCATCGAGCGTCCGTTCGATCGCCCGGCGGCGCAGGCGTTGCTCGACGAGGCCGGTTGGCGGCTCGACGGCGGCAAGCGGCAGAAGGACGGGCAGACGCTGAAGCTCACCGTGCTCGCCTATCCGCAGCGGCCGGACCTCGTGAGCCTGCAGCCGGTGCTGCGCGATCAGCTGATGCGGCTCGGCATCGAGGTCGAGACGCGCGTGGTCGAGAACGCGCAGGCGGCCGCACGGGAGGGCAATTTCGACCTGCTGCTGTGGGCCCAGCACACGGCGCCGGCCGGCGACCCCGCCTTCTTTCTCAATGTCTTCCTGCGCTCGGGCGCGGCCAACAATCACAGCCGCTTCGCCTCGCCGGCCCTCGACCGGGTGCTCGACCGCTTCACGACGGCGTCGTCGGCCGCCGATCGCGCGGCGATCGCGGCCGAGGCCGAACGGATCGTGCTCGCCGATGCGCCCGTTGCCTACCTGCTCACCCCGGTTTGGCATGTCGCGCTGTCCCGGCGCCTTGCCGGTTACGAGCCATGGGGCTCGGACTACTACGTCCTGCGCCCCGATCTCGAGGTCGCGCACTGAGCACCGCGGCGCGCCTCCTGACGCTCAACGCTGCGGCGGGGATTTCGGGCGCGCTCGTCTTCCTGCTGGCGGCGAGTCTAGTTGCCTTCGCCGTGGTCCGTGCCATGCCGGGAGATGCGGCCGAATCCATCCTGGTGGCGCAAGGCCTGGTGCCCTCGCCGGAGCAGGTGGCCGCCCTGCGCGCCGCCCACGGCCTCGATGCGCCGGCGTGGCAACAGTACTCGGTGTGGCTCGGGCGCGTGGTGCAGGGTGACCTCGGCACCAGCCTGCGCAGTGGCGAGCCGGTGCTACAGGGGCTGCTGGCGCGCCTGCCGGTGTCGCTGACGATCGGCCTCGGTGGGCTGCTGGTCGGGACCATCCTGGCCTACACCTTGGGGCTTGCCGCGGCAGCGCGTGTGCGCGGCGCCGAAGGCGCGAGCCGCGCCCTCGCCCTGCTGGCGCAGGCGGTGCCGGCATTCTGCCTGGCCGTCGTCGTCATCTGGATCTTCGGCGTGGAGCTGCGCTGGATCCGGCCCTTCACGGGCGGCGCGATCGAGCGAATCGTGCTGCCGCTCGTCGTCGTCGCGCTCTACGCAGCTGGTGGCCTGGTGCGCGTGGCAACGCATGCCGTGGCGACGGCAGCGGCGACGCCGTGGTTCCGCGCCGTGCTCGCCAAGGGCCTGCCGCCCCACCGTGCGTTGCGCCGGCATGCCGGCCCCTTCGAGATGCTCGCGCTGCTGGCGGCGCTGCGCGCGGAAGCCGCCTGGGTGATCGGCGGCACCGCCGTGATCGAGGTGGTGTTCGCTTCGCCCGGCGTGTCGGCCTGGGTTGTGGAGAGCATCGCCCAGCGCGACTATCCCGTGCTGCAGGCCTACATCCTCACGGTCGCCGCCTGGATGGTGCTGGTCCGTTTCGTCGTCGACCAGCTCTCGTCGTGGCTCGACCCGCGTCGCGAGGCGGCGTGAGCGGGCGGGCGCTCGCGCTGGCGCTGCTGGCGCTCGCCGCGCTGGCTGCCGCCTGCTGCGGCGGCAGCGGGAGTGGCACGATCGATCTCACCGAGCGCTTCGCGGCCCCGTCTTGGTCCCATCCTTTGGGCACCGACCAGCTTGGCCGCGATCTCCTGGAACGCCTGGCGGAAGGCGCGGCGCCGGCGCTCGCCGTCGTGCTGACTGCGTCCGCCGTGGCTCTGGCGGGCGGGCTTCTATGGGCAGTGGCGATCCTGGCAGCGCCCGGCGCGCTCGGTGCCGTCGCCGAGCGCGTGGCCGACCTGGCGCTTGCCGTGCCGACCCTGATCGTCGGCATCGTGGTCGCCGCGGTGACGGGCCTGTCGCCGGTTTCCATTGCGCTGGCCCTTGGGTTGTCGTCGACCGCGGCCAACGCGCTGATCGCCGCCGAGCTGTTGCGCACCGCGCGCGGCGCCAGCCATGTGCGGGCAGCCCAGGCGCTGGGCGGCGGAGCACTCTGGGTCCTGCGGCGCCACGTGCTGCCGCAGGCCGCATCATCACTGGTGATCTGGCAGACTTACCATGCCGGCCGCCTGCTGCTGGCGTGGTCGGCGCTGTCCTTTCTCGGCCTGGGGGCCGACACCAGCCGGGCCGACTGGGGCGCCATGGTGTGGGAGTACCGCCTGTTCCTGCTCGACCACCCTCGCCTGGTGCTGGCGCCCATGGCGGCGATCTTCGGCGTGGCCTGGGCACTCGCCCGGATCGGCGATCCGGCGCGCCAAGGCTAGGGCAGGGCTCTGTCGCCGCTTTCGACGAAACTGGACCACGCCCTGCCGCGCGCGATCAGAACATGCCGTTGCTGTTGGCCGGCTTCTCGGGGATTGGCTGGATGACGTCCCAGTGCTCGACGATCTTGCCCTTCTCGAGCCGGAAAATGTCGACAATGGCGACGCCGCGCTCGCCCGGCTCGCGCACGCCGTGGACGTGCAGGATCACGAAATCGCCGTCGGCGAAGATGCGCTTGATCTCGCTCTTGGCGTTGGGGAACTTTTCCTTGCGCAGCGCGACGAACGCCTTGAACCCTTCGATGCCGTCCGGCGCGCTGGGATTGTGCTGGATGTAGCGCGGCCCGAAATGCACCGCCGCTGCCTCGAAGTCCTTCTGGTTCAAGCCCTTCTCGTAGAAGTCGAGCACGACCTTCTTGTTGGCCTCCGGATCGGCTGCTGCCGCGCTGGCGGTCATGAGCAGCAGGGCGAGCGCAATCGCGAACCTATGCATGACGTTCTCCTCGTCGGTGTCGCAGCATGCTAGCGTCCCTTCATGCCCGAGAACACTGGAGCCTGGCTGGAAGACCTCACGTGGCGCGAAGCAAAGGCGCGCTTCGATGCGAGGGCCGTGGTCGTGGTGCCGATCGGCGCCGTGGCCAAGGCGCACGGCCCGCATCTTCCCCTGAAGACTGACGCCCTGACCGCGCGGGCGCTCGGCCAGCTGCTCGCCGAACGCCTGCCGGTCGTGGTGGCGCCGGTGGTGGGCTTCGGCTTCTACCCTGCCTTCGCCGCCTTTGCCGGCAGCCAGCATCTGTCGGCGGCGACCTTCAAGGCACTGCTGTCGGAGCTGATCGGCAACCTGCGAAGCCACGGGGTCGAGCGCATCGTCGTGCTGAACACCGGCGTCTCGACCGAGAAGCCGATCGACGAGCTTGCGGCCGGCGCCGAGGATCTCCTTGTCCTGCACATGCGCGGCCTCGGCGCCGCCGCCGACGGGTTGATCGAGGTCAGGGAGGGCGGGCATGCCGACGAGCGCGAGACGTCGGTGATGCTGGCTCTCGACCCGCGCAGCGTGCGCATGGACAAGCTGTCGCTCGACGGCCCGTTCGAGCGCACCGGCGCCACCGGCGACCCGACCCGCGCCACCGCCTTCAAGGGCGAGCGCCTGCTGGCCGCTCGGGTCGACGACATCGTCGCGGCGATAGGCGCCAGGTGGGGATGATCTGTTTCCTCCCCAACGAAGTTGGGGATGTGTCCGCGCCTGCCCTGAGCGAAGCCGAAGGGTCTCCGCGGACGGAGGGGTCATGAGCAGCGGGACTGGGGCTCATGACCCCTCCGCCCCGTATGACGGGGCACCTCCCCAGCGGAGCTGGGGAGGAGAATGAAGCTACACCGCCGGCCGGCTGCGGATCTCGTCGGCGACCTTGCGCTTGAGGAACTTGCCGTGGCGCAGGTCGCCGTGGAAGGCGCCGTTGTCGACCACGACGATGCCGCCCTTGATCGTGACGGATGGCCACGCCGTCACCACGTGGCCTTCCCACGGCGTGTAGTCGGTCTCGTGCAGGTCGGCGGCGCGGATCGTTTTCTCGAGGCCGGTCTCGAGCAGCACGATGTCGGCGTCGGAGCCCACCGCCAGCGCGCCCTTGCGCGGGTAGAGCCCCATGATCCTGGCGGCGTTGCTCGAGATCATGTCGACGAAATGCGCGGTCGAGTAGCCGCGCTTGCTGACCATCTGCGTGTACATCAGGCCGACGCGCGGCTCGACGCCCGAGTTGCCGCCCGTGGTGTCGTCGATCCGGCTGCCCTGCAGCTTGATCCTCAGCGGGCAGCACAGCTCGTCGGTCGCGATGACCTGGATGGCGCCGCGGTTGGTCGCCTCCCACAGGCGCTTCTGATCCTCGGGGTACTTGAGCGACGGATAGGTATGGAACATCTGCCCGCCCGGCCGCTTGTAGTCCTCGGCGTTGTACATCAGGTACTGATGCAAGGTTTCGCCGTACATCGGGAAGCCGCGCGCCCGCGACTGGGCGAGCGCCGCCACGCCGGTTGCCGCCGAGACGTGCACCATGTAGAGCGCCGCGCCCTCGACGTTCTCGGCCAGTCGGATCACGCGGTTGAACGACAGCTCCTCCGACAGCGCGTTGTGCACCTCGGCCATGTGCTCGAAGCTGACGCGATTCTCGCGCATCAGCTTCTCGTACATGAACATGACGATGTCGTTGTCCTCGGCATGGATGCAGGCGATGCCGCCCGCGGCTGCGACCACCTTCAAGGCCTCCCAGATGTGGCCGTGCGGCACCATGCGGCCGAGGTTGCCGGGCCGGATGTTGGTGGTGAAGATCTTGATGCTGGCGTGGCCATCCTGCATCGCATCGGCGAGCTGGCTGAAATGCGGTGTCGGCACCTCGCCCATCAGGGTCAGGTGGAAGCCGTAGTCGCAGTAGCAGGCGTCCTTCCAGGCAGCCTGGGTCTGCTCGATCGATTCCTGGACGGTCCGCTCGTGCACGCACTGGACGAAGTCGATCAGGGTCGTCGTGCCGCCATGCAATGCCGCCTTGCTGACCTGCGATGGTGGATCGGTGAGCACGTCCGGCCGTCCCGGCGCGCGCACCGGCATCAGGCAGTGAATGTGCGGATCGATGCCGCCCGGAATGACCAGGCGATTTTCTGCCGAGACGGTGCGAGTCGCTTGCGGCAGGCTGCCGGCGCCGCCGACCAGGACGATGCGTCCGTCCTTCACGCCGATATCGGCGGCCTGGGTTCCGGTCGGCAGCACGCACGTGCCGCCGGTGATGGCGAGGTCGAGCATCAGGTCACTCCTGCCGGAGAGGCGACACGGACTGGCTCGCCGTCGGCGAACCGGTGCAGGATCTCTTCCGGCTGGAGATTCCGCACGATGAAGACGAGGCGGCTGGTGCGGTCGGCATCCGGCCAGCGCTCTAGCCAGCGCGGCGGATAGAGCGTGTGCTGCACGGCGTGGATCGCTGCCGGCCCCTCGGGCCGGTCGGAAAATTCGACGAGACCTTTCACCCGCAGGAGCCTCTCGCCGTGGTCGTTCGCCAGCCTGCCCAGCGCCATGGCGAACCCTAGCCTGCTCATCGGCCGCTGCAGGCGCACCGAAAGCGCATGGATGCCGTGCGCGTGCACCGCGCCGGCGCTCGGGCGAGGCCGCGGCAGTGCCTTGGGCTCGCCGCCGAACAGTAGCGCACTCGCCTCCGCATCGCCGGCATCGACGATCGGCGCCAGCGGATTCAGGGAGGCCATGCGCTGCACGAGGCGGTCCGGGGCAGGGGCGATGTCGGTCTTGGTCAGGACCAGGAGATCGGCGATTGCGGCCTGGGCCGTGGCTTCGGGATAGCGCTCGAGCGTGCTCTCGCCCAGCACCGCATCGATCGTCGTCACGACGCGGTCGAGCCGCAGCGACGCCTCGAGGAAGGCGTCGGCGGAGAGCGTGTAGAGCGTGGGCGCGGGATCGGCCAGCCCGCTGGTCTCGAGCGCGATCCGCCGGAACGGCGGCCGGCCGGCCGCCTGGCGCGATCGCAGCAGCCGGTAGAACGAGTCGGCGAGGCCCTGGCGCACGGCGCAGCAGGTGCAGCCGTTGGGCAACTCGACCAGGTCGTCCGTCGTCCCCTCCAGCAGGAGATGATCCAGCGCCACCGCGCCGAACTCGCTGATCAGAACGGCCGTGTCGCGAAGATCGGGGACGGCCAGCACCCTGGACAAGAGCGTGGTCTTGCCGCTGCCGAGGAAGCCCGTCAGCACCGAAAGCGGGATCGGTTCCGAGGGGACGTCCGTCAGGCCGGCAAGGGGAGGGGTCACGGCAAGACCGCTCAGGCCTCGCGCATCAGGGCAGCGCCCTTGTCGAGCAGCGGCAGCACCTTGTCCCTGGCCTCGGCCGGCACGCCGAACACGACGCGGGCAACGCCGGCGTCGCGGGCGCGCTTCAGCCCGTCGGCGTTCATGCCGACGCCGAACAGGGTCACAGGCACTTCCGATTCGGCGCGGCCGGCTTCCTTCAGCATCGCGCGGAACGGCGGCAGCATGGCGAGCGTGTCGCCGCCGCGGCCGCCGATCGGCATCCAGCCGTCCGCGTAGGCGACGGCGCGGCGCGCGCCCTGCGGGAAGCCGCCGCCGACGATGATCGGCGGATGCGGCTTCTGCACCGGCTTGGGCCATTGCATCATCTCGTCGAACTTCACCATCTCGCCTTCGTACTTCGGCTTCGACCTCGCCCAGATCTCCTTCATCGCCTCGATGCGCTCGCGCATCAGCTTGAAGCGCGTGGCAAATGCCGTGCCGTGATCGGCCATCTCCTCGGCGTTCCAGCCGCCGCCGATGCCGAACAGCAGCCGGCCTTTCGAGAGCTGGTCGATTGTCGAGACTTCCTTGGCGGTGTGGATCGGGTCGCGCTGCACCACCAGGCAGACGCCGGTGCCGAGCTTGATGGTCCTGGTGACCACCGCGGCCGCCGCCATGGCGAGGAACGGATCGTAGGTATCGTAGTACCATTTCGGCAACTCGGCGCCGCCCGGCCACGGCGACTTGCGGCTGGTCGGGATGTGGCTGTGCTCGGGGAACCAGACCGACTCGTAGCCGCGCGCCTCGGCCTCCACCGCGAGCTCGTGCGGCGGGATGGCATAGTCCGTCGCAAACATCGTGACGCCGATCTGCATGTGGTGTCCTTTCGGGTGTTGCGCCGAGCGTAGCCGATTCGCGGAAGGTGGGTGGGACAAAATGAAGAGCGAGCGTCGTTAGCCCCGAGCGGATTGTCTGCAATAGCGAGGGCAACGCTGGGAAAGGTCACAGGAGGATGCCCAAGGCTCGCGCTCACGATGCGATCCTCCTATGCTGGTCACCACGGAGTGGAGCCTCATGAAAATTGTCAGCGTCGCGGTGGCGGTCGTCGCCTTTTCGGTAGTCGCGAACGAAGGGCAGGCGCAAACGGCGTTGCAGCCCGGCTTGTGGGAGGTGACGGACAAGACGACGATGGAAGGTGTCCAGCCGATGCCGTCGACGTCGCGCAAGGTCTGCATCAAGGGTGGGGAGGCGACGCTGGAGCGGCTGCTCTACCCGGCGCCCGACGTGTTCGCGGCGCACAAATGCACCTTCCGCCCGGCGCCTCCGCAGCCGGGTATCTTCAAGGCGACCACCATGTGTCCGGCAACGGCGACGCTGCCCAGCGTCACGGCAACGGCGGAGATCAGCTACAAGCCCGACAGCTACGAGGGCCTCGGCCAGCTCCAGATCAAGGACCAGGCCGGCACGACGCTGAAGGGCAGCTCGGTGATGAGCGGCAAGCGGGTCGGCGACTGCTGACCGCCGCCTTTACATGAAGGCGGGCATCACCTGCTCGCCGAATCGGCTGAGCGAAGCCATGTTCTGCTCGTGGCTCATGGCGCCGAAGCCGGTCTGGCACAGCAGGTGCTGCACGCCGACATCGCGCAGCTCGGCCACCTGATCGCGCACGCGCGCCGGCGTGCCGTAGAGGCAACCGGTTCCGAGCACGTACGGGATCGCCTTGTCGTCGCCGACCCTGGGATCGGTCCACGCATTGAGCGTCGCCGGATCGGGCTCGAAATCGTGCGGATTGTAGGCCTCGCGCACATGCATCATGTGGGCGCGCGTCTCGACCAGCAGGGCGGCGAGCTCGTCCTCGGCCTGGGAATTCGATTCCGCGACATAGACGTTGCGCCACAGGGCGCTCTGCGCCAGCAGGCGCGCCCGTGTCCTCTCGTCGTGGCCGCCGGCATCGATGCCCTGCGCGTAGGTCTGCCAGCGCTCCTTGATGCGATCGACCGGCAGGCGCGCCGTCAGGATGGGCACGCCGAGCCGGCCGCACTCGGCGAAGGAGCCGGGCGAGATGACGCTGCGCCACAGCGGCGGGCCGGGCTGCTGAACCGGGCGCGGCCTGAGCGCCGGAATGTGCACCTTGTGGAACTTGCCCTCGTAGGTCAGCGGCGCCTCGCGCCAGGCGCGCTCGAGGATGTCGACCGCCTCTTCCATGCGCTCGCGACTGTCGTGGCTGCGCAAGCCGTGGCCGACGAACTCGTACTCGTTGTAGACGGTGCCCTTGCCGATGCCGACATCGATGCGGCCCTTGCTGAGATTGTCGAGCAGGGCGAGCTGCACGGCGAGGCGCACCGGATGGTGGAACGGGGTCTGCACCACGGCGAAGCCGATGCGGATGCGCTCGGTCTTCATCGCTAGAGCTGCCGCGAACATCAGCGAATCGTTGTAGACGCTCTCGCCGGTGAAATAGTGCTCGGTCAGCCAGACGTCGGAGAAGCCCAATCGTTCTGCGGCGCAGACCTGCTGGATGATCTGGTCGATGCGGGCACTGTCCTCGTCGGGCGAGGGCGACATGGAAAGGGTGAGCCAACCGAACTGCATGTCACAAGCTTAGACGCCGCATGGGAGTCGTGTCATGCGGCGGGTGCCTTGGAGCGTCATCACTGCCGAGGCCGTCCCCGCTTCATGCGGCGCTCGGCCGAAAATACAGGGCAGTCGCGGAAAATGGGGATCGTGAGGCCGGAGGGTGGGCACGGCGGCCGGGAAAAAAGGAAATGCCGGCGGTCCACCCCAGACTTGCCGGCACTCCACTCTCTTCACAGTCAGCGCGGGCAAGCCCTAGATAAGCCCCAAGACGTACCTTTTCCTGTCCATCGAGCTGACGGTAGTACTTATGCTGTAGTTGCACGCAGGAAGCAAGAGGATACGGAAAATGCATATCTACTGCAACGTAACAGTAAGGCTGAACAGGGCACCGGCAGCTCCCATGGGGCTTACAGCAATGAGGTAGTTGCCGGTGGCTGGGATGGCGCCCATCCAGGCCTGTGCATTGTCCGCCGAACCGGCATCGGGCAGGGTTCGGCCGGTGATAAGGGGGGTTCCATCGGCCGCGCGGGCGATGGTCGTATCCGGCCGATAGACCTGAAAAGCGAGGCCAGCCGCGGGATTCAGCGAGACCGTCATGGTCTGCCCGGCCTGTGCCGCCACGTAGTAGAGCGTGCGACCGCCCGGCTGCACCTGGCCGCTCTCCGTCGCCGTCGACGATCCTGGGCCGAAGGTGATCGTCGTCATCGGCGGCAGGCTCGAGGGCTGTCCCGACACCGAGAGGGACAAAATGGTTACGGCAAGTGCGACAATAAGCGCCAGCCGGTGTGTCGACCGGCATGGTCCTGTTTGATCTCTGTCAAGGTGCGGCATTGCTCTCCTGGGCCCTGCGGGCGTCTTTCCTTCTTAACCCTCAGACCTTAAGATGCCTCGCTTTCCCGGCGTTTGGCACTCGGAAAGCAAATGGCCCATATCAGATTGAACACTCACCCGGCGCAGGGCGGCCAAGCGGCCCCCGCAGTGGTCTGGGGTGCGCGAGACCCCCAGGTGCGGGGCCCTGTCGTCGGCACGGTGGCCGATCCGGTCCGGCGCAATGCCATCGGGGTCCATTCCGGCAGCTATGGCATCTATCGGGCGCTCGCCATTGCCGCCCATGAGCTGAAGGCCAGCCATCGCCCCGATTTCACGAACACGGCTCCTGCCGAGCCGATCGGGCCGTTCGAGAGCTGGTTCGACCCCAGAAAGATCGTGTCGCTCGATCCCTGGGGCCACATGGTGGCTGAGGTCTTCGCCGACAAGCTGGCCGCCGGCTGGGACATCCGGCCGACCATCGCCGTCACCAAGGCGCACGTCCAGATGCCCGAGATCAGGGACGCGATCGCGGCCGGCCGCCTGCGGCCCGACAACGATCTCCTGATGCCGACCGGCGACGTGCGGGTGACCAAGGCGGCGGTCGAGCCGGTGTGGTGGCTGCCCGGCATTGCCGAGCGGTTCGGCGTCAAGGAAAGCGACCTGCGCCGCACGCTCTTCGAGCATACCGGCGGCATGTACACGGAGCTGGTGACGCGGCCCGACCTCGAGCTGTTCCTGCCCCCCATCGGCGGCGCCACGATCTACTTCTTCGGTGACGTGCAGCAGCTGGGCAAGCCCGGGACGAAGATCGCCTGCCGCCTCCACGACGAGTGCAACGGTTCCGACGTCTTCGGCTCCGACATCTGCACCTGCCGGCCCTACCTGGCGCACGGCATCGAGATCTGCATCGACATGGCCCAGAGGGGCGGTGTCGGCGTCGTCATCTACAACCGCAAGGAAGGGCGGGCGCTGGGCGAGGTGACCAAGTTCCTGGTCTACAACGCGCGCAAGCGCCAGCCCGGCGGCGATTCGGCGGCACAGTACTTCAACCGCACCGAATGCGTGGCCGGCGTCCAGGACATGCGCTTCCAGGAGCTGATGCCGGACCTGTTCCACTGGCTGGGCATCGCCCGCATCGACCGCTTCGCTTCGATGAGCAACATGAAGTCGGATGCCTTGCGCGAGCAGGGCATCGACGTCGTCGAGCAGGTGCCGATTCCCGACGAGCTGATCCCGGCCGACGCCCAGGTCGAGATGGATGCCAAGAAGGCCGCCGGCTATTTCACGCCACGCAAGCCGGCACCGGCCGACCTGGCCAAGGCCAAGGGGCGCGGCCTCGATGAGTAGTGTTGAGGGCGTGCAACTCCTTTGGAGCGGAAAGGTCTTCCGGACCGCGGGCCGAACATGACGTGCCACGGGAGTGGCGCGCCCATGGGCGCCAATTTGCAAGGGAACCTCACCCTGAGGAGCGGCCTGGAGGGCCGCGTCTCGATTCGGGCGAAGTATCCTTCGCCCTTTAGTCGGCTACAGAGCTGGTGTTGCGACACCGCTTTTCCAGCGACCTCGCGTGGGGCCTATCCTTCGAGACGTCCCCTACGCGGCCTCCTCAGGATGAGGATATTGCTGGGTGTTCGACCAGTGTTGGCGACCTTGAGCAGCGCGTCCCAGCCATGAACGACTCGCTTGCGTATCTGCGCACGTCCGTGGCGATTCGCGAGCGTGCCGAAGCCATGCTCAAGTTTGTCGAGGATGGCCGCTCCGCCTGGTTCGCCGTCGATCCCAACGGGCTCGAGGCGGCGGTGCAGGCGACCCTCGCGGTCGCGCGCCGGCGCTTTCCCAACCCGGCGGCGATCCCGTTCCATTCGCGCTGGCGCCATTTCGAGGCCGGCGGCCGTGACCGTTGGGCCGAGCTGGCGCCGCGCCTGGCCGGGTTGCCGCGCGAGGAGATCGCGCGGCGGCGCATCGACCTCGCCGTCGTCTCGGTGCTGCTCGATGCCGGTGCCGGGCCGGGCTGGTCCTATCGCGAGCCCGCCGGCGGCGAGACCTTCGCCCGATCGGAAGGGCTGGGCGTGGCGAGCTTCCACATGTTTGCCGCCGGCGCCTTCAGCCGCGATCGCAACGATCCGCTGCGCGTCGATTCCGAGCGCCTCGCCAGCCTGACGCCGGCCGACATCGCGCTCGGCTTCCAGGTGCGGGCGCACAATCCCCTGACCGGCCTCGAGGGGCGAGCCGAGTTGCTGCGCAAGCTCGGCGGCACGGGCCTGGCGCGGCCCGGCGCCTTGTTCGACATCCTCGCGACCGCCGGCGAAGTAAAGGCCGATTCGATTCTTGCGGCGGTGCTCGACAGGCTCTCGCCGATCTGGCCGCGGCCGATGGGCGATGTCTGGCCGCATCCGGCGCTCGGGCTGGTGCCGTTCCACAAGCTTTCGCAGTGGCTGTCCTATTCCCTGGTCGAGCCGCTCGAAGGCGCAGGCTTCAGGGTCGTCGAGCTGGATCGCCTCACCGGGCTGCCCGAGTATCGCAACGGCGGGTTGCTGGTCGATGCCGGCGCGCTTCGGCCCAAGCAGTCGGCTCTCCTGCAGCAGACCTTCGCGCCCGGCGACGAGCCGATCGTCGAATGGCGCGCGCTGACGGTGGCGCTGCTCGATCGCATCGCCGGGCACGTGCGTCGCCATCTCGGCCTCGATGCCGCGCGCCTGCCGCTGGTCAAGGTCCTGGAGGCAGGCACCTGGTTCGCCGGCCGCGCGCTAGCCGCGGAAATGCGCCCGGGCGGCGGGCCGCCGATTGCCGTCGCCAGCGACGGCACGGTCTTTTGAGAAAGCACTGTTGTCATCCCGAGTGGCGCGAGGGACTTTTGCAGCCGAGGCCACGAGCAACGGTCCCTCGCTTACGACGCTTGCGACGCCAAGCGTCGGACTCGGGATGACAGGGTTTTTTGGGGAGAGCTGAATGTCCTTGCCGAAATCGGTCCACGTCGTCAGCCATCCGCTGGTGCAGCACAAGCTGACCAAGATGCGCGACCGCCAGACCTCGAGCACCAACTTCCGCCGGCTGCTGCGCGAGATGGGCCTGCTGCTTGGCTACGACGCCACGCGCGACTTGCCGCTGGTCGAGACCGGCATCGAGACGCCCATCGCGGCGATGAAGGCGCCGCTGCTCGACGGCAAGAAGCTGGTGGTCGTGCCGATCCTGCGGGCCGGGCTCGGGCTGGCGGAAGGCATCATCGACCTCGTGCCGCTCGCCCGCATGGGCCATGTCGGGCTGTACCGCGATCCGCGCACGCTGCAGGCGGTCGAGTACTACTTCAAGATCCCGCAGGACATCTCCGACCGCGACGTCATCGTCTGCGATCCGATGCTGGCGACCGCCCATTCGGCGATCGCCGCGGTCGACCGGTTGAAGGAATCGGGCGCCAGACGGATCAAGTTCATCTGCGTGCTGGGCTCGGTGCAGGGTGCCAATGCCTTCGCCGAGGTCCATCCCGACGTGCCGGTCTTCACGGCGGCGGTCGATGCGGAGCTCAACGATCACGGGTATATTGTCCCCGGCCTGGGAGACGCGGGAGACCGCCTCTTCGGGACCAAGTAGAAAACGGCGAGGGGGCACCGATGACTCCGGATCTCAAGTATCTCCTGTTCTCCACGATCCTGTGCTTCGTTCAGGTGCTGATCGCCGCTTCTGGCGCCAACAGCCAGGTCGGCTTGAACTCGCTTGCCGGCAATCGCGACAGCCTGCCCGCCATCACCGGGTGGGCCGGCCGCGCCAAGCGGGCGCATCTCAACATGGTCGAGAACCTGGTGCTGTTCGCCGCCCTGGTGCTGATTGCCGCCGCCGCCGGCAAGGCCAATGCGACGACGGCGATGGGTGCCATGATCTTCTTCTGGGCGCGGCTGGCCTACGCGATCATCTACGTGGCCGGCATTCCCTGGCTGCGCACCGTCGCGTGGTTCGTCTCGGTGATCGGCATGGCGATGATCGCCTGGGCCCTGCTACAGGCACTCTGACTTCAGCGGGCTTCCGGTCCGCGAGCGTCTCGCTCGCGAACCGAAAGGCGGTCATGCGCTGGGAGCGCGCCACTCCGATGGCGCTCATCATGTCGCCCACAGACCCCACGAGCGCCATCGGAGTGGCGCGGTCGTCCCAGCGATGACACGTCGCCGTATGACGGCGACACCCCCCAGCGAAGCTCAGCAAAGCTTGGGGGGAGAAACTGTGAGCGATCGACCAGCCGCCTCGCACCTCGATACGTCGCGGCCGATTTGCCTTTCCCTGCGCCGACCCGTGATCCAGAACGACGGGCAATCACAAGCGTTCAGCGGAGGAGCGCCATGCAGCAACTCGCCACAGGCTATGGTCTCATCGAGGGGCCGGTGTGGGATCCGTCTCGCGGTCTTTATTTCAGCGACGTCCTCAATGGCGGCGTGTTCCTGCTCGACCGGGCCGACCAGGTATCGGTGGCGGTGCCCAAGCGGCGCGGCATCGGCGGCATGGCGCTGCACGCGGCGGGTGGCCTGGTGGTCGGCGGGCGCGACATCGCCGTCGTCGGCCGCGCCGACGGCGCCACGCACCAACTGCTGGCCCAGGATGCCATCCCCGGCGCCACCGGCTTCAACGATCTAACCACCGACCAAGCGGGCCGTGTCTATGTCGGCTCGCTGGCCTTCCGCGTGTTCGGCGGTGATCCGCCCAAGCCCGGCCACCTGCACGTGATCGATCTCGACCGCAGCATGCGCACGGTGTCGGACGGCATCATGCTGACCAACGGCCTCGGCTTCTCGGCCGACGGCAAGCTACTCTACCATTGCGACGCGCGCTCGGGCCTGGTGCGCGTCTACGACGCCAAGCCGGACGGCAGCGTCGGTCCGTGGCGAACCTTCGCCACGCTCGCTGCCGGCGGCGTCCCCGACGGCCTGAAGGTGGCGACCGACGGCTCGGTGTGGGTGGCCGACGCGCATGGCGGCCGGATCGTCGTGTTCAACCCGGACGGCACGCATCGGCGCGACGTGCCGGTGCCCCTGCCGATGGTCACCAGCCTGTGCTTCGGCGGCGACGACCTGCGCGATCTCTACGTCGTCACGGGATCGCGCGGCGGCCCGTCGGAGAATTGCGGCAGCGTGTTCCGCACGAAGGTCGAGGTCCCTGGGCTGGCGCTGCACCCGGCGCGCGTGGCGGTGTGATCGTCGAAGTCATGCTCTTCCGGACCGCGAGCGCCTGCCCTGAGCCAAGCCGAAGGGCAGGCGCTCGTAGTCCGGAAGAACAAGAGTCCTGAGTCTGTCACCGCCCGTGGTGGCCCGGCGCGGTCGTGCCCATGGCCTCGACGGTGAGCTCGACAGGGATGCTGCCGGCCTTCTCGAACACCAGCGTCGCCGGCACCTTGGTGTCGCGCGCGAACGGTGCCTTCAGCTCCATGAACATCAGGTGCAGGCCACCCGGCTTCAAGGTCACCGTGGCGCCGGGCGGCAGCTCGATGCCCTTCGGCAGCTCGCGCATGCGCATGATGCTGCCCTCCATCATCATCTCGTGCAGTTCGACCTTGGCGGAGCTGGGGCTTGTCGCGGCGATCAGCCGGTCGGGCGTGGTGCCGGTGTTGACGAGGACGAGGTAGCCGCCGCCCGACGGTGCGGTGGGCGGCGTCGCCCGGGTCCATGGCTGCTTGATCTCGATGGCGCCGAGCTTGTAGTCGGCGGCTTGGGCGGTGACGGCGAGCAGAGCCAGGACGCCAGCCAGTGCGGTGCGAACAATCGACATGGGAAGACCTCAGGGACGGGAAGGGCGTTGTGCATCGAGCCAGGCGCGAACCCGGGCGATATCGGCGACGCCAGGCAGGATGGTGGCGTTGCCCTTGCGATCGACCATCACGGTGCGCGGCAGCTCGCCGGCCCATGTCGGATCGATCTCATAACGCAGGCGTTCGTAGAACCGATCGGTGAAGCTCCAGCTCTCGGTCTTGCCGAGCCCGGCACGCGTCAGCACGTCGGCGAGGCGCTGCGGATCCTGCGGCACGGGATCGGCGGCGACCAGCACGAGCTGGAGATCGGGGCGTTCGGCCGCGAGCCTGCCCCAATGCGGTAGCTCGACCAGGCATGGGGCGCAGGTCAGGCCCCAGAAGTGGATCACGGTCGGCCGGCCGGCGTGCGCTTCGCTGAGCTTCGCCCAGCTGCCGCGCCCGAAGGGCAACGGATCGGCTGCCGCCGCCGCGAACGACGCCAGGCTCAGCAAGAGGGCGAGAAATGCCGTCACCCTCATGGCTGGTCTCCGAGCGGGATCAGGCGATAGCCCTCGGCCCTGGTGAGCCACGAGAGGTAGGCGCGCTGCTTGTCCGCCACGAGCAGAGGATGGTCGGAGGCGTCCGCCGTCTCGGCGACGATGCGAGGATCGCTCCACTGGCGCCCGCTGTCATGGCTCACCTGCCAGCGCACCGCGACCTTGTCGCCGTCGAACTCCTTCCAAACGAGGTGCAGGTCGGGGCCGTTTGCCAGCAGGTAAGGGCGTGCCGGCTGGCGGTCCGGTCGCGACAGCGCCCGTGGTGCCGTGAAGGCCGTGTCGGCCGACTCGGCACGGGCGTAGAACAGGCCCTTGCGGCGCGCGCCGTCGGTGAACCAGGCGACATGGTAGGAGCCGTCGGCCGCAATGGCGATGCTCGGCCCGTGATGCGGGCACGCCTCGATCTTCCAGTCGTCGACGCTGACCCGGCGAACCGGACCCGGCGTGCGCGGATCGTGGAAGGTGATCACGCCATGATCGCGCACGGACCCGGGGAAGATGTTGCGGAACACCACCGCCGGCCGGCCGGCGCCGGCAAAGGCCAGGCCGAGACGGCAGCATTCGCAGGTGTTGTCGAGCGCGATCGACGTGTCGCCGAAGCCCGCCTCGCCGTCCTCCCAGGCGTAGGCGAGGGCGGCGCCGGCATAGGCCTTGCCGGCGGCACGCGCCTTGGCGACGTTGCGCTTGTCGAGCCAGGTCGCGAACACCCGACCGGCCGGATCGACGCCGGCGATCTCGAAGCGCTGGCTGGTCGCATTCGCCGTGATCGGGCGGGGCCTGGTGAAGGTGGCGCCGCCGTCGCCCGAGCGGGCGAAGAAGGCGCGGCCGTTGAAGTTCTTGTCCTGGAAGATACCGAAGGTGACGATCAGGCCACCCGCGGGATTGACCGCGATGCGCGCACGTGCGTCGGGTCCCCAGTCGAGGTTCATCGGCTCGGGCGTCACCGTCACGGGCGCGGAGAAGCTCTTGCCGAGGTCGGTGGAGCGCAGCACGACGATGCGATCGACCATCGGCCGTGCCAGCCACAGCGTGCCGTCCGGCGCGAAGGCCGGCGCGGCGGTGAAGGCCTCGGGCGTGCTGCCCGGCTTGCCGTGCGAGTGGTGCTGGGCGACAGCGGCAGAGACGGACAGGACGAGCGTGGCGAGGGCGATCAGGAGGCGCATCAGAACTTCACTCTCAAGCCGGCGATCGCCGTCAGCGGCATGCCGAGCTGCGGGATGGCGGAGGCGTTGACGGTCGAGCCTTCGAACGACGTCAGCGTGTAGCCCTGCGCCAGGTATTGGACGTTCGTCAAGTTCTGGATGCTGCCGTAGATGTCGACGTCCTTGGCCGGCGACCAGCGTACGCCGAGGTCGATCAAGGTGGCGCCGTCGTTCAGCGTCGTATGGCCGGTGTCGTTCCAGTAGGGTGGGAACGCCTTCAGCGAGGCCGTGAGGACGAGGGTCTCGATCGGCCGCCATTCGACCCCGGCCGTGAACATGTAGGTCGGCACCTGGCCGAGCTGGACGCCGGTCCGCACCAGGGTCGGGTTGATCGAGCTGGTGAGGTAAGCGTTCGTGCTGGTGAAGCTTCCCATGACCCGGAGCTGCTCGAGCGGCTGCCAGGTGGCGATCAGCTCGATTCCCTGGAACCTGGCATTGCCGATGTTCTGGTACTGGCGGACCGTGGTGAAGGCGGGGCTGAGCCCCATAGGCGTTAAACTAAGACGAATTCTCACCCTGAGGAGCGGCCCACAGGGCCGCGTCTCGATTAGGGCGAAGTAACCTTCGTCCCTTGGTGGGCAAGGGAGGGAGCGCTTCGATACCGCCTTTTCAGCGATCTACTGTGTGCCCCATCCTTCGAGACGGCCGCTGCGCGGCCTCCTCAGGATGAGGACTCGTCTTAGCTTAACGCATATGGGGCTGAGCCCTGCCGCCGAGACGAACGGCGCGGCGCAGAGAGGGTTGGTGTTGCACACCGTCACGAGGTCGATGAAGTTGTCGAGGTTGTTGTTGAACCAGGTGCCCGACAGGGTGAATCCCTTCCACTCGAAGTCGAAGCCGACCTCCTGGCCGAAGTTGGTCATCGGCTGCAGGTTGGGATTGATCGTCGTATAGCCCGTTCCGGCGGCGAAGACCCGGTACATCTGGTTCATGCCGGGGGCCGAGAAATTGCGGTAGATCGCGCCGCGCAAGGTCAGCTGGTCGCTGGCGTAGAGCTTCAGGCCGACCCGCGGATCGAAGCTCGAGGCGCTTGCATTTGGCACCACGTTGAGGGTGCTCGAATTCGTGGTCAGGACGCTGGCGTTCATCGCCTGCCAGAAATCGCCGCGCACGCCGACCGTGACGTCGAGCGGCAGCCCGTCGAAGCGGTACGTGCCCTGCCCGAACACGCCCTGAAAGCGATGCTCGCCGTTGACCACGAAGGTCGTCGGGTTTGCGCTCACGCCGGCATAGAGGTTGTTGTAGTCGGTGATCAGCGTGCGGCGGGCATCGACGCCGATCTTGACGTCACGCAAGGGGCCGAAGCTCGCCTCGTAGAAGATCGAGCCGCCCTGGTCGGCGTTCGGGGCAGCCTCGATCTGGCTGACGAACTGGTTGAGGGCGCCGGTGTTGTTCAGCGTGTAGCTGCCGCTGCCCACGTTGATGGTGCCGAACGAGCCGCCGCTCAGCCAGCCGCTGAAGTTGATAGAGGATTTGTCGTCGATCTGGTAGCTGCCGCCCGCCAGCAGGCGCCAGGTCGACCAGTTGTTGTGGGCGAAGGTCCAGACCAGCCCATCCTCGTAGGTCTGGTTCCAGTAGGCCTTGGCGAAGATTTTCAGCTTGTCGGTCGGCGCGAGGAACACGCTGGCGGCGATGTTGTCGGCCTTGGAGGCCGTCGGCACCAGGTTGGTGTTCCGGTACTGCGCCGGCGTGAGGTTGTAGCCCGAGCTATGGGCGTGGTTGTAGCTCGCCCCGACCTTGACCTTGTCGTTGACGACATAGCTGCCGGCGACCTCCGCGGTGGCGGTGTTGTAGCTGCCATAGCTCGTGTCCGCGGCGACGCCGGTCTTCATCGGCTCGCGGGTGACGATGTTGATCACGCCGCCCATCGCCATGTTGCCCCACAGGCTGGTGGCACCGCCGCCGCGAATGACCTCGATGCGCTCGACCGAGTTCTTCGGGATGGTGCTCCAGTTGATGGTGCGGAAATAGGGATCGTTGATCGGCACGCCGTCGACCATGACGAGCGTGTTGATGGTCGTGCTGGTGCCGAAGCCGCGAATGTTGACCGGCTGGGCCGTCGGATGCAGCTGGCCGGTCGGGATGTTGGGCAGCCAGACGCCCGGGATACGGTTCACGATCTGGTCGACGCCGGTCTCGGGCAGGGCCTGGATCTGCTCGCGCGTCAGCAGCGTGGTGCTGACGTCGAGCTTGTCGAGCGCCGATCCCCGCCCGGCGGTCACGGTGATGGGCGGCAGGTCGATGGCCGGGGCGGATGGCGCGGGCGGATCGACAGGCGGTGGCTGCTGCGCTTCGGCGAGCGCAGGAACGAGGGCCAGAAGCCCCAGAGCGGCGCACGTGGCCGCCCGAACGGAAAACATGAAGACTCTCCCCGACTGACAAACGAATGCCGCGCGTGGACACGCGCGGCGGGTTCATGGGTCAGACGGGGAGGGGCGGCGCTCGCGGTTGACTGGGTCCGTCGCGAATGCCGACCGGTGCCATCGCCTCGTCGGCGAGGACGGGGCGTTCGACAGAGGCGGCCGGCAGGCCGACGATGACGAAGATCGACGGTGGCTCGCTCGCCTGGCTCGCGTGGGCGAGTCCGAGGCAGCATTCGTGCAGCGTGCCGGCTACCGGCGTCGCGCCGTCGCGCTCGCTTTCGGCCGAGGCGCCGGGCAGGCACATCGCCGCCCACGGGGTGCCGCGGCCGTCGCGCATCAGCGCGGCATGGACGAGCGGCTGGAGGAAATCGAAGGTGATCGCAAACAACGCCACGGCGAGTGCCGCCGCGCGCCAACCCGATGCGGGATGCCTGCGATCCATGTCGCAGCTATGCACGAATACCTGTGAAACGAAAGAGGCGGGTTGTCGCTCGGGGCATTCCTCCTCCGCTCTTCTTGTCCTAGTAAGAAACTGGCGGCTCGCCGCCAGTTTCTTGGCACGGCGGGTCGGCCCTCAGGCCGGTGGGGAACTCCTATGAAGATCGGGGCGGGTACCGCCCCGATCTTTCCAGTATCGTGGTGCGCGCCGGCGTGCTGGGCGTCTCCCTGGCGAAGCCGGGGAGGTGCCCCATGGGCGTTAAAGTAGTACTTTAACTTGGTGGCATGGAGATGCGATTCTAACGGTAAATGGAACATCCATCTGCCCTCTCTTTCGACCAGTTCAACGACCTTCTGAATCGCCTGCCGGCCGAT
>Ga0268299_1002226_pt1 | contig 24850 bp, 11 predicted proteins | sample NOBtaG_FD_193484 | JGI IMG/M metagenome (GOLD analysis project Ga0268299, IMG submission 193484) | Activated sludge microbial communities from bioreactor in Nijmegen, Gelderland, Netherland - NOB reactor | ecosystem: Engineered > Bioreactor > Aerobic > Activated sludge | place: Netherlands... | reverse complement strand
GTCCTTTAAGTTGCTCCACTACCTCTTGAATTCCGGCCACATTATGACCGGTATCACATACTACGAGGGGCCGTTCACCCAACTGTTGCCACCGCCCCATCAAACCTGTTTGCCGCACTGTTTTTTCCAAACCATCTATTAATGATTCTTTCGTTATTTGATAGCCCTTTTGTTTCAAAAGCTGAAGAACCATGAACACACCAGGAAGATTTTTTGTTTGATAATTTCCTTTTAATGGTAGTTGTAACTCACTGATATAAACATTGTTATCAACATACACATCAAGCGCATCTGCGTTGGCGATTACCCTAATATTATCTTGCGCAAAATACAAGGGCGCCTTTACATCTAACGTTTTTTCAATAAAAACCTGTTCCACTTCCTGCTGACGTTCGCTGATCACAACCGGAACACCTTCTTTGATGATGCCTGCTTTTTCTGCTGCTATCAGTTCAAGGGTATTGCCCAATAAATTTTTATGGTCATAACTGATGTTGGTAATGACAGATACTTCGGGTGTAATGATATTGGTAGAGTCTAACCTGCCCCCGAGGCCAACTTCAATCACAGCAATATCCACATGCTGCTGCGCGAAATAATCGAAAGCCATCGCTACCGTAATTTCAAAAAAGGAAGGTTGGATTACTTCAATGGAAGGCTTGATCCGGTTTACAAAATCAACAATAAAAGAACGGTCGATTTCCTGCCCGTTAATTTTAATGCGTTCGGTAAAATCTTTCAGGTGCGGTGATGTGTACAACCCGGTTTTATATCCGCTGGATTGTAATACCGAAGCCAGCATGTGTGAGGTACTGCCCTTTCCATTGGTACCGGCTACATGAATTGACTTGAATTTATGATGCGGGTTACCGATCGCTGTGCATAATTGAATGGTATTTGTCAGGTCTTTCTTATAGGCGACCGCTCCAACCCGTTGAAATAGCGGCAGGCTGGCATACAGATAGTCAATGGTTTGCTGGTAACTGATGAACATGAGAAAGGGCAAATCTCACTTCACAAAAATTAAAATCCAAATGAAACTCACGCTGTCAGTTTGAGAGTACAACAAATGTAATTTTGCCGGTTGAAACAGCCGGAACATTGGTGCCTATCTTGCTAAAGGTAAGTTTCTCAATCTCCCGCCTGCAAAGTTTTTCCATCTCCAGACTTAAACTTCTTTCCAATGTTTTGATGTCGATGATTTCGCCATCTTCATTTACTTTGATTTGAAATACTATCCTACCGCTTGACTCGTTTCCAGGTGGCTTCACGTTGGGCATTTCATCCCATAACCATCCATCAAGGCTAAGTCCAGGACCAGTGCCACCACCTCCTCCAACTTTTCCTTTGTACAAACCAGGGCCCGGTGATCCATCAGGTTGGCCTTTGTCGCCTGTCTTGTTTATATCATCACCTTCACCTCCCGGTTGCCCAACCTGTGTATCGGTTCCTTTCTTCGCATTGGGATTGTACACTGCGGCTGGCTTCAAGGGTTCTTTATTGGCTTCCTTCGAATCCGTTTTATCTTTAACAGGCTCAGGCTTCTTCACAGGTTCCTCTTTCTTTTTTACATCACTCACGGGCACAGCCGTTTCATCGTTAGATACCAATTGCTCTTCCGGCTGTTCCTCTGGTGCTACAGTTTGTTGGTTTTGCTCAAGTTGTTGTGTTTCTTCCGGTTGTACCTCCGGTGTGGCCTGGGCCTGCGCTACTCCTACCGGTTGGTCGGGTTGTACATCACCACTACCTTCATCGGAAAAACCCAGGTTAATTGCATAGCCTAACTCGCCCAACGGAGGATCGGGGGCTCGCCATCCCACTACAAAGAAAAAGAACACGAGCAGTGCAGCGTGCAGTCCTATTGTTCCGCTTGCTGCAATTCTCCTGTTCTTCTTTTCATCCACTACACTTTCCATACAAACTCAGTGTGGTGACCACACCAATCATCAATATTTTAATACCCAAAGCGCATCGCCATATTCAGCTTTCTTGGCATCAGCAACTTCCTGAGCGGATGCAAAGGTGTCGCTATCAGCAACCGCCAGGCGGAACAGTTTGTATTTAGCAAACGGAGGAATGATTTTACTGCTGACACCCTGACCGCTTAATTTTCTGGCATAATCCATCAGTAAATCATCATCTACTGCGCTGGCAATGATTACATAATAACGCATTGTGCGCTCGCTTAGTGTTTCGATGGCACCCTCTTTCGGAATGCTGGCTAACGAATCAGCCCTGTGTTTCTCGGCCGCCAAACGTGCTTGTTCAATAACAGCCAGGCTATCTTGAACCGCCTTATCACGGGCTTCCTTGGCAGCCAGTTCTTTCGCTAACCTTTCTTTTTCAAGCTGGCGCGGGTTCCACCAAAAATACCAAACCGCCCCTAATGCCAAGGCAACCACCAATAGAATACCAACTACCTTTGGCCACGCAGGAGAACCTTCTCCTTCCTCATCAAAATTATATTCAGCAACAGGCTCTGGCTTTTGTTCATATTCATATTGCTGTTGTTCAGGCTGACTAACTTCCGCTTGTGGTTCTTCAACAGGGGTTGATGGTTCCTCTTCTCGGTTTAGGGGCTTATATTCTATATCCGGAAGACCGAAGGTATCATCGGAATCACTTTTGTTTTGAAGATTCTCGTTGTTCTCGTCTTCAGTTCCTTTTTTCTTTCTTGCCATGTCAGGTTAAAAAGTTGGTATACTACAAAATTAAGCGAATTTTTGAGGCATACAAATTAAACAGCTTCGGTATAAGCTACTAACATCATTCGCTTCGATCAAAACTTCAGGGTTAAACCGGCTGTTGCCTGAAACCCTCGTACCGGGTAATTCAAAAACACCTGGTATTTGTTAGACGTGATGTTATTCAAATCAACAAATGCCGAGAACTTATCGGAGAATAAATACTCAGTTCTAAAGTTAAGATCAAAAGCTGCTGGAAGCGTAATAGTTTCTTCGGCTTTCAGGTCGTAGGCTTTCGTATTTCCCTGCGCAATAACATCCATCGTAAAAACTAATTTTTTAAAGAGGTTATACGAGGCGCCTAGCGTTACGCGGTAGCCTGGCTTATGCCACGCATCTGAAAGTTCATCGGTGTTGTAGCCGAAGTAATCACCTTGTAACGATACACGTGCTATGTTGGCATAGGTGTACAACATGGAGGCATAAAAATTAAATCGCTTGACGGAACCATTGTCATATTCCACAATGAACTTGGATGTATCGCTTTCAGCATTCTTAAAAAAATAAAGGTTCTTTAATGTCGCGAAGGAAATCCCAGCGCCCAACAACAAATTGCTTCCGGCTTTTGCGCGCAGTCCGGCCTGCAAATCAATTACTTTATTGGTGTGCGACAAGGCAACAGCAGGTGCCAGCCACAGATTTTCGTTTGAAAGCGTTTGCAACGATACTTTCTCCATCCCTCCGGAAAGCGAGCCCACAAAATCTACAGCATCACTAATCGGGTAGGTTGCTTTCACATCAGGGTAAAAATGAAAACTCTTGGAATCGAGGGTATCATTCTCCAGTGCGATGATGGCACCCACCTGAAGCTTCAGTTTTTCAACCGGGAAAAATGAATAGTATCCATTCGCCTGAAAAAGATTGCGGGCTTTGGCTTCAATATTTTCATCTTTCCGGTTAAAGATGAAATATTCTCCTCCGATAAAAACCGATTGATCGTCAGCAACTTTATATGACCCTTTAAAATTAAAACCTACGGTAGTTTCTGCGGCTTTAAATTGATCGCTCAGATGACTGAAATCACCGCCAACCTGATAAGCAAAATCTGTATTACGTGCATTCGCCAGGGCAAGCCCCAGGTTAAATAATGAATAGGCCTGCTTAATCGTATCTCGCATAACCGATGTACCCTCGGGGTAACCATAAAAATGAGTGGAACGGTTTTGATAGCCAATGTTACCATTAAAAGAAATGTCTTTGCTGAAGGTTTGGGCAAAGGCAGTAACCCCCGAAGTCCCACCTGCCGAATTCTTTCCATCCACCGGTCCCTTTCCCGATTTATTAAAAAACGCATGCGCTCCAACCAGTTTCTTTTTATCCTGCTTGCTGGTGATGAAGGCCTCCAGGTAAGGCGATGCGTAATTCCCATAGCCGGCACTTACATATCCGCGGTACGTCTCAGCTGGTTCTTCTCCTTTTAGTTTCAAAGGGCGAAGCACAGGGTTTAACTCCGGTGTTTTAAAATGAAAAGCTTTGAAGTCGTACGAAAAAACTGATTTGGCGGGCTCAACCGGGCGAGGAGGAATTTTTTCAAACAACCGATTTGCCCGTGGTAAAATTATCTGGCGGTCTTTCCTGATTTCTATTTCAACATCTTTAATCTCACCGGCCGATTCCCAGTCTTTATTCTTTTCTTTGCCCTGCTCCTGCGCATGCCCAATCACAGCCAAAAAAATAAACGATAAGGTAAGTAGTTTCTTCATGCTGAATTATCGGTTACCCAATGTATCGGCTTCCTGTTTTTGTTTCTCTTTCTGTTCGGCATCAGCGATCTGTCTGAGCTTTTCCTTTGCTCTGTCCTGAACAGTTTGTAACGGAAAATTATTATCAATCAAAGATTGCAGCGTTGTTTTGGCATGGAACATCTGATTCATAGCCAAATAATTATCTGACAACAACAAGAAAGATTGACCAACCCATTCATCGTAGGATGAAAACTCACTGGTGAGGGCCAGCAGGGTTTCAGAACTTTGCTTGAACTCTTTAGTCAGGTAGAAAATTTCTCCGATTCTGTATTTAGCTTCAGCACCGTACTCATCGCGAGCCGAGTTAAGGGTATTCAGAAACTCATCCTTTGCCGTTTCATAATCACCCCTGGCCATGGCCGATTTCCCTAAATACAACGATGCTTTGTTTTGCGCACCGGCATTGACATTTCCTTTCTGAAGAATAAGGTTTGCGTAGGCATTCACCGAATCATACTTTGCCAACAGGTAAAATGATTCCATCAATCCGGATAAGGCGGTATAAATTTCTTTTTTATTAACGGCCAGCCTTTCTGCCCGATGAAAACTGCCAATGGCCAACTCATACTTACCCTGCTTAAACTGTATTTCAGCTACACGAGCCACCGCTTTACTTACCCATACTGAAGCAGGCTCATTGCTTAACAATTCGTACAGCGGAAGTGCCTTTTCAAAATTTCGAAGGCGGTAGTGCGACTCGGCCATATAATAGTTTACATCCTGCATTTTCGCACTTTGAGGATACACACTCTGGAAAGAATTAAACCCGGCTATCGCTTTCTCATATTGCTGATCGAAATACAAATTTTTAGCCGATTCAAATTCAACCACCTCAAGATCTTTATTTTCAGGATTAGCCTTTTTATAGGCAGCCAGGTAGGTTTCAAACTCTGCTCCCCGTCCTGCAATGCCAAGGGCTTCCTGCAGCGGCAGCAATACCTGTTGTGAAACAGGGTGTGTCGGAAACTGTTTTAATAATGACTGGTAGTCGCTGATGGTTTTATCATACTGTTTGAGATTGTAATACGATGCCGCCCTTCGCATGTAGGCATACGGCAGAAAACGTGCACTGCTGTTTTCGTTGATAAGCTGTGAAAGGCCGTCAGCCGCTGCCTGGTAATTACCCTGCTCAATTTCAAATTGCGCCCGTTGAAAAATTGCCTCATCGCGATACTGGGATTTAGGATAACTTGAGATCAGTGTTGTAAACTGTTGTCGTGCATCCGGATATTTTCTCAATACGCCATTAATGACCGCTGTTTGAAACATAATGTAATCATCATCTGGCGAGTTTAGCTGCCGTGCACGATTGTATTGTGTGATGGCTTCTGTATAATTTTTACTCACATAGTAACAGTCTGCCAGGCGAATCACACCATCTGAATACGATTGCCCTTTCGATGCCTTGTTCACAAACTCCTTAAAATTAAACTGTGCCTGCTCGTATTGCTGCAAATTGAAATGAGCATAGCCAAGTCCGTAACGCGTTCTGTTAACCACTTCCGAATCAACCGATGAACCCAGGGAAATAGCTTTTTGGTATAATGGAATTGCCTCTTCATATCTTCTGCCTACTGAAAAAGCTTCGGCACACCAGAAACTTGCCAGGGCCGTATACTTTGCATCAGACTGGCTCGCCAGCGATTTTTCAAAAGCATCTACCGCTTCCGCATACGCTTCCTTGTTAAAAAGCTCAGCTCCTTTCAGGTAGGCAGCCTTTTGATATGCCTGCTGCATGGCAGGGCTGCGTTGAGGAATTGACTCGATATACTCAAGCGCTTTATTGTAATTATTGCCATCTACATGAGCCTGTGCCAGTAATTCTTTTACTTCAACCGAATGGTCACTCTTCGGGTAGGCCATCAAAAATTTTTCAAACTCCGTAATGGCTTGCCCTGCATTGCCCAGGTCATACGAAATCTTGGCATATTGAAATACACTCTCCTCTGCAAGCTTTTTATCTTGCTTATTATTTCTGGCATAGCCAAATGAATTAAGCGCATACTGCTTGTTACCCTTCTTAAGGTATAACACACCAAGGTAATACGAAGCATAAAAACTGGTAGAGTCCTGCTTGGCTGCAGATGTTTTCAGGTACTCAATGGCCTTTTCATCTTTCGATAATGAATAGTATGAAAAACCGGCCCTGAACAGAAGTGCACTCTCAGCTTTCGCTCCATTTTTCTCCAGGTAATTTTCGTATGCAACTACCGCACTTTTATAATCCTTCTTGAAGAAATAAGCATCGGCCACCAGCATGGAGATTTCATCGTAATTCGAAACCTGGGCTGAACGAGGTTGCAGCGAAACTGCATACTGAATCAGTTCATCGTACTTCTTCTGTTTATAATACACGCTGGCAATTAACGAAGGAACGACCGCTGCATAAGAACTATTTGTTTCCGCCCGTTTCAAATCCTGCAATGCCTCATCGTATTGGCTTTTCGAGTACTCAACAAACCCAGCATAATAATTAGCGGCCGGTGCATACTGGCTGGTTTGGAGTTTCATTAAATTAAATTGATCGAGGGCCTCGTCCAATTTTTTAAGATTAAAAAAGCTATACCCCCATTTAAAATGCCCTTCTGTTTGCTGGCTTGAGCTGAGTGCTGAAAAATTGACCTTCTTAAAATAGGCAGCCGCCCTGGTGTAGTCTTTTTCGTTATAGAAAAAAACTGCCAGATCGTAATATGCTGTTGCACTTCTTGGGTTAGATGGGTTAGAAGCAATAAAATCTTCAATGAGCTTTTCACCATCGGAATGGCCGAGACTCAATGCGCAAGCAGCAATATAATACTGTGCATCGGCTCTGCGGGCATCGGTAATGTCGGCTAGTTTTAAAAATTCAGAAAATACATGGCGCGCGGCACCATAGTTAGCATGACCAACAAGTTCGGTTCCCTTTTTATATAACCGTTCTTTCTTTCCGGCAGACAGTTGATCCTGGCCCTGAAGTGCAACACTGAAAAGAATAAATGTGGCTACGAAACAAAATGCAAACCTCACGTTAACCGATTTTTATTACTACAACCATGGCTTGAATTGAAACAAACCACCTTAAAAAATATTGCAAGAATGAGACCAGAAAAATAAGTTGAAAAAATTAGCCTGGGTTTTATTTCCATTGACTCAAAGTTAATAAAAAGTTGCAGTAGCGTACAACATCAGTTCATCAGGCGGTACACCAGTTCACGAAAAATCTGACCTTCGCTGGCCGATCCGCTATTCACTCCCTTAAGTTTCAGGTCTGCTTCCTTTAACAACGAAATATTCTGCAGAATCTTATCAGAAGAAAATTGTCGTAAAGCAAGACTATAATCTTTAACCACATACGGACTCACTTTCAATGCGATAGCCAGTTCCTTGTCACTTTTACTAACGGCCTGAGATGCTACTAATGTTTTACTGAAGAACGAGTACAAATAGGCCACTACAGGTATCATCGGATTTCGCCTGGTGTTGCTCTCGAAATAGTTCACAATACGGGCAACCATTAACGAGTTCCGCTGCAGAATTGCTTTCTGTAATTCAAAAATGTTGTATTCCTTGCTCATCCCTACCTGAGCCATCACCCGGTCAGCGGTAATCACGCCACCGGCAGGAAGCGAGATCATCAATTTATCAATTTCGTTGGTTAATCGGCTGAGGTCAGTCCCTACCGACTCGCACAAAGCCTGCACTGCCCGGTCATCTATACTAACCTTTTTCTCACGGGCGTATTCTGAAATGAAATCAGGCAACTGGTAATCATACATCTTCTTAGAGGTAAAGGATGTTGCCAGTTTTTCAATGCTTTTTCCTAATTCCCTTCGTTTATCCAACGACTTATGTTTGTGGCAAAACACCAGAATGGTACTGGGAACGGGCTGCTTTAAATAGTCCAGCAACAACTTGGCCCCTATTTCTTTATTGATGTCCTGAATTTCCTGAGCCTCTTTTACAATTACCACCTGAAACTGCGACATCATGGGAAACCTTCGCGCATGCGTTAAAATAGTGGCCATAACGGCATCTTTCCCATACACGACTACCTGGTTAAACCCTTTCTCAGATTCGGCTAATGCATTATTTTCAATGTAGTCTGCAATCACATCTATGAAGTAACTCTCCTCTCCTTGCAGAAAATAAACAGGGCTAAACTTTCGGGCTTTCAGATCGGTCAATATTTTCTTAATCGCAGCGTCCATCAATCAACTTTTCGTTTTGTACTAAACGTAACGGCTGAGGTAATTCCAACCAGGGCTCCTGCAAAGTGAGATTCCCAAGAAATCCGGGGATCGGTTGGTAATACACCATAAAATACTCCGCCATAAAGAAGCAAAGTAAGAACAGAAATTAACATGGAAAGAAAATCTCTTCGGAATAATCCGAAAAAGATCAGAAAGAAAGCCAGGCTATAAACAAGGCCGCTTGCCCCAATGTGCGGACCCTGACGGAACGTAAAAAGCCAGACTAAAGTGTTAGTCCAGAAATACGATCGAAAGAAAACACGGCCAGCAATAAGCGGATAAAAGAAAAACAGAGCCGACCCCAGAAATAATAAGGGAAATGTGTTGGACAGGAGATGAGAAAGATTGCCATGTATAAGCGGAGCAACCACAATACCCAAAAGACCAACCATCGTTCGGGGTTGAATTCCAAAATTACTTAATGGCCAGCCATACACATATTCTAAAAAAAATGCCAGCCACATTAAAAACACAATCCGAAAAGGGGCAACTGAACTGCCAAGAATGGAATGATCGCTCATGCTTACCGAATCACCTACCAGCAGGGTCTTTAATCATGCTCAGCTTAATAAACTTGGCCTCTTCCGAGCCTATTGTATTGTAGCCTAATAATCCTCCGGATGAGGTGGCAATGCTTTCGGCTATGCTTAACAGCGTTTTATAATATTCCTGTGCAAAGGAAGGATCAATTCGTTTCAAAATTTGATTAATGGAGGTTAACTCTTCTACCAACAAGGGGTTTCGCTGGGTTGCCTCGTACGGATAACTCTGGATCAGACTCTTTAACTTATCTTCAAAGTCGGTGGATATTTCCCTGAACAAAACTGAAACGGAAGACATAGAACGCCTGTGCTTCTTTTCGGCAAATTCAATAGCTCGCTTTATTTCCTTTTTGTCAATACTGCCATCAGCGCCCGCAATCAGAACACAAACCAACAGCGGAGTTTTGTAAACCAGTTCAGCCTCACTGGCAGTCAGACGGTCTAATTCAGGAACCATACCTTCTTCACTAAAACGTATATCAAAAATGCTCAAATAAACCTGCTTTTTAAACTTTTAACTATAAAAAAAACTAACGTATTTTTAACGTTGCCAATGTTTTAGCATGTACGATAAGAACCCCGTTAAGATTTTTGTGGTGGAAGATGACCAGGCTTACACCAAGTTTATAAAATATGTAGTAGGATTGAATCCGGATTACGAAGTGGAGTTTTTTACTACGGGTAAAGAATGCCTTGCAAACCTTCACAAACAACCATCGGTTATCACTTTAGACTACTCGCTACCCGACATGCCGGGTGAAAAGGTGTTAGAGCAGATAAAAAAGCATGATCCGGGTATTAATGTTATCATTCTTTCTGCACAGGAAAAGATTGGAACAGCCGTAGAACTACTTAAGTCTGGCGCATACGACTATATCAGCAAAGATCAGGAGACGAAAGAAAGGCTATTAAATGCGATCAACAACGCAAATAATAACACCTCCCTCGCTCGGGAAATTGATCACCTGAAAAAGGAAATATCGCAGAAGTACGAATTTGAAAAGAGTATCATTGGAAACAGTCCTGCACTAAAAAAGGTATTCACCCTGCTTGAAAAGGCAGTTAAAAGCTCCATTTCAGTTTCCATTACAGGTGAAACAGGAACCGGTAAAGAGCTGATAGCTAAAGCAATACACTATAATTCAAAACAAAAAAATCAATCCTTTGTCGCGGTTAACATTGCTGCCATTCCATCGGAGCTGATTGAAAGTGAGTTATTTGGCCACGAAAAAGGTGCTTTTACAGGAGCCCTTTCCAGGCGCATTGGAAAATTTGAGGAAGCCGAAGGCGGTACTATTTTTCTGGATGAGATCGGTGAAATGAACCCTGGCCTTCAGGCAAAGCTTTTGCGGGTTTTACAGGAGCGAGAAGTTACGCGCATCGGGAGTAACCAGGTAATTAAACTGGATGTGCGTGTGATTACCGCCACCCACCGCGACCTGCAGGAAGAAGTAAAGGCCGGCCGTTTTCGTGAAGATTTATACTACCGATTAATGGGCCTGCCCATTCACCTCCCACCTTTACGGGAAAGAGGAAATGACATCCTGCTGATTGCTAAATATTTTCTAGACCAATTCGCAAAAGAAAACCAGCTTCCAAAACTTAAAATAGAGGAAGCTGCTCAGAAGAAGTTAATGGAATACGCGTTCCCTGGAAATATTCGCGAACTGAAGTCAATTATTGATCTGGCCGCAGTGATGACTGATGGAGCTGAAATCAGAGAGCATGACATAACCTTTAACAATCCCATCCGATCGGAGGCATTTCTTCACCAGGAAATGACTATGCAATCATACATGTACCGGATCATCCGACATTTTTTAAACAGGTACGATAACAATGTGCTGGAAGTGGCCAGGCGGTTAGACATCGGTAAATCTTCGTTGTACCGGTACCTGAAAGAAATGGAAGATGCAGGGATATGAAACAACTCGAAGCCTATATCAGAAAAGGTAAGTTTTATGAGGCGGTAGTGGAGGATGGATCCGATTTAATCTTCCTGGTCGACTTTGATGGAAAAATTTTGTACCACAATGCTTCTGTACACGATACCCTCGGTTACCGCAAAAAAAGTTTAATTGGAAAAAGCTTTTTTGACTATATCCTACCCGATGCCTTAGAGACCTTTAAGGGAAATTTCAGGAAAAGTCAGAAGCGAGCCTATACCGAGAAAGTAGAATTTCAGTTTCTATGCAAAGACAAGACGTATCGTTTTCTTGAATTCAATGCCATCAACCTGAAACATAAAGAAGGCCTGCGCGGAATCATTCTGGATTGCCGGGATATTACCGGGCGAAAGCGCGATGCCGAAGAATTGGTACGACTGCAAAAAGCCAAGGAACAATTTCTGGCTAACATCAGTCATGAAATCAGAACACCCATTAATGGTATTGCAGGCATTGCCGGTTTGCTGAATCAAAAGCAAAACCCGGATGAACAGGAAACTTATCTGAATGCCATCCGGCATTCGGCCGAAAACCTGAAGGTGATCATTAATGATATTCTCGACCTTGCCGCTATTGAATCGGGAAAATTGAAATTCGAAAAAATAGCCTTTAATCTCACCGATCTTCTCCCCTCTCTCATCTCTACATTTTCTCACCAGGCTCAAGAAAAAAAGATTTCACTTCATTATACCGTTGATGAATCCTTAAATCGTTTCCTAATAGGTGACCCGGTTCGCCTGAACCAGATTCTTATTAACCTGATCGGAAACGCAGTAAAATTTACGCACAGTGGTACCATTCACGTACGATGTTGCATCCAAAAAGAAAATAAAAACACCTGCTGGATTGAGATCGCAGTAAGCGATACAGGTGTGGGTATTCCATCCGAAAAACTAACCACCATCTTTGAAAGTTTCAGCCAGGCCGATGAAAGTGTGACCAGACGTTACGGTGGCACCGGGCTTGGTCTCACCATCGCCCGGCAACTCATCGATCTCCAAAAAGGAAAAATTGAAGTGGAAAGCAAAGAACATGTTGGCTCCACGTTCAAAATTACAATCCCATACACCAGCGGTAAGGCGACCAAACTTTCGAAACAACCAAAGTCTAAAAACATTGCAGAAATATCCGGGCAGACCTTGCGCGTATTACTGGTGGAGGACAACGACATCAACCGGCTTTACGCAAAAAGTATTTTAGAAAACTGGAAGTGCAAAACCGACATTGCCGAGAACGGGCTGGTGGCAGTGGAGAAACTAAAGAGCAAGGTTTACGATGTGGTGCTGATGGATGTACAAATGCCGGTCATGGACGGTTACGAAGCGACCAAAGCAATTCGTGCAATGCCTGCACCGGCTAATGCTACCCCGGTGGTGGCACTGACTGCCAACGCTACAAAAAAAGATATTGAAAAATGTCTTCAGGCCGGAATGAACGATTTTGTTGCCAAGCCCTTCACCCCCGATGACCTGCATCAGAAACTATTTAAAAATTTAAAGATCACTCCAGTCTCTTCTTTTGAAAACCAGCACAGTACTAAACTTTTCGATTTAGGCCATCTGAGAAAAGTTTCAGGAGATAACCACGAGTTTATCCGTGAAATGATGCAAACTTTTGTTCAGTCTATTCCTCTCCTTCTTGCCGATATGGAAAAGGCCATGAACGAAACCAACTGGAGAACAGTTGCCAGAATAGCACATCAGGTAAAACCATCACTTGCCCTGTTAGGAGCACACACTTTAAAAGACGTTGCCATTCAAATTGAAACAAAAGCTGACAAGCCCAACCTGATAAATAAATTTATACAGTCGTGCCGGGAATTAATTCAGGCGCTTTCGCTCGAATTGTCTAACTTTTAATTTCTGTTCAACACGGCAATTTTCCGATGAACGAGTGCCCTTCCTCCCCTGCTGATGATCACAAAGTAAATGCCGTTGGTAACTTTGTCTAACTCTACTTGCTGAGGATTAAAAATATCTTCTTTCAACTCCCCTTCCAGAACGGTTACACCTCGCTGATCAACAATGCTGTAAGTATAGCCTTCCATTAGTCGGTACTCGGACGCAAAGTTCAATTGATGCGAAGCCGGGTTCGGATAAATCTGTATCGATTTTGCTCCGCTGAGCACCGGATCTTCAACCCCCACCACTACGGCCTCATCCTTAGGCGTGGCTAATTTTACAAAGGCAGTTTGGTGGATTCGTTTGGTGTTGCGGTCCTGAACGAAAGCCACAATCCACAAATTACTGTTGGCCGTTCCAATAGGAACATCAATAATTGATTTCACCGGAATAATAGTAGAATCTCCCGTATTCCATGTAGTACTAACCGTCATTCCTTCACTGCCCAATAACATTTTTCTCAGCACGTGCACATTACCTGAAACCAGTGAATCAACCAATCCAACATAAAATGTTACCGGTGTTGTATGAACCTGAGCAGCTCTATATTCAAATTCAACATTCAGATTAATAGAATCGGCAGTCGTTGTATTCTCCGTGACCAGAATATCAAACAACGGGTCTTCCAGCGCCCTTCTGTCAACTTCAACGGCATTAATTTTAGTTTGATCACCATTAAAATTGGTTCCATAGTAATTTCCTAAAATACCATCCATGATACCAACCGGTGGTTGAGAAACCCCATAATATAAGCTTCTGGCAGCAGGGTCAACCGGATTATCCTGGTTGATCACATCGGCTGAAGGGTTGGCAATATGGTACTGAATCTTAAAGAAGTCGGAACTATCTTTATTCAGCACGTTGAGCTGATCGAGATACAAATTATTCAGGTAGTCATTGGCGGTTGGGTTCACACCCGCATTGGTGAAGTACTCTACCAGTACGTTGCGCTGCTTTTCTCCGATAAATATATTATCAAAAGCAAATCCATTGTACTCCACAGTGCGGTTAGGATCATTAAACTGATTATCATTATTACTACCATAAGCCACCCTGAAAATAACTTCGTTTCGATCTGCCTTCGGAATCTGATCCAGATTGTATCGGGCTGTTTTCCAACCTCCTGTTTGATAATCTGACTTCGACCATCCAAACTGGCCAATAGGCTGTAATCCAGGGTTACCCGGTAAAGCCCTTCCGTCATACCAATTTAAACCTGCACCTGCATCATTCCCAATGGCTTGCCATGAGATTCCACCATCCACAGAGAATTGAACTACCGCTCCATCTCGCCCATCTTCTGAATCTGACCAATAATCGAGAGAGAGCATCGGTCGTTTTATATTTGTAAGATTTACGCAAGGACCAATTACAGATGATTTCTCTGCCGGATAATAAGTGCTCTTTAACCCTGCTGTATTAGGATTTCCTCCTGTCCACCAGGCATTAATTCCAGAAGATGCCGAGTTAATCACTGCACCTGAAGGAGGACCAAATACCCAACTTGTATCGGTTGGTATGGATATATCTGTTCGGGTTCCCACCCAGGTTCCCGGACCACTTTCAAAGTCTTCAATATAACCTGCCGTTGGAGATGGTGTACCATAGGACAAAATAAAAGCTCTTCGGGTTGTGTCATTTACGCATCCGTCATCCGTTGAAACCGTGAGTTTAACATTGTACTGACCAAAAGTATCATAACGGTGATTTGGATTTGTATATGTTCCTCCTGTGCGACCTCCGTTGGTGCCCCCTGGAATAGGAGCTCCGGCTGGTCCTGTAACTGAAAAACCATCGGCAAACTCCCAGGTGTATTGAATAATTGTACTGCCTCCAACAAAAGTACCATCAACAAACTTGGTATCATTTCCATTACAGAATTCACTCCACGTGAAATTCATTTTCGGTACAGGTCCAACTCTAACCACCCGCAACGTATCATGTTTACAACCCTCATCGGTTTCAACTTCAAGGGTTACATTGTAAGTGCCGGCAATTGGATATTGATATTGTGGTTCCGGATCAGAGCTTCCAATTCCGTTCCCAAAGTTCCATGTCCATTTTTGCAGATTGGCTCCATTGTTTACTGGGATAAACGATGACTCGGTAAAATCAATTAGCGATGAAACGCATGAGTTACTAACATCAATAATAGCCTTTGGTGCTGATAAAACATTAATTGGCTTACTCAGTTGAGTTTGAGCTTCAAAATTGTTTGTGTAGACGTACGTAACAATGTATGTTCCCGGAGGCATTGCTTTTGTATTTATGTAATACTGTCCATCCAGCTTTTGGAAAATATAAGAAGGACTCACATCCGGTGAAATTGTAAAGTATGGAGGAGTAACTACACTTGCCATCGGATCTAACACATCGGGGGTACCCTTCAACTGAACATCTCCCGGCCGAATGGTTGCGCATATCTCCTGAACACCAGCATTATCAGGAGCCGTAATATCGTAGAGTGAAGTTGAACTGTTAAACAGTTTAGCCGACCACAGAATAGTTGTGATTGGGTTAACTGTAGTTATCTGTTGTGGATTACTAAAACAACCGGTTGATGGATCCTGATAAGAATAAACAATAACATTGGTACCAATATTTGCAAAATCAGGATTAAAGTCGCTTGTGCCGGAAATAATACCAGGTCCTGTAAATGTTCCACCGGGAGGAAATCCAACTAATGCATCAATTGGATCATCTTCCTGGTAGATCAATTCCAAGCCACTAAAAGATGCAAATGTTGTATCATTAACGGTAACCTTTACCTGGTCAAATGTTGATGGGCAAACTCCGGCAGGATCATCCGTTGTTAAGGTAAAGGTTAAAACCAACCCTGTTGCAGCACGCTCAGCCGGAGTCATGTCATACGAAGTAATCGGTGAAGTAACATTACCAAATTGTGGAGCCCCGCTTCCGCCACTCCAAATTACCGATGAGGTGGAACCGCTAAACGAACCATTCAGGTCAATATCGTCATATTCACAAACCTCAAAATCAGCACCCGCAAATACTTTTGCTGATTCGTTAACGATTACAGACAAGTCAGCCGCTGCAGGAATACAAGGACCAACTCCATCAGGATCATTGGATGTTAACCTGAATATGAGGGTTGAATTTACATCGGAAGTTACGGTATCATACGTAGCCCTAATCTCAGACAAAATTTTACTACTAACTGATAACGAGCCACCTGCCGATACGATACTCCACGAGGCATCTGTGGCTGCCCCAGAAACAAAACCGGATAATTGAATCTGAGCTGGTTCACAAACGGTAATACTAGGGCTTGGAATAATTACAATTGGCGCCTGGTTTACATCCAACGTAAACTGATCCAGAACCACCGAACAAACTGCCGATGGGCTTGTAACCATTAGGGTAAACGTAACTGTATTACCCACATCTCCGGCACCCACAGTATAAACCGGGTTTAACAAAGTATTATCATTCAAGGAACCCATTCCATTATGGGTCCATGAAACAGTACCATTCAGGCTACTCGCTACAACCGCCCTTGCATTAAAATTAAATGTAGCAGTCCCTTCGCAAACAGCATCGTCATTACCTGCGTTGGCAATGGGAGCTGGGGTGATCAGGAGATCCATAGTGCTCACCTGGGCCACACAACTTCCATTTCCAAAAGCTGTTAATGTAAATGTCACTATTCCTGTTTCGCCCGGACCAGGGAAATAAGTAGGGTTTAAAGTCAAACCATTAAAGATGGTTCCTGCACCGCCACTCCAGCTAACCGAACTGTAATTGGATGCCGTGGCAACGGTAGTCCTTGTTCCAAAATCAAAACTAACTCCCTCACACGTTTCATCATCACTTCCTGCATTAACGATTACTGCAGGCGTTACGTTGATAACAATTTGATCGGTTACAGTGGCACAACTTCCGTTTCCATTAGCTGTAATTGTTAATGTTACCGCTCCGGTCTCACCAACCCCCGGTGTATACACCGGATTCAGAATGGTCGCATCGGAGAAACTTCCGGTTCCACCTGTCCAGCTTAATGTGCTATAGTTGACTGCTGTAGCCACACCCCCGCCACGCAAGCTTAAATCTTCTGCAACTCCTTCACAGGTTTCTACATCAGTTCCTGCATTCAAGGCTACTGCCGGAGTGATGGTTAATGTCATCACATCATTTACACTCGAACAAGTACCACCAACACTGGTAGCCGTTAATGTAAAGTTTATTACACCAGTCTCTCCTACTCCTGGTTGATAGGTTGGGGTAAACGTGTTAGCATTAAATAATACACCTGTGCCTGTGTGTGCCCATGAAATTGTTCCATAATTTGAAGCTGATGCAGGGGTGCTTTGTGTGCTGAAATTATAATTAATTCCCTGACATGTCTCAGCGTTGCTTCCTGCATCCACTACTGGTACAGGTTCATTGGTCAGGCTCACTTCATCGAACGTGCTGCCGCAAACTCCGTTGCTGATCGTCCAACGCACTACGGTGGTGGCCGTCACTCCGGTGATCGTGCTGGTCGGTGAGGATGGGGTCGTCACCGTGCCCGTTCCGCTCTGGATCGTCCACGCTCCCGTACCCGGGGCCGCTGCGTTGCCCGCTAACGTGAAGCTGCTCGTGTTACATAAATTCTGGTCCGGGCCCGCACTCGCTACGGGAGCCGGGGCTGTATTCGTTAAGATAATATCATCGAAGGTGGTCGGACATGTACCGTTGCCTACCGTCCAGCGCAACGTGGCGCTCGTCCCGGCTGCAACTCCGGTGATCGTGGTCGTGGCTGATGTGTTGTTGGTGATCACGGCACTGCCGCTCTGTACGGTCCACACTCCGCTGCCCACTAACGGAACGGTCGCGTTCATCGTGAAGGTGCTCGTGTTGCACTGGTCGATGAGGGCCACGCCCGCATCGGCTGTGCTCGGGGTCGCTTCATTGGTCAGGCTCACTTCATCGAACGTGCTGCCGCAAACTCCGTTGCTGATCGTCCAACGCACTACGGTGGTGGCCGTCACTCCGGTGATCGTGCTGGTCGGTGAGGATGGGGTCGTCACCGTCCCCGTTCCGCTCTGGATCGTCCACGCTCCCGTACCCGGGGCCGCTGCGTTGCCCGCTAACGTGAAGCTGCTCGTGTTACATAAATTCTGGTCCGGGCCCGCACTCGCTACGGGAGCCGGGGCTGTATTCGTTAAGATAATATCATCGAAGGTGGTCGGACATGTACCGTTGCCTACCGTCCAGCGCAACGTGGCGCTCGTCCCGGCTGCAACTCCGGTGATCGTGGTCGTGGCTGATGTGTTGTTGGTGATCACGGCACTGCCGCTCTGTACGGTCCACACTCCGCTGCCCACTAACGGAACGGTCGCGTTCATCGTGAAGGTGCTCGTGTTGCACTGGTCGATGAGGGCCACGCCCGCATCGGCTGTGCTCGGGGTCGCTTCATTGGTCAGGCTCACTTCATCGAACGTGCTGCCGCAAACTCCGTTGCTGATCGTCCAACGCACTACGGTGGTGGCCGTCACTCCGGTGATCGTGCTGGTCGGTGAGGATGGGGTCGTCACCGTGCCCGTTCCGCTCTGGATCGTCCACGCTCCTGTACCCGGGGCCGCTGCGTTGCCCGCTAACGTGAAGCTGCTCGTGTTACATAAATTCTGGTCCGCGCCCGCTATCGCGGAAGGAGCCGTCTGGTCAACGGTTATTGTCGTATTGCTTGTTGCTGTAATCCCATTTCCATCATAAATGTTAACAGTGTAAACGGTCGTTACAGTTGGAGATGCGGTGGGGTTCGCAATGGAGGTTGCACTCAGTCCTGCTGCAGGGGTCCATGAATAAAGAATAGTCGGATCTCCGCCAACAACTGGTGCATTCAACGCTACTGAGTTTCCAGCGCAAATGGTAATTCCCCCTCCGGTAATGCTTACCATTGGATCAGCCGATGTAATTCCGGTAAAGGAAGAAGTTAAACCGGAAGAAAGATTTGGAATTACACCCGTACACGTAAGTGTGTTGCTTGCCGCAGTAACTGCAGCATATTTTATCCAAGGATTTGAAACTTGATTAAATGCACCGGTTAGCTCAGCTCCTTTTATACTTGCTTCTGCTCCATTTATGTCTGCATCCAGATATACCCCTGAAATTGTCGCGATACAGTTGGTTATCCCTGTCTGGGTAACGTTCCAGTATCGGCTAATAAAATTGGCGCTACTGGCATTGTTCGGATGCTTTCCATCAGTAACCGAAACACTCACATTGGCCGGGAACCCTGTGCCCGATGTTATGTTGACTGAAACCGGAGAGTATTCTGCAGTACCCGAATTATCGCCAATTGGAAAATCAAACAGACCGGTAGAATTAAACGTTTTGATTACTTCACTACCTCCGGTAGCAACAATCATTTTAGAGGCTGAAGGCGATGCAACAGAAATAGTTGCCGTGGGGCCAAGCGTTAAATTAAAACCGTTTAGATTCAATCTGCCCGTATTCAGCGTAAGCACACCATTCACAGTAACTGCACCTCCAAGAGATGCCTCACCAGAAGATTGACTAATCGTTAAATTCTGATAAATACCCGCTGCAACATTCTGTCCCGCACCATAATACTCAACAGTTCCTGTATTTATGGCCATTCCATTTGACGGCCCGGCAAATCGAATCGTTCCTCCGGTGTTTGCTATTGTTCCTGAAACAGAAAGCGTATGGGTTGATAAGTCAAATACAGATGCATTGGTCAAATTTCCGACAACAGAAACATTTCCAGATGCATTCTTTTGACCAGCGCCTGTAAGGTTTAAGTGATTATAAATCACTCCAGCCAAGGATTGTGGCGATCCACCATTAAAAATAACTAAGCCATTGCTATGATTAAAAGTACCAGTACTGTTAAAGTTACCGGCAATGGTTAATGTTCCTGAAGTCGAATTTAGAATACCAGCATTGTTCGCCAGACTATTTACTGTTACAGCATTGCTCCCAAAACTTAATGTGCCTGCACCTGCTTTAGTCAAACTCACCCCAGGGGCAGAAATTACTCCTCCAACAGTCAGGGTATTGGCATTGACCGTAACCTGACGGTTCGAACCTATTGTTACATTTCCTGTTCCAAGGTTAAGGTTCTGAGTACCTGTAAAAGAAAAATCGCCAGCCCAGGTTTGGGGGTAGTTTAATGTTGTGATCGATCCTCCTGTTGCATTGTCGATTGTACCACCATTAATAATGAATGTACCCGCTACAGTTCCTAATGCATTTGGGTTATTAATGTTGAGCGTACCTGCATTGAGGGTTGTTCCTCCAGAAAAAGTATTTGCCCCTGTCAACGTAAGTGTACCGCCACCATCCTTTGTAAGCCTGAATCCGCCCGAAATAATACCACCCACTGTAAGGTTACTTGCATTGGTAGTAATAAGTCTGTTGGCACTCATTGCAACTACACCCGTTCCCATATTCAGGTTTTGCGTTCCTGTGAATGTGAAATCACCATTCCAATTTTGGGCATTATTGGTGCTCAGGGTAATCCCTCCACCACTCGTATTGTCTATTGTTCCGCCTGAAATTGTTAATGAACCGGTGCCAATGGCAGTTGCACTATTAATACTCAATGTTCCGGCAGATAATGTTGTTGTACCGGTATGGGTATTTCCACCACTCAATGTTAATGAGCCAGTTCCGCTCTTGGATATTGCCGTAATGCCGGCTCCGCCATTTTGAATTGTTCCTGCATAGGTACTAGAGCCACTAGTATTGATTGTCAAAGTGGATGTTCCGGCCACTCCGTTTTCGATCACCGGAGTGCCTACTGCAATGTTTGTGTTGATATCTGAAACTGTGACGCTGTTTCCATTCAATTGTAGAATTCCCGTGCTTCCTGCTCCGAATGCAACAGCATTGGGCGTTCCTGAGTTTAATGCTCCGGCATTACCCAGCCGCAACGTTCCTGCATCAATGGAGACACCGCCTGTAAACGAGTTTGATGCAGACAAAAAAAGTAAGCCAGCTCCATTTTTTACAAGACCTCCGGTGGTACTGATTATAGAAGAAATTGTCAGATCAGGATTGGCAGCACCATTTGCTATTGTCAATGTTCGAATTGCATTCAGTGCAATGGGCGCGCTGATTGTTGCTGTGGTCGTGCTGCTATTTGTACTCACGTTTCCAGCAAGTGTTAATGTTCCTGTGCCTGCAATGGAGGTTCCAGTCATGCTAACAGAACCTACACTTGTAACATTATTTGTTCCAAGCGCAAACACACCGCTGTTTACCGATAGCGAATTTGTGATTGAAATATTCGAAGCAAGTGTAACCGTGTTATTTCCTCCACCCCCTGTATTGGCAACGGTAAGACTGGCCACCGTGGCGGGAAGACCATTGCCAACCCCCTGGTTTGAATTACCTATGTAAACATAATTTGCTCCTGTATCATAAATTCTACTGCTTGGGGCTCCGGTTGTTTGCACGCTTCCGGTAGCTCCGCTTAACGTAATACCTGCAGGGGATCCTATTCTTAAAGTTGATCCTGATGTTGTGCTAAAAATACTCTCCCCCACGCCACTTAATAGTCCACCCACCGGAATAGAGAGGTCACCGTTGTTGATAAAAAAACGATCAGTTCCGCCAACAAAAGAATCCAGGATAGCCGTTCCTGAAATTGTACCAATTGCCGTAGCGGTAAGTGTGAAGTTCATCCTGGCACCGGCAGCCCCAATCGTAAAAGTTTCACCTGCTGCAACCGTAAAATTTCCTGTAACAATAACGGTATTTCCACTAGAAGCCGCAGCAAATACGCAGCTACCTGTTATTGTAAGGTTAGACAAATTAATCGTAGGAATGTTGGTAATATTGCCTGATTGATCGCTGTTAATTACAACGCTCGCACCCGGTATGGGGGCTGATCCACCACTCCAGTTTGCTCCTACTGTCCAATCTCCCCCACCGGCAGGCAACCAGGTTTGCGCGCTTGCTTGAAAGGCATAAAAAAGGACGGGCAAGAATACAAGGGAAATTCGACTAGAAAGTCTTGATTTCGTAACTCCTTTGCAAAGAATATAGAAACGACTAAAAACCGCTATTAAATTAGTAAACGGTCGTAGAGATTCATGCATAGACAGGGAGTTGGCCAACTACAGGTTTTGTATAGCATCTAGAAGTCAAAAGTAACCTTTTTACCACAAAAACTTAAGTTTCAGTAAAACAATGCCTCCCATTAAAACTGACCATTTGACTTTAACTTAATCAAAGCAATTTTTTTTTGGTTTACGAGGCTCATGGTACCAACAACAATGATGTCGCCATTGGGCAACTCCGCCACTGCACTGGCAGTGTCGTCATTATTGGTACCTCCAAACTCAATCGGGCCAAGCGTAATAGTCAATGAGCTATTAACTTTTGCCAACCAAATGTTTCTGTTTCCGCCAGCCTTGACCTTATTTCCAACTACCAAAAAATTAATACCTGAAGCACAGGCAGCAACGCCCTCTGTACTTTGCTGGATAGCATTCTCTCGTGCAATAGTAAAATTGCCATTCAGCAGACTTACGTACAAACTGCTGTTGCCACTAATCGTTTGCGTTCCTACCGCTAGGTAATTATTAAGAAGGTCTGATTTTGCAACAAAAGCAAGTTGCTCCTGGTCGCTGTCATTTCCTGCATACCCTTTTGGTGTGCCGGGCGGACGAGGGTAAAAAGATTGAAAAGTAAAATTAGATTCATACTGCACATCCGGACCTGTTAATGGTGTTAACTCATCTGAATAACCCGCATAATAAAAAATCCCGCTGCCCTCAAAAATCTTTATTCCAGAACCAATCGATGATGAACCGATTGTATCTAAACTTGCAACGGTAAGATCACTCTGAAGTCTGACTGCAATTACATCTTCCAAATCTGAAGGCAAGCCCGGATTAATTGTAACATCCGTTGTATTTCCGGTCAGAAAATAATCTCCTCCGGATAAGGGTGTAACCGATTTTGCACGCTGGCTTTGTAATTGATTAAATAAAACGCTTCGAACACTATCACCATCAGGTGCAACGATCGTCAATCTGAAGGCCGCTGAGTCTTGAGCATTTTTTTTGACATTCGACAACACTGCAAAATTTCCTGCATCAACACCTCCGACAATCAACTCTATGTCCTGAGCTACCTCTTCCGAGTATGTACTACCGAAAGTCTTTTCCCATCCCAGGTTTCCTTCTAAATCTGTTTTGGCCAGGTAAATCCGTTTCGTTAAGCCGGTTGTTGAGGTACCTAATATCAGAATTGAATCTCCTACCACTAAAACATCTTTTGCTTCCTGATCACCATCACCACCGTAATACTTAATATAATGATCGTTAAAGACAGGATCTACATTACCTGAGGTGTCGCACGAACTGGTGAGCAACCACATTATTGCGAAAAGGAAAGTAGTATTTTGGAGGAGCCTGCTCATTGATTCTTCTTTAAACCTTTCAGTACAGTTTTGGTTTTCGCATGCTTAATTTTTCGTGGCTTATAAAATGGTTTTACAAATCCAACCGTTAACGAGAGGTTGTCCATCTTAAAATAATCATCTACATGCCCGTAGGTAACTGCCGGTCCTTCCGTATCGAAGGTGGATGTTTCCACTACCACATTTCGCAGACCAATATTATAGCGTAGGTCAGCAAACCAAAAGTTGGTGCCTATCTTATAGCGCACGCCTCCGCCAAAGAAAACCGACTGATTAATTTTTCTTCGGTAGTCACTAAAATTAATACTGGGGCTAGACTCCTCCCTGGTGATAGGAGTTTGTGTATCGGATTGATCGCGTTTGAAAATTTCGATTTGACCCTTATCAGAAAATAACCAGTGAAATGCATATCCTGCATATCCGTAAGGTCTGATTTTGCCTTGAGAAAAAGTGTACTTAACCGACAACGGCAACGTCAGCCAATTTTGTTGGTCGGTAAATTCTTCTTCATCCGCTACCGCATTTGGAAACTTAAATTGATTTTTCCGATACGAAGTAAATATATAATTAGCCTCGGCAGTCACAGCAATTTTCTCATTGATATTCCAGTCCACCCCGCCTCCCACTTGAAATCCGGGGCGTAATTTATAGTCATTCCGAATGGGCCCACCTGTTGGATTAATGGTATGGATTACATTCACAGGAGCAGTGTTACCTCCTGCTTTCACAAATACAGAAAAAATTGGGGTTGCAGTAAACCGTTTACTTAAATAAACAACTTCAATCTGATCACGGGCAGTATCGGCTAAAAATTCGGGATTGGCCCTGAGTACCTCCAGGTAGCTGTTATCGGCAGCTATTGGATCCTCCAGCAGCAAATAGGTTTGAGTCAAAAGTAAAAATGCCCGCTGGCGTTGCTCCCGCGAAAAGCCTTTATCGATGCAAGGTTTGAGCATGGCAGGAATACCATAAAACCTACCGGCTTCAAATTCGGCCGTGGCAGCAGCCAACTGCTGTTCGCATGTGTTACCTTGTGCCCACACGGATGTTGTGAGCATACTGGTAACGATCAAGCCAACGATAGATTTCCAGTTGTTCATTTATTCGTAGTCCTTAATCAAAAGCGTGGTACAGGTATTTTCAAAATCAATGTCGTCACCAACATACCTGGTCCATTCTTCCAAGGTCATATTTCGGGTAAGTTTAGGACAAACCTGGTTGGCCAGCAATTCGGGATTGGTGGGCCATACGCGAATCTCTGATTCGTGGCAGGCTGCAATCAGGTAATCAGAACCTTTGGCAAAGGCGATGTCCCAAATGAATCCATTATTATTTTCCATCACG
>Ga0268299_1002225_pt1 | contig 24921 bp, 22 predicted proteins | sample NOBtaG_FD_193484 | JGI IMG/M metagenome (GOLD analysis project Ga0268299, IMG submission 193484) | Activated sludge microbial communities from bioreactor in Nijmegen, Gelderland, Netherland - NOB reactor | ecosystem: Engineered > Bioreactor > Aerobic > Activated sludge | place: Netherlands... | reverse complement strand
GCTCGCCTCGGGCGCCGTCGTGGCGATCGCCAAGGGCGCGCCGGAAACCGTCGTCGGACTCTGCCAGGGCGACGCTGCCGACCGCGAGCGATGGATCGGCCGCGCCGCGGAGCTCGCGGCGCGCGGCCGGAAGGTGCTCGCCTGCGCCTGGCGAACGTCGGCGGCGCCGCCGAGCGGCGGCGAGCCGGGTGAGGGCTTCCGGATGGCCGGGCTCCTCGCGTTCGCGGACCCGATCCGTCCGGGCGTCGCGGCGGCGGTCCGCGACTGCCGCGCGGCCGGCATCCGGCCGATCATGCTGACCGGCGACCACCCGGCGACCGCGCTCGCCGTCGCGCGCGACATCGGCCTCGCCGACGCCGAAGCGCGCGCGTGGTCCGGCGACGCGATCGCGGAGCGGCTCGCCGCGCACCCGGACGACGACCTCGCCGACGTGGCGGTGGTCGCGCGCGCGACGCCGGCGCAGAAGCTCGCGATCGTCCGGGCGTTGCAGCGCGCCGGCGAGTTCGTCGCGGTGACCGGCGACGGAGTGAACGACGTCCCGGCGCTCCAGACCGCGGACGTCGGGATCGCCATGGGCGAGCGCGGCACGCAGAGCGCGCGCGAGGTCGCGCCGATCGTCCTGCTCGACGACGACTTCGCGACGATCGTCGCCGCGATCGCGGAGGGCCGCCAGCTCTTCCGGAATCTGCGCGCGAGCTTTCGCTATCTCCTGACCATCCACTTGCCGCTCGTCGCGACCGCGGCCCTGATCCCGCTCGGCGGGCATCCCCTGCTCTACCTTCCGATCCACATCGTGTGGCTCGAGCTGGTGATCCATCCGACGGCGCTGCTCGCGTTCCAAGCACCGGCCCGCGCGGCGGACCTGCAACCGCTCGCCCGGGAGCATCCGGCCGCGCTCTTCACGGCCGCCGAGTGGCTGGACATCGTGATCGTCGGGGTCGCGCTCGGCACGCTCGTCGCGGGGGGCTATCTCGGCGCCCTCGACGAGGGCAGTCCCGTCGCGCACGCGCGCGCCTTCGCGCTCGTGACGCTCTCGTTCGCGAGCGCGGCGCTTGCTGCCCTCGAGAGCGGTCTCCGCACGCGCACCGCGCGCCTGGTCACGCTCGGCACCGTCGCGGGCACGCTCGGGGTCGTTCAGACGCCCGCGCTGGCGCCGATCCTCCACGTCGTGCCCCTCCACGCCGGCGACCTCGCGACGGCCGTGCTCGCGTCGCTCGTCGTCGCGGCCCTCTCGCTGCTGACGAGTCGCGCCGCCGATCGGCGCGTCGCCGCACGCGCTTCGATTGCCGGCTCCGCGAGCATGCGCTAGGCCTCGCGCGAGCATGGAACGCCGCACGGTGCCGCCGCGATGAACGACGACCGGACGGTGCACGCGCTGCGCGTGCTGCAACTGAACGAGGCCCGATGGCAGGCCATCCTCGACACCGCCCAGGACGCCATCATCTGCATCGACCGCACCGGTGACGTGACGCTCTTCAACCGAGCCGCGGAGAGGATCTTCGGCTACGGCGCCGACGAGGTCCTCGGCCGGAACGTCCGCATGCTGATGCCGTCCCCGTACCAGGACGAGCACGACGAGTACCTCGCGAGCTACCACGCGACGGGCACGCCGAAAGCGATCGGCCGCGTCCGCGAGGTGCAAGCCCGGCGGAAAGACGGCGAGGTGTTTCCGATCGAGCTCTCGGTGTCGGAGGCCCGGGTCGGCGATCAAGTGATCTACTCCGCGTTCATCCGCGACGTCAGCGAGCGCCGCACCATGGAGAATGCGCTCGGGGAGGCCCGGCGGCTCGCGGAGCAGCGCGAGCGGCTGGCCGACATCGGCGCGATCACGGCGCGCATCGTCCACGATCTCGGCAACCCGCTCGCCGGCCTTTCCATGCAGGCGCAGCTCATCCACCGCCGGGTCACCCGCGATCCCGAGCGCCCGGCCCGCGACCTCGGCGGCGCGGCCGAACGCATCGTGTCCGAGGTCCGGCGCCTCGACGGGCTCGTGAAGGACTTCCTCGATTTCGCGCGCCAGCAGCGGCTCGAGGTGCGCACGATCCCGCTCCCACCCTTCCTCCAGCGCCTCGTCGACCTCTGGGAGCCGGTCGCGGCGGCCCGCGACATCGAGCTCACGCTCGACGTCCCATCCGATTGCACCGAGCTCACCGGCGACGAGGACAAGCTCCGCCGCGTCCTCGACAACCTCGTGAAGAATGCCGTCGAGGCGATCGATCACGGTCCCGGCCACGTCGCCGTCCGGGCGCACCGCGCCGACGAGCGCATCCGCGTCACGGTGTCCGACGACGGCCCCGGCGTCCCCGAGACCGTCGAGATGTTCAAGCTCTTCGAGACGACGAAGCGCGGCGGCTCCGGCCTCGGCCTCTCCATCTCGAAGCAGATCGTCCTCGCGCACGGCGGCAACATCGCCGTCGAACGGCTCCAGCCGCACGGCACCGCCATCCACGTCGACCTTCCGACCCGTGTCGCGGCCGTGTAGCACGCTCACGGTCGTCGTCGTCGTCGACGACGCCTCCTTCCGGAGCGGCGTCGCCGCCAACCTCGAGGACGACGGCCACGTCGTGCATCAGTACGAAGACCCGCGCGACGTGCCCGCGAGCAGCCTCGACGCGGCGCACGTGGTGATCAGCGACTACCAGATGGCCGAGATCGACGGCATCACGTTCGCGGATCGCGTCCGGACGCGACGCGCCGACCTGAACGTCGTGCTCACCACCGCGTACTGGACCCCGGAGATGGAAGCCGAGGTAGCCGCCCGGCCGTTCCTCCGCTTGTGCCGAAAGCCGGTCGACTACGACGAGCTGCACGGGCTCGCGCACGAGCTCGCGGACGCCTGCTAGGGAAGCTCTGCACGGATCGCGTCCGAGCGAGAGCGCCGAGTCCCCGCGCTCCGCGGCGATGGAACCGTTCGGCGCGCCGGACGCCGGGCCGCCGGCCGGGCAACGAGCGGTTCGCACGGCGAGTCGCACGTTCGGTGTTGGTCCAGCGGGTCCGGATTCTCACCGCCCGGAACGTCCGCCGCCGCAACCGTCCCAACCCTGGGAAGCGGAGCTTCGTTTCGCCCGCATTCTCGTGCCGAGCGCCTTGGCACGCGCGCTGCTCTCCCGCGGCGAGGAGATCCCGCATGCAACTGCCGCCCAACGTCGAAACGCTCGCCACGACCTTCCCCACCACCTTCACCTGGGACTACGCCCACCACGACGCCAGTCTCGGGCGTCTGTACGATCACGCCAAGCGCGATCAGTGGGACGGGGCCACGACGCTGGACTGGACCCTCGACGTCGAGCCGGAGGCGGAGAACCTCCCCGACAGCCAGATCGCGATCTACGGCACCCCGATCTGGGACCGCCTGACGACGCGCGAGCGCGAGCGCCTGCGCCACGAGTCGATGTCCTGGATCCTCTCGCAGTTCCTGCACGGCGAGCAGGGCGCGCTCCTCGCGACGGCGCAGCTCGTCGACGCGGTGCCGGTGATGGACGCCAAGCTCTACGCGGCGACGCAAGTGATGGACGAGGCGCGCCACGTCGAGGTCTACGACCGCTATCTCCGCGACAAGCTCGAGAAGGTCTACCCGATCAATCCGCACCTGAAGACGCTGCTCGACCAGATCCTCTCCGACTCGCGCTGGGACATGAAGTACCTCGGCATGCAGATCCTGGTGGAGGGGCTCGCCCTCGCGGCGTTCGGCTTCATCCGCTCGTACGCGAACGAGCCGCTGATCCGCGACCTCACGGCGCACGTGATGCGCGACGAGGCCCGCCACGTCGCGTTCGGCGTCGTCTCGCTCCGCGACTTCTACGCGAAGAACTTCACCGCCGCCGAGATCCGCGAGCGCCAGGAGTTCACGTACGAGGCCTGCGTGCTCATGCGCGACCGGTTCCTCGCGCGCGACGTGTGGGAGCGCATGGGCATGCCCGCCGACGAGTGCTGCGACTACGCGCTCGCGTCGCCGAGCATGATCGAGTTCCGCCGCATGCTGTTCTCGAAGATCGTACCGAACGTGAAGAAGCTCGGGCTCCTCGACGACTGGCTCCGCGAGCGCTTCCAGGGGCTCGGCATCCTCGAGTACGAGGATCTCGAATCCTCGGACGTCGCGGTCCTCGCGGCGGAGCCGGCGACGGCTGCGGCGCAGTGAGCGGACGGCGTCGGGTCGCCGCCGTCGGCGCGATGCTCGCCGCGGTCGCGACGATGGCCGCGTGCCTGCCCGCGACGCGCCGGCCGCACGGGGGCGCCGCCGTGTCGGCCGCGACGCCGCCGGCCGTCGCGCGCGGCAAGGTGCTGTACGCCGCCTACTGCGGCGGGTGCCACGGCGCGCAGGGGCGCGGCGACGGTCCGGTGACCGACGTTCTCGACCTGAAGCCGGCGGACCTCCGCGCCCCGGGGCTGCTCGCGGGCGCGACGGACGATCAGCTCGTCGGACGATTGCTCGCCGGCGAGCCGCTCCCCGCTTCGCCGCGCCGGAGCGCCGTCGCCGACGACCTCGAGACCGACGCGATCGCCGCCTACCTTCCGACGCTCGCCCGCACGGACTGGCCGCTCGTCCGCGTCGGACGCTTCGTCTTCGAGGGGACGTGCGCCTTCTGCCACGGCGCGTACGGCGACGGCACCGGCTTCCTCGGCGCGAACAACGACCCGCCCCCGCCCAATCTGATGCGCGCGCGCGAACGATACACCGACAGCGCGCTCAGCCGCGTCGCCGTCGAGGGCTTCGGCACCATGCCGACGCTCGCCGCAGCCTTCGATCCCGGCGAGGTCCGCGCCGTCGTGGCGTACGTCCGCCACCTCTCGAAGGGCTATCGGCTCTACGACACGTATTGCGCGTCCTGCCACGGCGACGACGGCCTCGGCGTGCACCCCGAGGATCTCCTACCGCCGTCGGTCGCGGCGCCGCGGCTCGACGCCGCCGCGCTCGCACGACTCGGTCCGACGGGCCTGCGGGCCCGCGTCCTCCACATGCTCCAGCGCGAGTCCGGCCACATGCCGCACTTCCGGGACACGCTCGACGAGGCCGAGCTGCGCGACGTCGTCGCGTGGCTCCGCGCCACGAGCGATTCCCCACGCTGATCCCAACCACGCGCGCGATCGCCCGTCGGCACGTGGACGGCGGGCGTTTCGCCGGGCGCTCGGGCGGCGAGAAAATCGCTTGCGCGTCGGCCGGGGCGTGTATGAGAACCGATCCGGTAGGCCACTCCTCCGGACCGGCCCTCACGTGATCCCCTTTCACTCCGTCGACGCGACGCCGCTCTCCCTCGTGTTTCCCGAGGGCGACGCGCTCGCGCGCTTTTCACCGACCTCGCCGCTCGCGCGCCCCCGCCGCCGTCTCATCGACGAGGGCACCGACCCGGGAGCGATCGTCTACGTCGCCGTCGAAATGCCGGACGGCGATCGACGGACGCTCGGCATCCTGAGCGCGACCGGCACCCGCCTGCGCTTCTTCCCCGGCCACGCCGGGACGCTGCTCGTCACCGTGCCGCACGACGGCCGTCCGGCGCGCATGCTCACGGCGGCGCTCGACCACGTGACGCTCGACGTCGCGTCGGGAGCGGCGCGCTTCGCGAGCCTCGACGCGCGCGGCGGCACGGCCGGCGGCATTCTCGGCCGGCGTCCGGAGCTCGCGGCCGGGATCGTGCGGTGGTTCCGGCTCATCGTGCCCGTGGTCGAGCGTCTCGAGCCCTTGCCGGGCGAGCCGTGGCGGAGCGAGACGGTCCGCGATCCGTCGCGCCGCGTCCAGCTCCTCCGCCGCGCCTCGCGCGGTGACGGTGCCGCTTCCCGCCCTCCCCGCGCGCGCCTCGATCCTCGTCGACTTCCACGTCGATCGCGATCCGACGCGGCCCCTGCCGCCGCTGCACGACGACGCCGACGCGAGCGCGCCCCGCACCGTCTACAACGTCCCGCACGTCGCCGGCACGGCGATGCTGCGGATCGCGTGGCGCCTCACCGGCGTCACCGACGAGCCCGCGTTCGCGGTCTGCGTCTAGCCGCACGCGATCGATCGCCCGCGGTTGGCTACGGTCGCGCCGTCCGCTACGCGTCGACCTGACCACGAAAGGAGGCTCGCATGTCGCTGTGTTCGTTCGTCCGCGTCGCCGTCGTGACCGGAGTCCTGCTCGCCCCGGCGCTCCCGGCCCGCGCCGTCACCACGGAACAATTCCGCCTGCGCTCGGGTGCCGACCTGGTGTCCCTCTGCGCGACCCCGGCCGACGACCCGCTGTATCAGGCCGCAATCCACTTCTGTCACGGCTTCGGCTCGGGCGTGTACCAAACGATGATGGCACTCACGACACACGAGAAGCTCGTGCCCGTGCTCTGCCCGACGAACCCGCCGCCGACCCGGAACGAGGGCCTCGCCAAGTTCCTCGCCTGGTCGCAGCAGCACGTCGAGCATCAGCAGGAGCCGCCGGCCGAGTATCTCGGCCGCTTCCTGCTCCAGCAGTTCCCGTGTCCCAAAGCCGCGAAGGCGAGCCCGAAGAACGCCAAGGCTCCCGCGAAATGACCGCGCAAGGAGACGTCATGCGACCCACGACCCGGACACTCGCCGCCGTCGCCGCCGCCCTCACCTTCAGCGCGTGCGCCGGCATGACGCCGACCCAGCAGCGCGCCGTCACGGGCGGCGCCATGGGTGCCGCCGGCGGCGCCATCATCGGGGCCATCGCCGGCAACGCGGGGATGGGCGCCGCGATCGGCGCCGGCGCCGGCGTGCTCGGTGGTCTCATCGTCGACCAGCACGAGCAGTCGAAGCAGCGCGCGTACGATCAGGGCTACTACGACGGCCGGAACCGCCGGCGGTAGCTACTCGCAGCCTTGCCGACGCCGATCGGGCATGCCACCTTGTAGTCACTTCAGTGGCCACAAGGAGGCCGTATGGCCGTCATCGGCATTCGCGAATTGAAGGAGCGCACGAGCGAGGTTCTGCGGCGCGTTCGCGAGAAGAGCGAACCCGTCGAGATCTCGTATCGCGGCAAAGTGGTGGCACGAATCGTACCCGTGAAGCAGCGGCGACTCTCGGCGAGCACGAGAGCACGCGCACGGGCGGTCTGGGACGAAATCGACCGCGTCGCGGAAGAGATCAGCGCCCGGTGGCCGAAGGGCGTGAGCGCGGTGCGCGCCGTGCGCGAGCAACGCCGTGGATGACGTCGTCGTCGACGCCAGCGTGTTCGTGAGCCGCATCGTCCGCGCCGACGCGCACCACGCCCCGACTCTCGAGTGGTTTCGCGAACGGGAGGAGTTCGACGCCTTCTTCGTGGTTCCGGCACTCATGCCAGCCGAAGTGGCCGGAGCCGTGGCACGTCGCATCCACGACGGACGGCGGGCCCGACGTGCCGTCGACCACTTGATGCGCCTGCCGACGTTGCGCGTCGTCGCGATCGACCGCAAGGTCGGCGAGCGCGCGGCCGACCTCGCCGCGGATCTCGGGCTCCGAGGTGCCGACGCTACGTACGTCGCCCTCGCCCGCATCCTCGGTCTCCCCCTGGTGACCTGGGACGCCGAGCAAAGCCGCCGCTCCCAAGGAACCGTCGCGACCCTGACCCCGTCCGCCTGACGCCGATCCGGCCGCGGTCGGATTGATTCCCCCGCTCGGGCACGCCATGCATGGAGTGTGACACGGGCGACGACCGCCATGCCGCGCTACCTCTTCACGGGACGCGGCGGGCAGCTGCTGCGGCACGTGCCGAGCTTCGCCAAGCTCTACTGGCGGCTCTTCCGCGATCGCCGGGTGCCGCTGCTGCCGAAGGCGCTGCTCGTCCTCGTGGCGACGTATCTGTTGTCGCCGATCGACGTCGTTCCGGAGCTGCTGCCGGTGATCGGCGCGACCGACGATCTGCTCGTCGGCCTCGGCGGGCTCTGGCTCTTCGTCCGGCTCTGCCCGCCGCCGGTCGTACGCGAGCACGTCGCCACGATCGCCGCGGAGGCGCGCGCGCCCCACGTCGATGCCGCGAGCGGCCGTGGCTAGGTTCGCCCTCGTCGGCCTCGCGCTCGCCGCCTTCGCCTTCGTCCTGCTGGTCGGCGCGGCGAGCGGTCTCTTCCTCGACGCGCTCTGGTTCCGGCAGCTCGGCGCGTGGGTCGTCTTCCGGACGTCGCTGCTCGCCAAGGTCGTGTGCTTCGCGATCACCTTCGCGGCGACGTTCGCGGTCGTCGCGGCGGTCGGCCTCCGCGCGGTCACGTTGGTGCGGCAGGCCGGCGTCGTACGCGTGGTGTTCCGCCGGACGGGCGACGGCCAGGCGACGCTGCCCGAGCTGATCGCGCCGCTCGCGGGCCGCCTCCCCTGGCGCGGACTCGTCGTCGCGGCGGCCGCCGTCATGGCGGCGCTCGCCGGCATCGCGCAGGCGGCGAGCTGGGAAACCTATCTCCTCTGGTGGTACGGCGGCACGTTCGGCGAGGTCGATCCGGTCTTCGGCCGCGACGTCGGCTTCTTCGTCTTCGCCCTTCCCGCGTTGAAGGGGTTCGCCGGTGCCGCCACCGCGAGCGTCGTCTTCGCGGCGATGGTGGCGGCCGCCGTCTTCTATCTGCACGGCATGCTCGACCTCCGCCGCCCCGAGGAGCTGACCGCGCCGCCGCTCGTCGGTACGGCGTCGCTGCTGCTCGCGCTCTACCTCGCGGCCAAGGCGTTCGACTACTGGCTCGGCCGCTACGACCTGCTGCTCGCGCCGTACGGCGCGGTCTTCGGCGCCGGCTACACCGTGAGCGCCGTGAAGCTGCCGCTCCAATGGGGGCTCGCGCTGGCCTCGCTCGCGGGCGCCGCGCTCGCCGCGTCGAACCTCGCCGGGCAGGACTGGCGCCGGCCCGCGACGGCGTTCGCGCTCACGATGGTCGCGGGGCTCGCGGCGTCGTTCCTGCCGGACGTGTTCCAGCGCCTCCGCGTCCGTCCCGACGAGCTCCGGCTCGAACGGCCGTACCTCGAGCACAACATCGCCATGACCCGGCGCGCGTACGGGCTCGACAAGATCCAGTCGCGCCCCTTCCCGGCCGAGCAAGTGCTCGACGCCGCCGCGATCACGCGCAACGCCGCGACCTTCGAGAACGTCAGGCTGTGGGACCCGCAGCCGCTCCTCGACGCCTACCGCCAGCTCCAGCTGATCCGGCTCTACTACGACTTCCACGACGTCGACGTGGACCGCTACGAGCTCCCGAACGGCCGCGGCCAGGTCATGCTCGCCGCGCGCGAGATCAACTCCGCGCTCCTCCCGGAGAACGCGCGGACGTGGGTGAACCAGCGGCTCCAGTTCACGCACGGCTTCGGCGCCGTCATGAGCCCCGTGACCGAGCTCGAAGGCGAGGGGCTCCCGACGTTCCTGCTCCAGGACATCCCGCCGCGGTCGCGCGTCGGGCTGAAGGTCGACGAGCCGCGCATCTACTTCGGCGAGAAGACCGACGACTACGTGATCGTCAACGCCCACGCCGAGGAGTTCGACTACCCGAAGGGCGACGAGAACGTCGCCAACAGCTACGCGGGCGCCGACGGCATCCGGCTCGGCTCGCGCCTCCGCCGCGCCGTCTTCGCCTGGCACTTCCGCGACGCGAACCTCCTGCTCTCCGGGAACCTGAAGCCCGAGAGCCGCATCCTCTTCCGCCGCTCGCTCGCGCAGCGGATCGGCGCCCTCGCCCCGTTCCTCCGCCTCGACCGCGATCCGTACCTCGTCGTGAGCGGCGGACGCCTCGTCTGGATGCAGGACGCGTACACGACGGCGCGCACCTACCCGTACGCCGAGCCGATCCGCGGGCTCGGCCTCAACTACATCCGGAACCCGGTGAAGATCGTCGTCGACGCGTACGACGGCACGGTCGCCTTCTACGCCCTCGAGCCCGACGAGCCCGTGCTCGCCGCGTACGGCCGCATCTTTCCCGGCTTCTTCAAACCGTTCGCGGAGATGCCGGCCGACCTCCAGCAGCACATCCGGTATCCGGAGGACCTCTTCCTCGTCCAGACCGAGATGTACCGGACGTACCACATGACCAACCCGGACGTGTTCTACAACAAGGAAGACCTCTGGAGCTTCCCGACGGAGGCCGCCGGCGGCGAGAGCCGGCGCGCCGCCGCCGACCCGTACTACGTGATCACGAAGCTCCCCGGCGAGGACGGCGAGGAGTTCATCCTCATGCAGCCGATGACGCCCGCCAACCGCAGCAACATGGTCGGCTGGATCGCGGCGCGGAGCGACCTCGGCCACTACGGCGAGCTCGTCGTCTACGAGCTCCCGAAGGAGAGGCTCGTCTACGGCCCGCAGCAGGTCGAGGCGCGCATCGACCAGGACACGGTGATCTCGCAGCAGCTCTCGCTCTGGAACCAGATGGGCTCGAAGGTGATCCGCGGCAATCTGCTCGTGATCCCCGTCGAAGACTCGGTCGTCTACATCGAGCCGCTCTACCTGCGCTCGACGCAGGGTCAGATCCCCGAGTTGAAGCGCGTGATCGTCGCCTACGGCGACCGCCTCGCGATGGAGCGCACGCTCGACGCCGCCCTCGCGGCGGTGTTCCGCCCCGGAGACGGACCACGGACGGTGCCCCTCGCCGCGCCGATCCAGGGGGCGCCAGTCACGGACGGCGTCGCACCGCCGCCGACAACCCCACCGTCCGAGCCGACAACGGCACGCGAGCACTACCGGAACGCCCTCGACAAGCTCCGCGCCGGCGACTGGGAAGGCTTCGGCCGCGCCATGGATCAGCTCGGCCGCGCCCTCGACCAGTAGACGCGAGACGTAGTCAGTCGCCTCGAACGCGACGCCGCGCGCCCACCTGCCACGTTCGAAACGACCCACCAGCGACCGATAGACTTGCGCTGCGACTTCCGCTTTAGGAGTCGCCCCATGCGGAATTCTACGGAGCGGGTCTTTCTGGTCGTCTTGGTCGCGGTGCTCGCGGGGTGCGCGACGCCGGTCGGTGTGTCGCGGATCGACCCGGAGGCGGCCTATCGGATGCACACCGTCAGCGCGCTGTCCGAGGGCGAGCCTTCCGAGCCTTCCAAGATGGTGCTGCGGCGGCTCGGACTGATGGACCGGTTCGCGAAGGAGCCGGCGGCCGTGCTCGCCGAGCTGCACGCCGGGCTCGGCGACGCCGACGACGAGTACCGGCTCTTCGCGCTCGCCGACTTGTCGTTCCTCCACGGCGAGCGCACGGGCGATCGGGCGTACTTCCTCGCGTCCGCCGTCTACGCGTACGCGCTGCTCTTCCCCGGCCCCGGCAAGACGACCGAGCTCCATCCCTCCGATCCGCGCCTGCGGCTCGCGTACGACTTGTACAACCAGGCCCTCGCCCAGGGGCTCGCGGCGACCGCTCCGCCGCGCGGCAAGGGCAACCCGACGGGCGGCGGGCAGCACGGCAAGCACGCCGAGTTGCGGCTCGATGCGGGCTCCCGGCCGCTTCCTTTCGGGCAGCTCGAGCTCGCGGTCGATGCCGCGACGCTCACGTGGGCCGGCTATCCGCTCGAGCACTTCGTCTCCACCACCACGCTCGACGTCCGCGGGCTTCGAAATCGCTATCGCCGCCCCGGCATCGGCGCGCCGCTCGCCGCGAGCCTCGCCGACGTCGGCCCGGGCAAGCCGCGTCCCGTCGGCGCCGAGCGCATCGGCGCGCGCACGAAGGTCCCCGTCACGATGGTCGTCCGCATCCCGAACGCACGCGCGAGCCTCGCGACCGGGCGGGTACACGGGGACCTTTCGATCCACGCCGCCGATCAGGCGACGACCGTCACGATCGAGGAGCAGGTGCTGCCGCTCGAGGCCGATCCGACGGCGGCGCTCGCCTATCAGCTGGAGGGCAGCCCGCTCTACGAGCTCGAGATCGCCGGCTTCTTCCGCGCCGGCGCCCTCGGCCGCATGCTGCCGCGCGACCGCGCGCAGGACGGCCTCTTCACGCTGCATCCGTATCAGCCGGGCAAGATCCCGGTCGTCCTCGTCCACGGCACCGCCTCGAGCGCGACGCGCTGGGCGGAGCTCGTGAACGAGCTCCTCGGCGACCGCCGCATCCGCGAGCGCTACCAGATCTGGATCTTCATGTACGACACCGGCAATCCGGTCGGATACTCGGCCGGCCGACTCCGCGCCGCGCTCACGCACGCCGTGCACGAGCTCGATCCGCAGGGAACCGACGCGGCGTTGCAGCGCATGGTGGTGATCGGCCACAGCCAGGGCGGCCTCCTCACCAAGCTGACCGCGATCGACACCGGAACGCGCCTCTGGGACCACTGGACCGACAAGCCGTTCGACTCGGTCAAAATGCCGCCCGAAACCCGCGAGCTCCTCCGCCAGTCGATGTTCTTCACGCCGCTCCCGTTCGTGAAGCGCGTGATCTTCGTCTCGACGCCGCACCGAGGCGCGCTCATGGCGGGAGGTCGGCTCGGGCAGCTCGCGTCGTCGCTCGTGCGCATGCCGGCCAATCTGCTCGGCGAGCTCGCGGTGGTCGCCGCTTCCGGGCTCGGCGACGACGCCCGGATCGCCGCCCTTCTTCGCCGGCCGCCGACCGCCGTGGACAACATGAGCGCGAGCCATCCGTTCATCAAGATCACGGCGCCGATCCAGGTCCCGTCCGGCGTGCAGGCGCACTCCGTCATCCCGGTGAAGGGCACCGGACCCTACGACCACGGCAACGACGGCGTCGTCGCGTACGAGAGCGCCCACCTCGACTGGACGGTCTCCGAGAAGGTCGTGCGCTGGAATCACTCCTGCCAAGGCCAGCCGGAAGCCATCGAGGAGATCCGCCGCATCCTGCTCGAGCATACCGGCGTCACGTCCCGTCCCGCCGACGCCGCGGCGGCCCACGGTACGCACGCCGAGACCGGCGACCGCCCGGCGCCGGCGCCCGCCCGCGCGGCGGTGCGGCCGCGGCGGCGCTGATACGAGCCCGCGATCGTCCATCGCCGTGCGGCGGCTGCTCTTCGTCGCGGCGCTCGCGCTCACCGTCGGGTGCGTCCCCGCGGCGGCGCAGGAGCTCGAGCCGCGGGCGTACACCAACACGCCCGTCGGGATGAACTTCCTCGTCGCCGGCTACGCCTACACGCAGGGCGACGTCGTCACCGACCCGAGCCTGCCGCTCACCGACGCCAAGCTGCACGCCCACACCAGCGTGCTCGCGTACGCCCGCGCGTTCAGCCTCTTCGGCCAGTCGGCGAAAGTCGACGCGATCGTGCCCTACTCCTGGATCGACGGCTCCGCGACGTTTCAGGGCGAGCGCCACGAGCGGATCGTGCGCGGCTTCAACGATCCGCGCCTCCGCCTCTCCGTGAACTTCTTCGGCGCACCCGCGCTCACGCTCCCGGCGTTCCTCGACTGGCGCCAGGACCTGATCCTCGGCGCGAGCGTGCAGGTCGGCCTCCCGCTCGGCCAGTACGACGAGGACCGGCTCGTGAACATCGGCAGCAACCGCTGGCTCATCAAGCCGGAGATCGGGATCTCGAAGGCGCTCGGCCCGCTCATCCTGGAGCTCACCCCGAGCGTCACCCTCTACACCGACAACGACGACTTCTTCGGCGGCACGACGCGCGAGCAGGACCCGATCTATGCGGTCCAGGGCCACGTGATCTATCGCCTGCGCGAGTTCCTCTGGGGCTCCTTCGACGCGACGTGGTACGGCGGCGGCCGCACCACCATCGACGGCCGCGAGAACGACGATCGCCAGTCGAACACGCGACTGGGGCTCACGCTCGCCCTCTCCGTCTCGCGCCATCACTCGCTGAAGCTCTACGCGAGCAAGGCGGTCGCGACCCGGATCGGCGGCGACTTCGACGTCCTGGGTGCGGCGCTCCAATACCGCTGGGGCGGCGGCCTCTAGCGCTTCGGCACGACCGTCCCGAGCGCCTCGGCAGCGGCGGGGGAGACGGTCGCGAGATTCAGGTCGCGTTGCGGGAACGGAATGGGAATGGCCGCGTCCGTGAGGGCGCGGTGGATGGCGAGGGCCAGGAGGCTCGTGATGTCGGTCTTGTTTTCGAAGCCTTCGTCGGTCCAGGCACGGACGATGAAGTCGAGCGAGCTTTCACCGAAGCCGACGAAGAACGCGAGCGGCGCGGGGCTCGCGAGGACGCGCGGGACGCCGCGCGCGGTCTCGAGCAGCAGCGCGAGCACGCGTTCGGGATCGGTGCCGTAGGCGACGCCGACCGGGACCTCGATGCGGCAAAGACGGTCGGAGAGCGTCCAGTTGGTGATCGCGCTCGCGACGAGGTCCGCGTTGGGGACCACGACCTCCGAGCCGTCCCAGGCGCGCACGACCGTCGCGCGCATGCCGATCGAGAGCACGCGCCCGAAGATGCTCTGCCCCGGCAGTTGCACGGCGTCGCCCGGCTGGACGTGGCGCTCGAGGAGGAGCGTGAGGCCGGCCGCGAAGTTCTTCACCAGGTCCTGCAAACCGAGCCCGAGCCCGACGCCGAGGCCGCCGAGCAGGATCGCGAGCTGCCCGAGCTGGATGCCGCCCGCGGCGAGCGCGAGCAGGAAGCCGACGGAATAGACCGCGTAGCGTACGAGCGTCGACAGGACGAACGGCACGCCGCGCGGCAGATTGGCCCGCGGGTAGACGTCGGTCTCGAGGACCGCGGTCACGAGCCGGGCGAGCCCCATCGCGGCGACGAGCGTGCACGCGAACGCGATCACCGTCCCGACGGAGAGGGAAAGTGCTCCGACCGAGATCCCGACGCCGAGGATCCGTTGCAGCACGCCCACGGCCGCCCAGTGCAGCCCGATCGCGCGCAGGACGAACACGACCCACACGAAACCGCCGGTCCAGCGCAGGATCTGCGTCACCCGACGCGCGAGCGCCGCCGCGCTCGTGCCCCGCGGCCGGCGACGCTCCACCCACGCCGCTCCGGCGGCCTCCAGGACGAGCGGCTCGAGGCCGACGATCGCCGCGTGCACCAGCACGCCGACGACACCGCTCGCGACGATGCCGCGCCCGAGCAGCGCCGAGAGGTGCTCCCAGCCGCCGATCTCGGCCCCGAACGCGATCGCCAGCCCGACGAGCGCGACCCGCGTCAACCCGCGCAGCCACCCGGGACCTCCCTGCGCGGCGACGCGCCGGAGCATTCCGGCCGCGAGCCCGATGCCCATCCCCGTCGCGAGCAGCACGGCCAGTCGCGACACCGTCGGAAGCGGAGCCACCGCGAGCGAGAAGCGATCGACGAGCATGAGCACCGCGACGGCGGCGATCACCGGCAGCCCGACGCCGCCCGATGCCGCCGACACCAGCCGCGCCGCGGGGACGAGCGCGACGATTCCGAGGAGCTGCCGGAAGCGCTGTGGGCTCAGCGGATGGAACCATGGCGTCGCGAGGACGACCAGGAGCGCGGCGAGCGCGTACGGTCGCGGCATCAGGCCCGCGGCGGCGCGGCGGAGCGCGAGCATCAACAGCAACCCGACGACCACCTGGAGCACGATCGGCCGCGGATCGCGCTCGACGTACGCCAGCGTGCTGTTCGCATACGTCCGGATCTGCGCCGGCACCTGCGGGATCTCCTCGGCGAGCCGCGCCGCGACATCGACGTTCCAGATCGGCGCACGCCGCGGGATGAAGATCGTCGTCCACTCGGTCGCCGCCGTTTCGCGTGTCCGTTTGAGCGCGGTCGCGACCGCGGTCCGGCGCTCGAGCACGCGATCGGTGAGCGCGAGCACCTGCACGCGCCACGGCTGGAGGCTCGCGATCGCCTCGTCGAGCGCGGCGATCGATCCCTCGACGCGTCGGCCGACGGCCTCCCCGGCCGCCTGCGTCTCGGGATGCGCGCGGGTCTCGATCCACGTCGCCCGCGCCCGTCCGATCTCGTCGAGCGCGTCCGCGATGCGCTTCGCCTCGGTGGTGAGAACGGCCTCGAAGTCGGCGAGGATGCGGTCGTCGCCGGCGAGCTCGCGCTGGAGATCCTCGAGCTCGACGAACGGCATCGCCTCGGCCGTGGCGCCCCGCGCCTGCACGATCAGGGGCTCGACGTCGCGCACGACGTCGGGGAGCTCGGCTTCGATCCTCGCGACGCTCCTCCGTACGGCCGCGTCGGGTGCCGCGCTCTCCAGGATGCGCACGAGACCATCGGCGCGGGTCGCGACTTCCTCGGGGCGGATCCACTGCGGCCCCGACGGGATCGCCGTCGCCGCCGGGGACGGAGCGGGCGTGGCGGCGCCCGCCGACGGATACGGCGCCAGCAGGAGCACGGCGAGCGCGAGAAGCGACGGCCTCGCCGCCGCCCGCGCGCCCGCTCGTGCTCCCGCGCGCGCCACCCGACTACTTCTTGATCGGTTTCTCGACGGAGATCGCAACCGCCTCGGTGAGCGTCGCCTCGATGAGATCGCCGACCTTCACCGGCTCGAGACGCCGCTTCTCGCGCGCCGCGACCGTCACCACCTTGCCCTGCGGCCCCTTCAGCGTGACCGTGCCCTTCTTCTTGTCGACGCCGACGACCGTCGCGGTGATCTTCGTCTCGCTGGCGGCGATGCCACTCGGCTTCCGGCCGGGCTCGGCGCGATCGAGCGTCTCGCGCGCCTCCACGCCGGGCGTCGCCTCGCCCGGCTTCTTCAGCGTGATCGCGAGCGACTCGTAATACGACGCGACCACCTCGTCGCCCTTCTTGATCTGGTCGAAGTTCTTCACCTCGTCGCCGACCTTCACGTCGAAGACCTTGCCTTCGGCGTTCTTGAGCGTGACGACGCGGCCCTTCTTGTCGACCTTGACGACGTTCGCCTGCACGACGACCGTCGCCTCCTCGACGACCTCGCCCGGCTGCTCGGACACCGCGACCGCGGCCTTCGGCGGCGGCGGCGTCGCCGTGCTGGTCATGCCGCATCCGACGATCCCGGCCGCGAGCGCGCCGGCCGCGCCGAGCGCCATCCATTTCTGCTGCTGTGCCATGACTCCTCCTTGGTGTCGTTGCTTGGGTTGGTGGTGCTAGGGGGCGCCCGCCGGCAGCACCAGCAGCGGAGGCCGCACGATGCCGTCCCGGATGCGGGCGGAGAAATTCGGATCTTGATCGGCCGCCTGGGCGCGGGCGTCGATGCTGCTCGCTTGCCGCACCTCGGCGAACGGACGGCTCGTGTCGATGATGCCGTGCTCGTAGAGCATCTCGTCGAGGCGCCCGTTCCAGATCAGGCGCCGATCGAACGGAAACGTGATGCCGATCTTGCGCACGTGCTTGGTGATCGACGTCGTGCAGTTCGCGGTCGCGGCGTTGTAGAAATCGGCCTTCGCGTCCAGCTCGTTGATCGTCTCGACGTAGTCGAGGAGGATCTTCCGCGCCCGCTCGATCGGCGTCCGCAGCGGATAGAGATAGACGTGCTCGTTCCGGTAGTTCGTCCGGAGGCGGATCACGTCCCGCTCGTCGGCGACCACGTAGTAGATCTCGAACTGCTTGAAGAAGCCTTTGACGGCCGAGTACTCCTCGCCCTTCTCTTTCCGGGTCTCGATCGAGATCGCGAGGTGCTGGCCGTCCGAAAAATCCCAGCTCATGATCGTGTGCGCGATGCCGGAGGTGTCCCAGTACGACATGTAGAGGTCGACCCCTTCGAGCTTCGCGAGGTCGTACGTGCGGGTCTCCCAGCGCGGCGTGTAGTCGGTCTCGCTCCGGTAGTCGAAGTTCCGGAGGTCGTGCACGGTCATCCGGTCGCCGTCGAGCTCGACGCGCGCGGTGCGCGCGACGTCGGGCTGCCAATCGCGGTCGTTCCGCGGCTGCACGCTGTTCCACCAGAGCGCCCAGAGCCCGAAGACGATCGCGAGGGTCGCGAGGGCCCGCATGAACGGCCGGACGGTGACGACGGTCCAGACCGCCGCGACGATCAACCCGAGCGCCAGGAGGTTCGCGAGCCACACGGGATGCGGGCCCGTGAAATGCACCGCGGCCCCGCACCAGAGCGCCGCGAGCAACACCGCGAACCCGAACAGAAGCCAGCCGATGGCATGCATGGTCAGGGCGGGCGGACTATCAAACATCGCCGCCCGTGCAAAAGGGCACGGGGGTCAGCGGACCTCGGCCAGGATCGCGTTCAGGTGATCCGCCGCCGCCGGGCTCGCAAGGATGCCGGTGTGGTCCTCGTCGTAGCCGCGGATCGACCGCGCCTCTTCCTGCGCCTCGGCGCGCAGCTGGCTCGCGATCGCGACGACCCCGTCGCCCGATTCGCCGCGGTACCCGAAGAGCATGTGATAGGCGACGTCCTCGGGGAGGCGGCGCCGGTGCTTCCGCGTCGCGGGGTCCGCGTAGAAGAGCCCGTCGAGATACTCGCTGCCGGGCGCCAGCCCGTACCACGAGCGCACGACGACCGGTGACCGCTCGACGCCCTTCCCCGCCATCGCCATGCCGCCGAGCGGCGACGAGATCGTGACGAAGGTACGGATCGGGTCCTTGGCGCTCGTCTCGTGGTGACGCAGCACGAAGCCGCGCGCCACGAGCCCGCCCATGCTGTGCGCGACGACCACGGCCTTCTCGACGCCGAGCGAGAGCTCGAGACGCGTGAAGAGCTCGTCGAGCCAGCCGACGAGGACGTCGAGACGCCCGCCCGACGGGTAGTAGACGACCCAGGGCTGGAAGCGGGTGCGGTCGAGCTTCGCGACGAGCTGCGTGAAGTTCCGCGGGGTGCCGTCGATGCCGTGCACGAAGAGCACCGGGATGCGCTTCGGGTCGTACGGCTCGAGGAAATAGATCCCCGCGCGGCCGGCGATGAGAAAGTCGTAGAACTGCCACATGCCGGCCGTCGCGACGTCGTCGGCGAAGCGCGGGTCGTCGAGGGACGCGATCTCGCCGACTTTGCTGAGCGCGTAGATGCTCTTGCTCTTCTGCGCCTCCTCGCCGCGCGCCATGAGTCCCTTCAGCGTGAGGAGGCCGGTCTTGAGCGCGCGGCCGGCGGCGGGGACGACGATGTCCATGTCCGCGACCCGCTGCCCCGGCGTCAGCACGAGCGGGCGGCTCGGGTCCGGCCGGTAGAACGGCTCGTCCTGATAGGCGCCGTCACGGTTCACGTCCTCGAAGGCCGCGACCCAGTACGTGCCTTCCTGGACGCCGAACACCCAGGGACCCGGCTTCGCGGTCGTGAAGTAGTCGACGAGCACGAAGTCCTCGCCGCCGCGCGCGAGCAGCACCACGACGAGCGGCGCCCCCGTCGGCTTCTCGGCGCGGACCGTACCCGAAACGACGCAGGTGGTGTCGGCGAGCCGTTGCTGGCCGCGCACCGCGAGGAGCGTCGAGCACCCGCCGAGCGCGACCGCCGCCATCCCGAGCACCGCGAGAAACCCCGTGTGCCGCCGTCGCGTCGTGCCGTTCGTCATCGCCACCTCCCTCGCGTGCTTGATCTCGCCCGGACGGGTTGCGACAAGTGCGCGACCGCCCTACGCAGCGACCTCATGAACGACACACGGCTCGACGGCAAGCGCATTCTCCTCACCCAGGCGGACGTCATGATGGGTCCGGCCTTCCGGGCGGTCCTCGCCGAGCAGGGCGCCACGGTGATCGCCGACGATCGGTCGCTCGCCGCGCCGGAGGCCGCCGAAGCCGTGGTCGCGGCCGCGGGGCGCGTCGACGTGCTGATCGCCCACCTCGCGCTGCCCGCGCCGACCACGCTCGCGACCGAGGTCGGCGACGACGAGTGGCGGACGGCGTTCGCCGCCATGGTCGATCCGCTGCCGCGGCTCGCGCGCGCCGTCCTGCCGCAGATGATCGAGCGCGGCGCCGGCAAGATCCTCGTCGTCGGCAGCGCCTCGGCCCTCCGCGGCATGAAGCGCACGTCGACCTACAGCGCCGCGCGCGGCGCGCAGCTCGCGTGGGCGCAGGCGGTCGGGGTCGAGGTCGCGCCGCACGGCATCCAGGTGAACGCGATCGCGCAGAACCTCGTCGACAACCCGACGTACTTCCCGGCCGAGGTGCAGGCGAAGCCGGCGTTCCAGGAGCGCATCAAGCGCGAGATGCCGCTCGGGCGCCTGGTCTCCGCACGCGAGGACGCGCTCTTCGCGGCGTACCTCTGCTCGGACGCCGCGAACTGCTTCGTCGGGCAGGTCTTCCCGGTCTGCGGAGGCTGGGTCCCGCGCTGACGCCGCGGCGGCGGGTTCCATGGACGCGCTCCTCGCTCCGCCGATCGATCCGCTCCAGCTGACCCTCCGGTTCGCGACGGCGCTCGGACTCGGCGTCCTTCTCGGCCTCGAACGCGAGCGCGCCAAGAAGGAAGCCGAGTTCGCCGGCGTCCGAACGCTCGGCATGTTGGCGCTCGCCGGCGGCCTCGCCGCGTTCGTCGACGTCGACCTCGGGCGACCCTGGCTCGCGCTCGCGCTCTTCGTCGCGATGGCCGCGCTCGTGACGGTCTCCTACGCGATCACGGCCGAGCGGGGCCAGCTCGGCATGACGACCGAGGTCACGGCCCTTCTCGCCTTCCTGCTCGGCTACCTCTGCGTCGCCGGCCACGGCCTCGCGGCGGCGATGCTCGCGGTCGCGAGCGGGAGTCTCCTCGTGCTGAAGGAATGGCTGCACGGGCTCGCGAAGCGGATCGAGCCGGCCGACGTCGAGGCGACGCTCAAATTCGCGATCGTGAGCGTCATCGTCCTCCCGCTCGTGCCCGATCGGACCTTCGGTCCGCCGCCGCTCGACGTCCTCAACCCCTTCACGATCTGGCTCATGGTGGTGCTGATCTCGGGCCTGAACTTCGCGAGCTACCTGCTCGTGAAGATCGTCGGTACGGAGCACGGGATCGGCCTCACGGGTCTCCTCGGCGGCCTCGTGTCGAGCACCGCCGTGACCCTCGGGTTCGCGCAGCGGAGCCGCGAGACGCCGAAGCAGGCGGCGCCGCTGGCGCTCGGCATTCTGATCGCGTGGACCGTCATGTTCGCGCGCGTCGTCGTGCTGGTGGCGGCGGTCGACCGCGCCCTCGTGCCGCGGATCGCGCTCGCGATGCTGGGCTTCGGCGTTCCGAGCCTGCTGATCTGCTGGTTCCTCTGGCAGCGCGGCAAGGGAACCGCCGCATCCATCAGCGCCGGCAAGAACCCGTTCGAGCTCGGCCAAGCGATCCGCTTCGGGCTCGTGTTCGGCGTCGTCACCTTCGCGGCGAAGGCGGCGCAGATCTACCTCGGAACCGCCGGACTCTACCTCGCGGCGGGGCTCGCCGGCCTCACCGATGTCGACGCGATCGCGCTCTCGATGTCGCAGCTCGCGGCCGCCGACCCGGGGAGCGCCGATCCCGCCGCGCACGCGATCGTGATCGCCGTCGCCGCGAACACGATCTTCAAGGCGGGCATGGTCGTCGTCCTCGGCGCCCCGCCGCTCCGGAACCTGATCCTCGCCGCGACGGCCCTGCTGCTCGCGATCGGCGGCCTCGCCGTCTGGCTCGTCTGAACGCCGCCGCCGTCAGCTCGCGCGCGCGAGCACCAGGCGCATCGGCAGGAGCTCACGCGTCACGGGATTCACCATGAGCCCGAGGCTCTCCAGCGTGAGCGCGCCGAGGACCGGCGTCACGCCCTCCGGCCCGAACACCACCTGCGACGTGCCGACGTCCGCACCGAGCTCGAAGAACGCTTCGCCGACGTCCCACGTCTGATGGGTCCCGTCCGCCAGCGTGAAGCGTTGGCGTTTGAGGTGCGGCACGCCGAGCCGCTCCAACAGGCTCGCCGGGACGACGCTGTAGATCGCGCCGGTGTCGACCAGGAACTCGAGATCGATGCTCTCATGCTCCGGCCGGCGCGGGTTCGAGAGTTTCGCGGAGACATAGGTCACGCCCATGGAGGCGACCCTACCGGAAGCATCGCGTGTCACCATGCCTACTCGTACCGCACCCGAGTCGGTCGAGCGACGGGTCGTCGTTCACTCCATGCCGGCGCGAACGTCCGCCAAGAAGTGATCGACCGCATCGACCCGGATGAGCCCGAGGCGCGGATACTCGAAGTCGAGGATCACGTAGACCGTGAGCGCGGTGACGGCGGCGAACACCACGGTGTGCGACCACTTGCGGCGCGTGCCCGACGAGAGGCTGTAGCCGGCGAGCAACGAGCAGGCGAGCCCGAGCCCGAAGAGCAGCACGAACACCGCGGGCGGCGGATGCGTCTCGATCGCGAGGCTCCGCGTCGTCGTGATGTCGATCAGCGCGTTCACGGCCGGCAAGAGGAGGATCGCGCACGGCGTCCCAGCGGCTTCGCGGCAGGCGGCGTCCGCACGCGACCAGATCTCGCCGTGCATCGCGAGGGCCCGTGCGTGCTCGGCACGCGCCGCGACCAGGTCCGGCACGGCGTGGAACGTCGCGATCCGCGCATCGACGTAGCGCCGAAAGAGATCACGGAGACCGGGCTGGGCGGTGGGCGGCGCGAGATCCAGTCGGAGATACGCCGTCCCGATCGCGTTCGCCTCCTCGACGACGAGCTGCCGTCGCGCGTCGAACCGGGCGGCCGCCCCCGAAAACGTGAACGCCACGAGGAGACCGAGCAGGGCGAAGACCGCCCCCTCGACGGCGCCGGTTCCGGCGTGGGCTCCGTCGGCATCCAGCCGCTCGAGACGATTGCCGAGGCGGTGGCCGATCTCGAGCATGCCGAGCATCGAGACGAAGAGCGCGACGGCGACTCCGATGGCGATCGGGAGGCTACCCATGCCCGCGCCGCGCTATACCCCGCGTGCCGTCAGAGCACCAGTTGGAAGCGGGCCTGGAAGACGTGCAGGCGGCCGTCGAGCGGTCCGCCGTCGACGAACGCGACCGAGTAGTTGGCCTGCCAGCGGATCCAGCGGTTCCAGTACCAGTTGAGGCCGGCCGTGAGCTCGTGGAGCCGTCCGCCCTCGACCGACCCGTCGTCGAGATCGACCCACGAGAAGCGCCCCGCTCCCTCGACGGCGCCGAACGTCCGCGCGCGGAGGCTCAGGGGACGCGCCGGCACCACCTGGCCGAACGTCGCCTGCTCGCGGTCGTAGGGCCGCCGTTCGCCGGTCAGGAGATACGCGGCGGCGACGTAGACGCCGGGAAAGGTGTGCGCGGCGCGATCCACGAACGCGTGCAGGTACTCCCCCTGGAAGGACAGCGGCCCGCGCCGGCCGGCGACCTCGACCCCGAGGACATAGGCGCTGCTCGCGTCGATCGCGCCGGTGTCGACGGCGACCGGTGCCAGAAAGCTCTCCGGCCGCGACTCGTACTGCACCTGATCGGCGCCGGCGAAGGTATAGGCCCCGGCCATGCCGACGTGCAGGAGCTCGGGCCCGGCTGCGGTCGGCGCCGCGTCGTCGTCGGCGCGGATCAGGTACGACGTCCGGCCGACGACGCGCGCGACCGCGCGGCTCTGGTCGCCGACGTCGCGCCGCTGGCCGACGGTGTACCAGCCGAGACCCGCGCTCACGCGCTCGTCGCGGAACGTGCGGCGGGCGAAGATTCCGAGCGACGTCGCGGGCACGAACGCCTGCACCGGCGCCGGCATCTCCATGAGGATGCGGTCGCGGCTGCCGATCCGATTCTCGAAGCCGAGCGGCGCGTCGAGAGCGCCGAGACGGATCGTGTGGATCCAGGGCACGTCGCGCCACATCAGCCACGCGGAGTCGAGATAGAAGTGGCGCTCGAGGACACCGAACTCGAGGTTGTACTGCACGGGCCGGAGGAACCGGATCGTGCCGCTCGACGTCAGGAAGCCGCGGCGCAGCGCGACGTCCGCCGGCACGTGCTCCGCGCCGCCGGCCGACGCGAACCCCGCCGCGTCGACGTGGAGCTTGAAGCCGACGCGGCCGTCGATCAGGGGCTCGTCGGTGAGGCTGACGCCCGGACGCCAGCCGTCGAGCGTGACGCGCGGTCGGTCGAGCAGCCGGTAGCGCGGTCCGCCCTCCCAGAAAGCCTCGGCGCGGGGCAGCCACGCCGGCAGCCGCACGCCCGGCGGCGGCGGCCCGTGCATCGCGGCCGCCTTCGCCGAGCGCGGATCCTGCCACGGACGCGTGCAGCCGGGCGCCACGAGCCACACCGCCAGCACGGCGAGCGCGACCCGGACACCCGGCCGACATCCGCGACCGGACTCAGTCGAAGATCGTGTAGACGAGACCGGCCGTGATGCGCGCCACGTCGCCATCCGACCCGTCCTTCGACTCCTTGTGACCGTAGAGCGCCTCGACGCCGATCGAGAGGCGGCGATGATACTGGAAGATCAGGTTCGCCGAGGCGTAGACCGTCTGGTGGTAGGCATCGCCGGCCTGGCTCGCGGTGTTGTCGAGGTGCACGTAGCCGCCGCTCACCGCCGACCGCCAGCGCTCCGCCCAGTGGTGCGTGTAGCCGAGCATGAGGCCGAGGTACGGGATCGTCTCGAGGTCGCCGTCCTTGTCGAAGCCGGCATCGTTGTTGAAGAAGTCGTCGTTCGAATAGCGGAAGAGCCCGTGGCCGTACGTCGCTTGCGCCTGGACGCTGTCGCTGCCCCACGTTTGGAAGACGCCGGAGGCGTTGAAGCCCCAGCCGAGCTCGCTCTGGCGTCCCTGGTCCGAGTCGTCGACGCTGATCGAGCGGAGGATCGTCGCGAGCTGCACGTGGCCGACGCCGTCGCGCTCCCACCGCGCGTTCACGCCGCCGTCGGGTGCGTTGTTGATGCTCTTCGCCTCGTCGGGCTGCCCCGTGAGGTCGACCTCGGACTCGGGCTGCTCGATGCCGAAGTTGAGCTGCCACTCCTTGCTGAGGGGCTGGAGGTAGCGGATGAGCGGGCGGCGCGCGAAGATCGCGGAGTTCGGACCTTCGTAGTCGACGGTGTCCGGCCACACGTCCGGATCTTCGAAGATGCTGAAGGTCTGGCCGACGATGATGTTGTAGTACTGCCCGTAGAGGTGGCGGATGCGGTACGGGAACTCGCCGCCGCCCGAGCCGTAGAAGTCGTTCTCGTAGTAGAAGCGCGGCTTGCCGGCGACCTCGGGGGCGCGGACGTCAATCCGGAGCTGCGAGCCCTTGGCGTTGATGTTGAAGCGCGGGTCGCCGCCCTTGTCGTCCTGGCCCGTGACCGGGATCTTCGCGGTGATGAAGCGGTTGTCGTCGCCGGCGTTCTCGGTGTCGAACG
>Ga0268299_1002224_pt1 | contig 24932 bp, 24 predicted proteins | sample NOBtaG_FD_193484 | JGI IMG/M metagenome (GOLD analysis project Ga0268299, IMG submission 193484) | Activated sludge microbial communities from bioreactor in Nijmegen, Gelderland, Netherland - NOB reactor | ecosystem: Engineered > Bioreactor > Aerobic > Activated sludge | place: Netherlands... | reverse complement strand
CGACGACCGAGAAGTTGAAACTAGGACTGCGCGATGCGGATGGACGCCTTGTTGCCGCCGCCACGGACGCATACGGCGACATGACGCTGCGCGTGGAGGCCGAAGAGGAAATGACCTCGGCCGTCCTCACCGTCGCCACGGCAGCAGGGAGCGTTCTCCTCACCCAACCGATCCCCGTCGAAGGGAACCGCGGCAAAGTGACATTCGGGCTTCCGCTCAACACGCCGCGCATCGAAGGGGATCTGGTCGTGCAAGCGGCGGCGACTCTCGCGAGCGGCGACCTCGCGCTCGGCGGACGACGAGTCATCACACCGAAGAACGGTCTTTTCATCGAGGACATCGCCGGACTGACGGATTGGTCCGAGAGTCTGGAACGTACGCTCTTCGTCACACTGCGCAATGACAACCACAGCGCCCACGAGGGACGCCTCACGGGATTCCTCACCGACGATCAGGGCGTGCCTGGAAAGTTCTTCACGTCGCAGTATCGCCTCGGCGCGCGTTCGCGCGGGACATTCCCCATCACCGTGCAAGCGGATCGCGCGGGCGTATACAGCCTTGAGATCGTGACGTCCTCCACCAAGCCGGAACTCGTCCCGGCCACCTCCACGCCCGCGTTCGCAATTCGCCGCCCGATCTTCATCGGCAGAGTGGACAAGGGGCTCGTCTGGATGCAGCACGACACCGTCTTGCGCCCCGGGCTGGGTGCCGATGCGAACGTCTCGTGGCTATTTCCGCTGATCAACGCCGGTCAGCGCCGCCTTGACGACGTTTACGCGACCATCGAATCGGAGGTCCCCGCCGGCAAGGAAGTCGGCAAGCCCGTGCTCGAACCACTCGGCACGATTGCACCGGGGGAACCGAAGTGGATCGGCGGCGCGCTTAAGCTCCCGCGCGAGCTCTCATCGCCGTATCTGCTGCGCCTCACGATCGATGAACGAGGCACCAGCACCACGACGGTCTATCAACAGGAGTACACGCAGGCTGAATTCCCCGATCTTGAAATCGTGCCGCGCACGATCAAGATCACGCCGGACCTCCTGACTCAGGGTTCCTCTGTTCTCGTGACGCTGAAGGTTCGCAACACGGGCGGACAGATGGGCGGCCCGTTCCGCGTCGCGCTTATGTCCGACAAGGATGGGGGGCCGAACGAAATCCTCCCCTCGATGACGGGAGACAACGACCGCGAACTCCCGGCGCTGCGTCCGGGAGCGGAGACCGAGATCCTCCTTCGCTGGGACCCGTACAGGGAACTTGGGCGCACGCGGATCTGGATCGTTGCGGACACGCGCAATGCCCACGTCGAGCGCAACAAGCGCAACAACACGATCCCGCTCTATCTCGACTTCCGCTCGAAGTGGAAACTGCGTGCGGGCCCGATCGGGTTCCGTCCGATCGAGGGTGGCAAGGTTGTGCTTGGTGCGCTCGTGCAGAACGACGGCGAGACCGACGCGCGCCGCATCAGCGTGCTGTTCTATCGCAGCGAGGAACACACGAAAGAGAACTTCCTCGGCGAAGTGCTCATTCCCCGCGTCGCCGCGAAGTCGAACCAGACGATTGAGTTCACCTGGGATATCTCTGCCGAGGATCCCGAACGACTCAAGGGGGTGAAGCCCTCCTACACGATTCAACTGAAGGGGAGCCTGCAGCGCGTCTCCTCTACGACGGAGTAAGAGAGGAATGCGCCGCCTCGCAGCGTCGGTCGGGCTCGCAACAATTGCGGTAGGAATCACCGCGTGCGGACTGACGGGTTCGAAGTCAGAAGAACCCGTCATCCCGCCCCGCCACGATGCCGGGGTGCAGATTGATGAATCAGTCGTGCCCCCGCGTCGCAGTGCGCGTCCCGTCCGTCGTGCCGCAGATGCGCGTCAGCGCGGCGGCGTCACCGTGTGGATCGATTGGGGGGCGAACGAATTGGTGATCACCGATCCCGTCGAACGTGCCGCGCTCTTTCGCCAACTCCTCGACAATGGAATCACGGGGATCGGGATCGAGACGATCGACGCGGATGGATCGCGCCTTTTCACGGGGCGAATCGGGCAACGCACCTACACCGAAATCCTCGCGGCAGCGCGCCGCGCTGGGCTTGAGGTCACATTGCTCTACAAGCCATTTGCGGCCCCGCCCGATGCGGAACTGTCATCCTACTCCGTCTCGATGCTCATGGTGGCGGATTCGACCACCACGGCGACGACGGTGGTCTCTCAGCCGACCGAGTTCAACCAGTTCGCCGAATGGTCTCCCGTTGTCGGCGATGTCCAAGCCAACGCGATTCGTGAGGTCCGCGCGCTGGCGTCCCTGAATCCCGACGCGATCTTGCTCGTCGATTTTGGTTTCGAGAACGTCCTCGCGGATGTCTCGGCGGCGGCGCGTCGCTCGTTCGAGTTCAGTTCGCGTCGCTCACTGCGTTCGTGGCCCGACGATGTTCGCCCCGGAGCGCCCTTGCAATCGGCGTGGATTACTTGGCGCGCTGAAACCTTGCGCGACCTGCTCGCAAGAATCCGAGCAGAGGCCTTCCCATCCTCAGCGGCCGACCACCCGATGCTCGGGGCCTTAGTGCCGGGACCGTATGATTCACACTATGACCGTGGCCTGAATTGGGCATCCCCATACAACGATGGGAACGCGACGGCGAGCGGCCAGCCCGCTGGATACTCCGCGACGGCGGCGGGGGATTCGCTCGATTACATTGTGCTGGGGACTTGGCTTTCGGCACTGACCGCCGACGATGCGGCGAAGTCCGGCTACGTTCCCGATGCCGCCGCCGAACCGATCGTGCGCAAGGCACCCATCAAGGATCGCCCGAAGTGGACGACGCTGATGGTCTCTGGAACTGAGAACTGGGACGACCTTTGCCGCGCGATTCGCGCGCGTCAGGAACTCTCCGACGGAGTGCTCGTGCTTTCGCTGTCTTCGCTCAAGGACGCCGGCCTCGACACGGCGACGACACCGCTCGTGACGAACTGAAGCCAGAGCGCCGAATTAGTTCCCCAAAGGGCCACTCGATTCGATTTCCTTCACGCCCTTGCCACCCTTGAACGTCACGGCCTGGTGCTCATTGATCGGGTAGGCAATCTTGTTCTTGGGGTTTCGCCCGATGCGCGCCTTGCGCGTCTTGACGCGAAACACGCCGAAATTGCGAATCTCGAGCCGCCGATGCCGGACGATCAGTTCCTTCATGCACTCGATCGTCTGATCGACGACGATCAGCGCATCCTTGTCCTTGAGACTGAGCCTTTCGGCCACCGTCTTGACGATGTCGATCTTGATCATGGGGCATGGCCTCCGGGAAGTCTCAACAATTCAGACTCCTATGACTGCGGGACGCAAGAGGGAAGGGGGGCGCGCGGGCATCGTGCCGCGAGTTATCCCCCAGGTCTGCCTCGTAAGTGTGTGTGCGTGGGGGCGGACTGCTGGATTGCCATGTACTCGCGAGGCGCAACCGCGCGGGCGGGATGCCCGCGTTCCTCTCATGCGCCTGCTCTCCCCTCAAACCACACGCTTCTTATTCCGTGCGTAATCCGCGAACAGGAACTTACCCAGGTTATCGAGCGTGGCAAAGTACGCGCGTCCCTTGTTTGCACGGGTCAGCTTCTCGACGAAGTCCTGTAGGTACGGATCGGTCGTGATCATAAACGTGGTGATCGAGATGTTCTTCCGTCGGAGCTGGGTGGCCTCGTTGATCGTCTGTGCGACGATCTTCGGATCGAGGCCGAATGGGTTCTTGTAGAGTTGGGCGTCCTCGAAGATCGCGGAGGGCTTGCCGTCGGTGATCATGAAGACCTGTTTGTTGACGGCCTTGCGGCGGAGGAGGATGCGTTGCGCGGCCTGCAATCCGGCTTTTGTGTTGGTGTGGAACGGCCCGACGCTGACGCGTGCGACCTTGTTCAGCGGTACTTCCTCCGCGTCGTCACCAAACAGAACAACGTCGATCGTGTCCTTGGGATAGCGCTGCTGGATGAACTCGATCAGCGCCATCGCGACTTTCTTGGCGGGGGTGATGCGGTCCTCGCCGTAGAGAATCATCGAGTGGCTGACGTCGATTAGGATCACGGTCGCGCAACTGGTAAGGTTCTCGCGCTGCGATGTGACGAGGTCGTCCTCGACCATGCCGAATTCGTTCTGCCCCGAGCGGAGCACGGCGTTGCCGATCGACGCGGTAAAGTTGATATCCATCACCTCGTCGCCGAATTCAAAGGGTCGCGTCTCGGATAGTTTCTCTCCCCCCGCCCCCGCCTTCTCCATCGGGTGATCGCCGCGCAGGTCGCGACCGAGTCCCTCGAAGATTTCCTCGAATGCAGATTTCTGAATCTCACGGTCGGCTTTCTGCGTGGCAGAAATGGCGCCTGTGCGCCCGTTCTGTTCGAGGAGGCCCTGCTCCTTGAGCCACTCCTTGAATTCGGCGAACGACATGGCGAGCGCGCTCTCGAGATCGTGGCGTTCCCACTGCCGTTCGAGATATCGCAATGCCCCATCCGCATCCCCCGAGAGCTTGTTCAAAACATCGAGAAACAGCCGCTTGATCTTCTCGCGGTTGACGTTTTGAAAGACCTCGCGGTCGAACTCGGTGTACAGAAAGTCCATCACCTGTTCCTGACCATCGTGGGGTGGGGAGTTACTGAACGGTCCCCGTGACGCCTTTGGCTTCGAGCACTGTTCCTGCATTGCGATAGGGCCACTTCAACATCACGAGCCCGATCGCCTTGCCGAGCGTTGGCGAGTACGTCGAACTCGTAAGCACACCGGCCGCCATGTCTTTGCTGCGTACCTCGACACCGGCGGCGATGGGGTCGGATGACTCCCACACAACTCTGCGCAATTGCCGCGCCGGATGGCCGAGGTTTGTGATTTTCGCAATCGTCTCCTGACCGGGATAGCAGCCCTTGTCGTGATCGAGCGCCGATTGCAGCCCCGCATCGAGGGGAATCGTTTTCTCGTCGAGGTCTACGCCCCACCACGGCGTGCCCGTTTCGACCCGCAGGGTGTCGAACGCGAGCAATCCGACCGGAGCGCCACCCACGGCCGCGACCGCGGCGTGGACAGCCGACTTTGCCTCACTGGATGCATTGCGAATCGCCACCATGAATGCCTCGGCAGCAAGTTCCGAGCGCCACGCGAGCGCCTCGCATCCGCAGATCGCCGCTCTGGCGGATCGCCCCTTCTCCGCCGGTGCGAAGCCGAGTGTGGTGACTGCATCCGCTGCGCGCGGTCCTGCGAGGATGTAGAGCGCGAATTCCTCTGTCGCGTCGGCAAACTTTGCTTCCTCGGTAAAGACATACAAGTCGAGCAGCGTCGCCAGCGCCGCGCCCGTGGATGCCGGGGTGGAGACCATGAGCGTCTCAGATTCGTGCGCGACCAATTCCACGTCCGCCTGCATGCGGCCCTCAGCGCCGAGGAGTGTTGCGCGGCGCACAATCCCTTCCGTGAGGTCATCGGTCCGCTGGCTGAGGCGCCGATTCAGGTACTCGCGATGGTCCGCCCCCGATGCGCGAACGACCGTGAATCCCGTGACGTCGAGGAGTCCGGCATCCTCGCGCAGGTGCGCGTATTCACGCTCCGGATCGCCAAAGTGCGCGGTGAATTCCTTGCCGAGAAGTTGCATCGAGACTGAGTTCATTGAGGGAAACGATCTCCAGAGTCGTTCGGGGTTACCGGTTGATGTCGACGCCGGGAACGCGTCCGTACTTGGCGGGGGAGTGAATCAGAAAGAACAGCAGGAGGACGAAAATGAACGGTGCGTAGGTCGCGCCGAGAACCAACGTGGGATAGTATCCCGTCCCCAACCCCGGAGGTTGCGAACGCAGTGCCAGCCCAATGTTGACCAGCGCCGGAAAATTAAACACGAGCAGAGCATTGCCCCGCCCCGCGAGTTGATTGTCCATCCGCTCCGTTTCTTCCTTCGGAGCGGCCTCGCGAAACGTCTGGTATCGACGCGACTCCGCAAAGGTCGCCTGCGCCATGTGATTCGTGAAGACGATGTTCGCAGCGAAGAGCACGGCGAACAACCAAACGAAGTACTTGAGGCGCCGTTGCGCGATTTCTGCCTGCTCGTGCGAATCGACGGGGCGTGGCGTACTCATGCGCCATCCCCTATGGCTCGCAACAACTCCCTCGCTTCCCTGAGCCAGAGACGGTGCTTTCGCGTGAACCACTCGGACTGGGCCGCCGGGGCATCGATCAGGCGGCGAAGCACTTGCGCGGCTTCCCCCCGATCATTGCGCGCGATCAGAATCTGCGCCAACTGCACGGATGCTTCGGGCATGGGATGGGACTTCAGCCCGCGCCGCAACACGGACTCTGCATCCTTCTCGTGCCCCAGGAGGAAGTATGCCTCCGCGAGTCGGGCAGGGGCTTCCCCGTCTGCAAAGTCCGGCCGCTCTTCACATACGAACGAGAGATGCACGGCGGCCTGCTCGGGCTTTCCGAGACGCAACAGGCTCACGCCACCCAGAAAGTGCGCATGCAGATTGTCGTCCTCCATTTCCAGCACACGCTTCACCGCAGCGAGACACTCGCTCCAGTTCTTCTCGTCATAGAGGATGGTAGAAATCTCAAGGTAGTCGCCGCAGAGGCCGCGATCTGCGACGCGCGCAGAAACTTCTCTAAGGCGGCGGCCTGCCGCGATGACATCATCGATGGGGCGTCGCCCCATTGCGGGGAGGAGCTTAAAGTTCGCCAGATACAGGAACGCAGGGACGTAAAATGTCAGAGGTGCGAACGCCGCCACCGCGAGCCAGATATAGCTTCGTTGCTCGCGAGCGCAGTCCACGACCGCGTACACCCACACGCCGAAGAGCGCCACATTCATCGCGAGCAACAACACAGGCGTCATCACGGCGCAGTGACGGATCCTGTCTCGGTGGAGTATGGATCGTACTGATGCTTCAGGCGCCGCGGGATGAGCGCTTCGACCATGAAGTCGCTATCCTCCCACTCCGAGTGGCGAATGCGCGCCTCGCGGTGGAGCTTTGCGATCAGGTCGCTGCGACTCGGAGGAAGGCGAAGCGACATCGGCTCCATGTCGGCAGGGAGCAGTCGGCTCAGCAATCGCGCCAACTGGTCCAGTCCCTCGCCCGTGCGCGTGCTCGTCTGCACGACGTGCTCGCGATTGATGTAGAATTGCGAAAGGGTCGACAAGTCATCGACAAGGTCGATCTTGTTCAGCACGAGGATTGTCAGCTTCCCGAGCACGTTCAACTCGGCGAGCACGGCCTCTGCCGCCTTGAGATGATCCATCGCGTTTGGGTGCGACGCATCGACCACATGCAGGAGGATATCGCCCATCTCGGCCTCTTCGAGTGTCGCGCGGAATGCATCGACGAGTCCGTGCGGCAGCTTGCGAATGAAACCGACAGTGTCCGTCAGCAGCACTTCCTCGCCCGCAGGGAGTTTGAACCGCCGCGTCGTCGGATCGAGCGTGGCGAACAACTTGTCTTCTTCGAGCACACCCGCGCCCGTGATCGCATTCAGCAGCGACGACTTGCCCGCGTTCGTGTATCCGACGATTGCCGCAGAGGGAACCGGTCGAATCGTGCGCGCCTTTCGCTGGGTGCTGCGGACTTGGCGGACGTGCTGGATGTCGGACTTCAGCTTTTCAATCTGGAGCAAAAGAAGACGGCGGTCGGTTTCGAGCTGACCTTCACCCGCACCGCCGCGGAATGCACCACCGCCGCGCTGACGTTCAAGGTGCGTCCACGCGCGCCGCAGCCGGGGGAGTGAGTATTCGGCTCGCGCGAGCTGAACCTGCAACTTTGCTTCGCGTGTCTGTGCACGATCCGCAAAAATTCCGAGGATGACCTCCTGGCGATCGATGACCGCGCGTTCGGTGGTTTTCTCCCAATTCTGTTGCTGTCTGCCGGAGAGATCATCATCCACCACGATCACATCGGCGTCATGCGCTTGTGCGAGTTCCTTCACCTCATCGACTTTGCCGCTGCCGATCAGATACGTGGGCGTGACGGTCTGGGCGTTCGCCATCACCTGCGATGCGATCGGGACCCCGTAGGTCGTCACCAACTCGGCGAGTTCCTCGAGGTGTTCCTCCGCCTGGCGGCGCGTCTCTCCCTTACGCCAAACTCCGACGAGCACGGCCCGAAGTGGTTTGTCGCGTTCATCTACGAATGATTCTGCCAAGGTTTGCTCCCTGCGATGCTAAGGCCCAAAAACTTCTACCCCATCCTGCTCCCCGAACCGCCCAGAACGCGACGGAAAAACGAAAGTTTCGTCTCGATCTCCTCCCACTCCGCCGCAGGTTCGCTGTCCGCGACGATGCCCCCTCCGACGTGGATCTCGATCGCACCACCCTCATGGATCGTGGCCGTGCGGATCGGCAGATTGAGGTCCATGTCCCCCTTGGCATCGATCCAGCCCATCGCTCCGCAGAAAATCCCGCGCGGCCCTGATTCGAGATGCCCGATCAATTCCAGTGCTGCCTTTTTCGGGGCGCCGGTCACGCTGCCGCCGGGGAAAGTCGCGCCGAGAAGTTCGCGCAAACCGACGCCTTCGCGCAGCGTCCCCTGCACGGTGGATTCCATGTGGACCAAGTCACGCATCGCGACTACCTCCTTGAACGGAGCCACGCGCACGCTGCCGGGTTCGCAGGTGCGGCCAAGGTCGTTTCGCTCCAGGTCCACGATCATGACGTGCTCGGCCAAGTCCTTCGCGGAAGAGAGCAGATCCCGGCCAACATCCGCTGGATCATGCCCATCGAGGCGCATCGTTCCCTTGATCGGGCGGGTCTCGACCAGGTTACCGCGTCGGCGAAGAAGGAGCTCGGGGGAAAAGCTCACATGCGCCCCGCCGAAGAAACTCATATACGCGGCAAAGTCCGATCCGCCCTCTGCGACCCCCTCGACGAACACGTCCCACGGAGACGAATGCGTCCCCGAATGAAACGGCACCGAGAAGTTTGCCTGATAGAGATCCCCGGCTCGAATGCGGTCAACAATGCATCCGACCCGCCGCGCGTAATCATCTTGCGTGACGGCAGGGGAGAGCGCTTGCGCCAGGATGGTAGTCCGATCCGCGAGAGGCGGAGACTCAAACGTCCCCTCCGTATGGATCGCCGCGAAGAAATCCGGCACGCGCGCCCGGTGATGGTGGAGGAACGCGCGGGAATGCGGCGCGAAAGTGCGCCCGAACTCGTACGTCATCGCCACGGCAGCGACAGGGAACGTGATTCCCGCCTCTTCGCGCCGGGGGAACCTCGTGAGTTCCTTCGAGAGCACTTCCAGCGGATCGGCCCCAACGTGCTCTGCGAGGACCTCCCCACTCGCTGCATCGACGACGTGCATGACCCCAGCATGGCAGGTGATCAGCACCTTCGGCGCATGGAGGATCAGATTCGAAGGCGCCCACCCACGCGCACTCGCGGCGATGAACGCCGCGTGGCCGGGATGCGCCAAGCTGGGGAAGTAACCTGACATGCGCGCATCTGTTCACGGCAGGAGGGGCGGGGCAACCGGGCCGTGCGGGCGATTGGCACATCAAGTGTCGACGCTCGCGATAACTTGAACTTGACGTTGTTCGCGCCCCGTCGATAGCGCCTCGGCAGATTCAGTTCCCGACCTGCACCCGAGGCCCAGCCCATGGCGAGAAAGTCCGCAGCTTCACGCAAACCTGCCGCGCGCACCGCGCGACGTGGGGGGGGGCGTGGCAAGATGCGCTTGCTCGGATTCTTGGGGGCGACCTTTCTGTTCTTCGCGGCGACGGGCGTCGTGTATCTCCGCGAGCCCGCGGCGAGCCGGACCGTCGAGGGCGCGCTCAGCACAAGCGGCCGCCTCGTCGGGAACGCAGCCCAGGCGGTCGGGGATCTCGGCGCCAAAGTCACGCAGCCTCCCGCGCCCGGGCAGTATCTCGTCGCGCGCGTCGAGCGCGTGGTGGACGGCGACACTCTCGTCGTTTCCATCGCCGACCGTGAAGAGCGCGTGCGCCTGCTCAACGTGGACACGCCGGAAAGCGTTCACCCCGACAAGTCAAAGAACACGGCGCTTGGAAAAATCGCCGCCGAATACACCCGCGTTGCCTTGGAGGGTCGCCAGATTCGCCTCGAAGGTGATTCGGACACGGAGACGCGCGACAGGTATGGTCGCCTGCTAAGCTACGTCCTCGTTGATGGGACAAACTTCAACGTCGCGCTGGTGCGCGAGGGGTACTCCGAGTACCAGGTCGAGTTCGGCACGAGCCGCCGTTACGACCGCGACTTCCGAAACGCAGAGGCTGCAGCCCGCGAGACCGGGCGCGGCGTCTGGTCCGACGATCGAGTCGCAAGCGCGCACTGAGACTTTAGACCCGCTCCTTCAGCAAATATCAAAGCCGTCTGGTTGCCCAGACGGCTTTGATTCCCGGAGAGAGGTGTTGCGATGAAGTCTTAGTTTTCTGGCGGCGGGATCGGCGGGAGGCCCATCTCGTCTGCGTTGCCAGCCTCGTTGCCTGCGCCCTGACGGCGCTCCCACATCTGGATGATGCGCTCGCGGCGCTCCTCGGGGACGTTTGCCTTGTCGAGAGCGGCATTGAGGTCTTCGAGCGTCTTCACACCTTCGAAGCGATTCCCCATGCCTTCGCCACGCTGCCCGCGCTGGCCACGACCCTCCCCGCCATCTTCGCCGCGAGCCTGTCCGCGCCCTTGGCCGCCGCGTCCGCCGCGACGAGCTTCCTTCAATGCTGTTTCCTGTTCTGCCGTCAGGATCGACTGCACCGCGACGCGGTGGCTGGTCGTGATGCGCAGGCGCTCTGCCTGCGATGCGGAGATCTGATCGACGAGGCGGTTGACCGTCGTGACGTCGGGGTTGTCCTTCTCGAGTTCCGCGCGCAGCTCTTCCTGAGCCTCGCGGCCGTCACCCTGGATCGCTTCCATCGAGGACTGAGTTGCATCGGCGGCTTCGTTCAAGGCCTGAACCTGATCCGGTGAGAGCTGGAGCGCCTCAGCGACACGCTCGTTCTCCCAGAACTTGCCGAGCTGCTCGGTGAACTCGCGCTGGAATCCACCCTGGCCACCTTGACCCCCCTGACCGCCCGGACCCGGGCGTCCCATTTCCTGACCCTCTTCGGCAAAGGCCGGACCGCGGCGTTCACCTTGCTGGGCGCCTGCGGACGGACCGCGACGTTCTGCGCGGGCCTTACCCTCGCCCTTCGTGACCTTGGCACCCGCCGGGGGTGAGTTGCCAGCGGGGGGTTCTGCGAAGGAGATGCCGGCGATGGCAAGTCCTGCCGCGAGAAATGCTGCTGTTGCGAATGTGCTCTTGTTGAGACGTGTCATGTTCGTCGGCTCCTTGGTATGTGGGGCGTCGCCTGACTTTAGCGGCGCCCGTTGACGAATTCGGAGATAGAAAGTCTGATGCCAGATCGGTCCTTATCCGCAGAGCCTTGCAATGATAGGGTTTATGCCCTTCTTGGTATCCCGGGGACGTGGAAACTCGTACCAACTGGTACACTCGGCCTGTACCAATCCCTTGAACGAACCGAGCGGGGGCGCGAGAGCATTGCTCCCTGCCTTTCCGCCGACAGGCATCTTCGCAGTTTCGACTTTCACCCGCCTGCGGTGCAGGGGCACACTCCTCGTTCCCAAATCCAGAAGCGAGGCTCCATCGAATGGCCAACGACGCAGGCCCCGAACTCGATCCCAAAGTCGAGTATTCTGCACACCTCCACACGTCGATGGGCGTGATCAAACTCCGCCTCTTCGCGGACAAGGCTCCCATTACCGTTCGCAACTTCGTCAACCTCGCAGAGGGCACGCGCGAGTCGAAGAACCCCAAGACCGGAAACGTCGGCAAGCAGCGCTACTACGACGGCATCATCTTTCACCGCTGCATCAAGGACTTCATGATTCAAGGTGGTGATCCCTCCGGTACGGGCCGTGGTGGGCCGGGCTACAACTTTGCGGACGAGTTCCACCCGTCCCTCAGGTTCGATCGCCCCGGGTTGCTCGCGATGGCGAACGCCGGACCGGGCACGAACGGCAGTCAGTTCTTCGTGACGGAAGTCCCGACGCCGCACCTCAACAATCGCCACACGATCTTCGGCGAGTTGGAAGATCCCGCGGGCGGAATCGCCATCATCAAGGCGATGTCGCGCGCACCACAGAACATGTCCAACAAGCCCAACACGGACATCACCCTCGACAAGGTCGAAATCATCCGCACGCCCAAGGGATAAAAAAACGTGCGAAGTACCGTTCCTACCTCGCACTGCTTTCCACTTCGCACGGGCTCTTGACGCCGTGCGGGGCATACCAAACCCTATGATCTTCAATGCGGTCTGATCGCATTAGTAGAGCTACCTTCACCCAATCCTCACACAGGAAAAGGCAGAAACCGTGAAACCAGATTTTTCCAAGAGCAAGCTGCTCGCCCTGCTGCTCGCCGTTCTCATCCTCCCCGTTTCGCTCCTCGCTCAGTCGGGCGAGAAGGGGCCCGAAGTCGATCCTTCGCAGGATTACTATGCGGTCATGGTGACCAGCATGGGTCAGCTCAACCTGCGCCTGTTCGCGAAGGAGGCGCCGATCACCGTCGCGAACTTCGTCAATCTTGCCGAGGGCACGCGCGAGTTCACCGACCCGCGTTCCGGCCAGAAGGCCAAGCGCCCGTACTACAACGGCACGATCTTCCACCGCTGCATTCCTGAGTTCATGATTCAGGGTGGCGACCCGACGGGTACAGGTCGTGGGGACCCGGGCTACAAGTTCGAGGACGAGTTTGCCTCGGGCCTCAAGTTCGATCGTCCGGGCCTTCTCGCCATGGCGAACGCTGGCCCACGCACCAACGGCAGCCAGTTCTTCGTCACGGAAGTGCCGACGCCGCACCTGAACAACCGCCACACGATCTTTGGTGAATTGGTCAACACGACCGAGGGACTTGAAGTCGTGAAGAAGATGTCCCGCGCACCGCAGAACCCGTCGAACAAGCCGCTTCAAGCGATCACGCTCGAGCGCGTCGAGATCATCCGCGTGCCCGCAGGAACGCCGGTTGCCGAGGTTCCCTTCCCCAAGGCTGGCGCCGAGACGAAGGACGCCCCCAAGGCAGAGGAAAAGAAGGAAGAGAAGAAGGAAGAGGCTCCGAAGTCGGAGTAATTTCTTCACCGCAGCAGCACTCAGCATCACACCATGTCAACCGCGCCGGGAAACATCCCGGCGCGGTTTTTTTTGGTCGAAGCTTCGTCCAAAACAATTCACCGCCCCTGCAGCGACTGCGCTGCAACGCGGGCCCTTGCGTTTTGCATGGCCCAGCGCCAAAGGCGCGATTCTATACCAGCCTTGGGAATCGCCCAAGGTCTGCCGCACAACGTCCTTACGCAGGGCCCACGTCCCGTACCATAGAATGTCGCCGACGCTCTAAGCGCTCCGCACGCCGTCCTTAACGCGCTCCCAATAACGTTGCTATCGCGCCCTACTCCACTCATGTGCGTGGATCGGATGCTTCGGGGTACTTGCTGTTTCCGGTCGCGAAAAGAAAGGGGCCCGCAATGCGGGCCCCAAATCTAGTGACGCGATGTGCTGCGAACTCAGACCGCTGTTACACCAACGCGCCGAAGATCAGCCCGAAGAACGAGCGCACGACGCCTTGCTCCTCGCTCCCTTCGAACGACTCGGCAACTTGGCTGAATGCTTTCTTGGCCTCATCGAAGAGTTCGCCATCGTTGACGAGCTTTCCGAGCGTGCCGTCGCCTGTGTTGATCTTGCGGGAAATCTCTTCGAAGTTGTTCACCGTGTTCTGAATCTTCGGCCCGAGGTCGCCGAGGGACTGCGCAAACTTGCGGATCGATTCGCGGTTCTCGCCAAGGATCGAATTGATATTGTCCGATGCCTCGCCGAGCTTGCGGAACGTGGACTCCGCCTCCGTCGCGATCTTGTCTTCATAGATCAACTTGCCAAGCGTGCCCTCGCCACTCTTGACCTGCGACGAGACCTCCTTGACGTCGCTCGCGATCGAGTCGATCTTGGTGTAGAGTTCATCCGACTGGAACAGCTTGCCGACTGTGCCTTCGCCCGCTTGCACCTTGGATGTGAGTTCGTCGAGACGCCCGGCCAGCGAGTTGAACTTCGGGCCGGCCTCTGCGAACGAAGCCGTCGTTGCCTTGATGTTGTCGCGGTTTTCGTCGAGCATCGTGTTCAGCTTGCCGACGACTTCCTTCGACCCTTCATCCATCGTCTTGAAGAGCTTGGAGCCATCTTCGCCGAGTGCGGCGAGCTGCTCGATGGCGTCGTCGATGGTCTTCGAGTCGCGCACGGCGATCCCCGCGCCCTGCGCGAGGTAGCGCTGATCTGCGAGTGCGGCCTCGTCGTCGAAGTCGATGTTCACGATGGTGCCGCCCAGGATGCTCGCCGACTTGACGGTGGCGAAGGCGTTCTCGGGGATGCGTATTTCCTGATTGATGTCGAGGATCGTGCGCACGCGGAGCTCTGTCGGCTGCCACTCGAGCGAACTGACGAGACCCACGGGGACGCCGCGCAATGTCACCTTCGATCCCGGCTCCAGCCCGGTCGCTTGCCTGAATGACGCGACGAGCTGATAGTCGCTCTTGGTGAACTTCACTTTCGTGACAGATATGCTGAGGAAAAGCAGTAGAAGGACGGCGATCACGGCGAACGCACCAACGCGTACCGCGACCGCGGACGAGGATTGCATCTCGGCCAACTCCATTGGTTACAATCGATTCAACCCGGGGAGAAATCGCCCACCCCATCCCCGGGAGTCAAGGCACGCACGGCCATTTTGCAAGTTTATCCCCAATGAACCCGACCCCATCGACCATCAAAATCACCGTCAATGGCGAGCTCCGCTCGGTTTCCGCGATGACCGTCGGGGCACTGATTGTCGAGCTGAAGCTCGACAATGTCCGGGTCGCGGTCATGCTGAACGAGAAGATCGTCCCCCGCGAGTCACGCGCCCACGAGCCATTGCTCCCGGGAGACATCGTCGAGATCATCTCGATGGTCGGCGGGGGGTAGGTAGGCCTCCGCCCACAGTCCATCCCACCACAAAGTTACCGGAACCGCATGTCATCCATCACAGACCCTGTCGCCACCTCACCGCTCAGCACGATCGACGATGCCCCCCTCTCGTTCGGCAAGATCACGCTGAGCTCTCGAATGATTGTGGGAACAGGCAAGTACCCATCGTTCGAGGTCATGCGCGCGGCGCACGAGGCCAGCGCATCGCAGATGGTGACGGTCGCCCTGCGACGCGTTGATCTCGCGAATCCAGCGAACAACATCCTGAACTTCATCGACACCAAGCGCATGATGATCCTGCCGAATACGGCGGGGTGCTACAACGCGGAGGACGCGATCAAGGTCGCCCATCTTGCGCGCGAACTCGAACTCGGCGACTTGATCAAGATCGAGGTCATCGGAGACGAGAAGACCCTCATGCCCTGCCCCATCGGAACACTGAAGGCAACCGAGCGACTCGCGGCCGAGGGCTTCACGATTATGGCCTATTGCAGCGATGACATCGTGCTTTGCAAGAGGCTGGAGGAGGCCGGGGCGCATGTCGTCATGCCGCTGGGATCGCCGATCGGCAGTGGGCGAGGAATCCTGAACCCCGGCAACATCCGAATTATCCGCGAAATGCTGAAAGTCCCCGTCGTCGTCGATGCAGGTGTCGGCACGGCGAGCGACTGCGCGCTCGCGATGGAACTCGGCGTGGATGGCGTGCTTCTCAATACGGCGATTGCGACGGCAAAGAACCCGGTCGCGATGGCCGCGGCATGCAGGGACGCGACGCGCGCCGGCCGTACCGCCTTCTTGGCGGGACGAATGGAGAAGCGGCTCTACGCCTCCGCGAGCTCCCCCATCAAGGACTTCTGAGTTGATGTCCGAGCAGGCCCCATCGCTCTGGGACTACGTGGAACGCGCATCCGCGCTCGGCGCGCGTACGATCCACTTTCACCCCGGCGTGGCGCCATCCGTCCGTCTGGAAATGGGAGGGCTTCAGCCCCTGGCGCCGGACGAGCCGGAGCTCGACGCGCGCGCGATCATGAACCTCCTTGTCCGTGTCGTGGATCCCGACCGATGGGACGCGCTTGACCAAACTGGTCAGGGAGAAATCACCCTGAATCGAGCCGCCATCGGCCGCCCGGTTCGACTATCGCTCTATCGTGCGCGCGAGCAGTGGTCCGCGGTCGTGTTCATCTAGGGGGGGGAACCACCGCTACTTCTTGTTTTTCGCGAGCCAGTCTTTCGAAGCCACGTCCCCTCGCTCTGCGGCTTTGCTGACCCACTTGAGACCCTCTTCGCGCTCTGCCAATTCCTCGTAGAGCAACCGCCCCAGTCGGCGCATTCCCTCCGGATTCTCGGCATCGGCGGCGCGTTGATAGTGGTCCCGCGCGCGTGCCACGTCCTTGTCGATCACCTTGCCAAATTGGTACAGTTTGCCGAGCAGGATCTCTGAGTTCACGGAGCCTTGCTGCGCGGACTTGCCGATGAGTTCCAACCCGCGCGCCTTGTCCTGAGGGACGCCCATGCCGTGCACCACGAGGCGACCCAGGTCGTGCAGGGACCCGCGATGATTTTCGGCGGCCCCGATCTCGTAGTAGTGCGCGGCCTTGGCATAGTCTTGTTCGGCGAAATCCGGGTGGTTCCCCTCGTCGTGAAAACGACCCATGCGGTAGGCGGCTTCGTCGTCTCCCAGTTCTGCCGCACGGCGAACGATCGCCATGCCACCACCAATGTCCCGGGTAAGGTGCTCACCTTCGATGAGCGCGAGACCATATCTCCGCATGGCCGCAGGGTACTCTTTCTCCGCTGCGACTTTGATGTGCTCCAGCCCCAGGTTGGTGTCTAGTTCGACGCCGCGCCCTTCCAACTCCATGCAGCCGAGTCGATAGTGTGCCTCAGCGTTTCCGCTCCGCAGAAGGCTGCGATAGGCCCTCGCCGCAGCGGGGCGATCGTGTTCGATGTGCGGGAGGAGTGACCCTGTCTCGAGGCAACGAGCAAGTTCGACCTTCGCCTTTTCATACCCGCCATTGGCCGCGAGGCGCAGGTAGCCCGCCGCGCGTTCCTTGTCCACCTCGACACCATCTCCGGTCCGGTAGAGTCGATTTAGTCTCCAGCTTGCCTGGGCGAATCGCGCGTCGGAGAGCTGGCGCAGCAATTCGACCGCGCGTGGAAAGTCAGGCGTGATTCCCTTACCCTGATCCAAGAGAAGGGCGAGATTGTACTTCGCGTGCTGATCTCCCCAATCTGCGCCCAACTGATAGAGTCGCGCGGCTTCGGCGTGGTCGATCGGTAGATGGAAGCCATGCTCGTGTAGATACCCGAGTGAGCGAGCAGATTCCCCGCTGCCGAGTTCCACACCTCGTTTGAGCGCCTCGACCGCGCGCCCGGGGTCGCGGACTTTTTCGTGTCCATACAGCCGCGCGCGGGCTGCAGTGTACATCGGCTCCGGCGCGCCACACTCCGCCGCCGAATCGAGCAATTCCAGCCCCTGCCTCACGACTTCAGCGTCACGGGATCTGACCATCTTTTGCCCAATGACATACTGCGCATACGGCTCACCGAGTGCTGCAGCCTCTCGGAAGCCGACCATCCCCGGAGAGACCGGATTCTGTACCGTCTGCCACATGGCTTCGAGAACAATAGCGCAAGGGTCCCCATCTCTCGCGGCTGCCATGATCGACATCACGGGGTCCGGTCCCGGGTAGTGCTTACGCGCAAGTTTCAGGAGATTCTCCTCCCGCTCGCGAAACGGAGTCCGCGACAGGTCCCTGAATTCCCCGAACGAGACGCGAAGCGTGGTCGGCGTCTGCTCATCCCTCCGAATCATTTCGGCGAGAGAATCGCTCGACTCCGTCGACCACGTTTCACCCGCGACGTTGAGATCGGGGTCGTCCTCTGGAGAGGCGAATGAGGCAGACGACACGAGGGCAGTCAGCAGGATGGGAGCGATTGCCTTGAGCATGGGGAATCCCTATCCAACCGGGGCGGGGCAGTCAACGGCAATCGGGGCGGCCCGCACGCCCTCTCTCGCCAAGTGTAGTCGTACCAAAGCGCGGGTTGACACCCCAGCACGAGAAACGGGAAGTATCTCTCTCTGTAGGTCCGACAGCGAAGCACACTTTTTCCTCCACGGTAGAGCGATGTTCCGCCGCGTCCTTCCCATTATTGCACTCGCCAGTTTGCTCCCCCTGACGGGGTGTATCCGCTCCAAGGTGATCGTCACCTCCGACCCACCTGGCGCGGTGGTGCACATGAACGGGCGGAACCTTGGGACAACGCCGGTGACCCGACCGTTCACGTTTTATTGGTTCTACGATTTCGAGGCCCAGAAGGAAGGCTTTGAATCGCGCACCCTTCGCAAGCGATTCAGCCCACCCTTTTACCTGATGCCCGGCCCCGATTTCTTCATGGAGTTGATCCCCATCAACATCCACGACACGAAGAGAGTTCACCTAGTACTGGAGCCGGCTGAACCTCGCCCGGATCCGTTGTTTGTGGATCGTCCCGTGACAACGACCGCTTTCGCTGAGAGGCCGCCCCAATGAGCGAATCTCCTGTCCAACTCATCCCGAAGAATCCCCAACCCGGGTTCCCGGAGAAGTACGACCTGATTGATTCTCAAACGACCGTTGGGCGCCATCCGACAAACAAGATCGTCCTGCCATTCGAATCGATTTCACGATTCCACGCGCGCATCGATCGCCGCGGCGATTACTACATTGTGCAGGACCTCAATTCCTCGAACGGCAGCTATGTCAACAACGAGCGCATCACCCAGATGACGATTCATCACGGGGATGCGGTGACATTCGGCAACGTTGAGTTCGTCTTCGCGAACGAGAGCTCGCAGTCGAGCATCGCGACGCATTCCTCCTCGGTGCGCGGCAAGGACATCGTCGATATCACCGACGATGATGATGATCCTTCGGTTTCCTCCTCTCGGCAGCAGTCGGTCAGGAAGGTCGAGGAGGTTTCCAAGGACAAGAGTTCGGTCATCAGCAGCGCGGACCGAAAGGCCGACAAAGCCTCGCTCGTCAAGGTCAACGCGCGGCTGCGCGGGTTGTATGAGCTTTCAGAAATTCTGCGCCAGGGCTCGAGCGACCCCGAGGAAGACATCCTTCGTCGCGTGCTCGACGTCGCATTCGCCAGCATCACCGCCGATCGCGGCGTGATCCTCACTCGATACTCTGCTGAAGCGGAACAGTTCGATGTCGCCGCCGTGAAGTATGCCGACGCGCCGATCGTTTCGCAGAAGGTCTCTGTCTCGCGCACGATCCTCGAACAAGTGCTCACGCAGAAGGTGGCGATCCTCTCCAAGGATGCCCAGACAGACGACCGATTCGACGCGAGCGAGTCGATCATCATGAGTCAGGTGCGCTCGACGATTTGCTGCCCGATGGTGATGGGCGGACGTGTCATGGGAATTCTGCATCTCGACACATCGAGTTCCAACAAGGCCTTCAACGACGATGACCTCGCTTTCGCGATGATCATCACAAACGAAACTGGCATTGCGATCGACAACATGCGCATGCGCACTGCCGCCATGCACCGCGAGCGTCTTGCGGCGGTGGGCGAGACCGTGGCCGGCATCAGCCACAACGTCAAAAACATCCTTCTGCTATCCCAGGGCGGCGCAGAACTCCTGACTCGCGCGTTTGAACGCGAGGACCTCGAGGGCGCTCAAGAAGCCTGGGGCGTCGTTCGCCGCGGCATCGACCGCATCGGTGCGCTCGTGCGCGACATGCTCGAGTACTCCTCCAGCAAGAAGCCGACGGTCAAGGATGTGGACGTCAACGAGATGCTTTGCGGCATCGCAGAAGAGGTCGAGAAGGACCTCGTGAAGAAGAATGTCATGCTGGAACTCGACCTCGATGAATCCATTACCGAGTGGCCCGCCGACGAAATCGGACTGCATCGCACGACACTCAACCTGATCGTGAACTCGATGGAGGCCATCACGCATCAGGAGGGGCGCATCCTGCTCTCCACGTCCGTGCGCGAAGGACGCGATCTCGTGATCATGATCCGCGACAACGGCTGCGGAATTCCGCCGGAGAAGCTCGAGAAGATCTTCTTCCCCTTCTTCACCACCAAGGGTTCGGCAGGAACGGGCCTCGGTCTCCCGATGTGCAAGAAGTCCATCGAGGACATGGGGGGCACGATCACGGTCGAATCCGAGATCAACGTCGGCACGGTCTTCACCCTCCTGATCCCCAACGACGCGGGCGCTCGCAGCGGCCGCCACACGAGCACTTCGGACGACGAGTGATTTCACGCAGCGCCATTTTCGGAACCACGAATCGCAGGAGTCTGACCCAACTCAGCCTCCTGCTTTTCTTTGTCATGCTTGGCGTCTTCATGGCGCCGACGCGTGTTCCTGCTCAAGGCGCCAGCGCATTCCCTCTCTACTATGAATCGGAAGACACGGCGGGGGAGAAGAAGGACAAGGGCGCACTCTGGCCGTTCATGCGCGACGACCGCACCTCGCAGACGATGGTCCTCGGTCTGCATCCCATCGCGTCGTACTACTATGATCGAAACAAGGGGACGCATGGCTACGATGTGCTCTGGCCAATCTTCCGCCACCGCTATCGGCCGCAGACCCCCGATTTCGACAACTGGGGAACCCACTGGTTCTTCCCGCTCTTCTTCTCGGGGTATGGCGACAAGCGCGAGGGTGGCCACCGCGCTGGAACGACGCTGATTCTCCCGCTGGTGTATTCGGGCTCGGATGGACCGAGGAAGAACTACTTCGTTTTCCTTCCCATCTTCTTCTACGGCCACGATGCGCATCTGCGGTTTTTTCGGCGATCATCGAAGCAGAATTTCTTCGCGGTCTTTCCCCTCTACGGCGACTTCAAGAACCCGAAGAACCGGCTGCAATTCGCGCTGTGGCCCCTGTTCGTGCAATCGACCAAGTACCGCACGGACGGAAAGCAGACGAAGCTCACTTCGTTTCCGTGGCCGTTCTTCGCGATCCACTCGGGCGAGAACTTGTGGGGCTTCCGGCTCTGGCCGCTATTCGCGTATGCGAACGAGAAGGACGAGTTTTCACGCGCGTACTTCCTCTGGCCGCTCGGGCAATGGAAAGACGGACGCGTCTCGCAGAAGGACCCGTCGCAACAACGCGTCCGCATGTTGTTCCCGTTCTTTGTGGATTTCAAACGTGAGAAGTTTCATTTCTTCAGCGTTTTTCCCGCCTACGCCTCGGTGAAGCAGAAAGGGCGATACACGCGCGGCTTCCTGCTCGCGATCCTCAACATCGACGACAACTATCGAATCGGCATTCGCGACTATCGCTTCCTATGGTTCCTCGTTCGAATTCGCGAACGCATCCCCGCGACTGCGGCGCTCGAAGGGTCCACCAAACCCGAGACTCGCGGCTCGACTGGTTCCGGATTCTTCCCGCTCTGGTGGTCCTTCCACAGCGAGGAAAAGGGCACGCGCATCATCCTGTGGCCTATCTGGACCGAGCGACGTTACAAGTATCGCAAGTACGACTTCTATCGCACCCGGATCCCTTTCCTTTACTCCAAGCGCAATCGCCACTATCCCGACGGCAAGCGCATGGGCACCGAGTTCTTCTTCCCGTTCTTCCAACGCACTTGGAAGGAAGACGGCAAGCAGCGCATCAAGTCGTTCCACTTCTGGGTGCTCCGCGACATTGATGCGCTTGATCGCAACTGGTCCCCGCTCTGGACATTCTGGGAGCGGTTCTCGGACATCGAGAAGGGCACGAGCCGCGTGCGCGTGATGCGCGGTCTCTACGACACTGAGAGCAGCCGCGACGGCGTCGATCGTTGGCGATTTAATCTGGGCTTCGTGGATGTCGGCGCACGCAGCGGCGACGAAAAAGCAGGCGGCCACTTCGACTTGTTTTGGGGACTCTACGGCCGAAAGAAAATCGGCGACGAGCGCCGGACGCGGTTGTTCTGGATTAAGTTGTGACGAGGAGTTTTTACGCGCTCACAACTTTCCCTTCCATGCCCTCCAAATCAGGATGCCCGCGCCAACGCAGATGCAAGAATCCGCGATGTTGAAGATCGGATAGTGGTAGTCGCGCCAGAAGACGTGAATGAAATCGACGACGAATCCCCGAAACGCGCGGTCGATCAGGTTGCCGACGGCGCCTGAGAGAATCAGCGCGGTCGCGGCGCGCCCCCACCGCTCGTTCGCGGGGAGCGTGTACCAAAACCAGGTGAATCCGATCGAGGCGAGAAGGCTGATGACCGCGAGGGCTCCGACTCGCCCCTCACCGATCGAGAACGCCGCCCCAGTGTTGCGCGCATATACCAGATCGAAGAACCCGGGGATGATCGTGATCACATCGGGTGGCGTCGTCAGTGATCCTGCGAGTCGTTTCTCTGCCCAGAACTTGGTCGCGTGATCGATCGCGAACCACCCGACGAAGAGGCCGAGCGACATCTGCCAATGCGCGAGCTTCCCCGGTTCAGGGCGCGGCTCAGAGGCCGATTCGGGTGCGACAAGTTCTTCGGGCGGTGTGGACAAGGTATTCGGAGCCGGGGGGGGCACAGTGACCTTCGTGCGCGCGCGAGTTGCGAAGTGCGCTCAACGTTTGCGTGGCATGAGTGATTGAAAGACGTTCATCATTGAGCGGGCCATGTCGCGGCGGTCGAATCGCTTGGCGGCACGTTCTGCACGCTCGAAGCGATCTTTTGCAGGCTCGGGGAGGCGTGCGGCAAGTCGAAGCACGCCCTCCGTCCATTTCGCGACCATCTGGGATTCGTTTGGTGGAATCAACTCGCCATCGCGCTCTGAGTTCAGAACCTCATTCGTCGCCCCGGAATCCATCGCGATGACAGGTGTGCCCGCCAGGAGCGCCTCTGCGGTCACGAGACCAAACGCCGGTGATCCTGCGTCGGGGTTTAGGAAGAGATCCGCCGCGGCGTACATTTTCGTCAACTTATCCGAGGGCACGCGACCGGGGAACATGACGTGGGATGCGATGTTGAGCCTCTTTGCGAGCGCCATGAGGTTCTGCTTCTCCGGCCCCTCACCCACAAGAATCAGCCGCCATGGCTGGGGCACCTTGAACGCCGCATTCATGCTGGCGTTTGCCATCGCTTCCAGCGCTAGCGCGTGCCCCTTGAGGGGCTCGAGACGACCAACGACGAGGAAGATCGTGCCATCCGTATCGAGCACGAGTTCCTCGCGCGCTTCGAACCGCGTGCGCGCCCAGATGCGTTTCTGATCGATGCCGAGTTGGATGACCGTGGCCTCGATGCCGGCCTTGGCCTCGAGTGCGAGTTCGCGGCGTGTGAACTGTGAATCGACGACGAGGTGCGGACCTGCGTGGAGGAACTTGCGCCAGAGCGGCAGTGTCGCGAGGCGGTGCTTGTACCTCCACCGGGCTCCAATCTGTTCGCCGAACGACATCGATGCGAGTCGCTCCGAACGCAGCGGGGTCTCGCTAAACATCGTGCCATGGATCGTCGTGACGATCGGCGCGAATCCGGCCTTGGGCCAGAGCACCAGAGGCACGCCCGCAAAGCCTTGCGCGTGGATCACGTCGATCTTCTCGGATGCGCATATCGCGGCGACCTTGTCGCCCAACTCGCGGAAGAACCTGAGCGAGTACCGACCGGGTTGGTCACCGACGGTGTGGACTCCGCCGCTCGCCTTCAATTCGACCAGGCCACCGCTGGCCGGAGACGGCGTCGTGAGCACGGTGACACGCGCGCCTTGCTCTTCCAAACCGCAGACAAGATCGTACGCGTGCCATTCCAGACCACCGGCCTGGTGCGTGGGCAAACTGCGACAGATTTCGAGAACGCGCATCGGTTTCCTCAGACGATGCCAAGGGTTTTCCGAGTGCGTTCGTGGCCGCAAAAGGAAACAGTTTGTACGGGGACTTACTGAGAGGCTTTAAGCCTCAATCACCTTCTCCGCGACCAACTCATGTTCGCGTTCAAGGACCTTGCGCATCTGACGCTCAGCCTGCTCGAGGGTCGTGCCGTAGAACGTCGGCGTCTTTACGGCGTCGCCGACGGATTCGATTCTGGCGACCCAGTGTCCCGCTTCTTCGTAGAGATGCAGGATCACCTCCATCGTCGAGTCATTGTCGAGATGGCGATACGTGAGTTTCTTTTTCATGGGGGGGGTACCTCGGAAGTTCCTGTGGAGGGACGCGCGCAGCATCCCTCCACAGAGAATCAATCACCCGCGGTCGATGTACGTGCCGTCTTCGCTGCTGATGCGGATCTTGTCGCCGATCTTGACGAACGATGGAACCTGGAGCTTGAAGCCTGTTTCGATCGTGGCTTCCTTCATGATCTGGTTCGCCGTGTTGCCCTTGGCGATGTCTTCGATCGTGTCGGTCACCGTGAAAACCATCTTCGGGGGGAAGTCGATATTGATCGGGCGTCCCTCCCAGAATGCGACGAGCATCTCGCCCTCGGGAATGAGGAACGACGCCTGCAGGCCGAGGAAGTCCTCGGTCAGCGAGAACTGCTCGTAGGTGGTGAGGTCCATGAAGTTGTAGTCCGTGCCGTCCTTGAAGAGGAACTGGCAGGTCTTGGTCTCATAGTCGGCCTGCTGGATGTCTGCGCCTGCGCCGCGGAACGTCATTTCGACGACGCGGCCGTCGCTGACTTTCTTCATCTTGGAGCGGACGAAGCTGCGTAGGTTTCCCGGCGTGCGGAGGTCGAAGGACTGGACGATGTAGAGTTCCTTCTCAACTACCACCTTCATGCCCGGGCGCAAATCTCCCGGATCGATCGATGCCATCGAAATAGTTTCCTTGAATGCGGTTTACTTGTGCGGGCGCGATACCCGGCATAAGCGAAAGAGGGTCCCTCAGGGCCGGGGGGGCCTGTCAATCTGCGTGTGCAGCCCTCTGCGCTAGCGGGTGCATCTCCCGAAATCGCGGGATGGTCATGCGGCGTCGTGCCAAAGCAGGTTCCACTCGCCATTGAACTGCGCGGTCCTGAGCGCGAGGACGTGCGGCAGGTCCTTGCGCTTCCAGCGCGCG
>Ga0268299_1002223_pt1 | contig 24962 bp, 21 predicted proteins | sample NOBtaG_FD_193484 | JGI IMG/M metagenome (GOLD analysis project Ga0268299, IMG submission 193484) | Activated sludge microbial communities from bioreactor in Nijmegen, Gelderland, Netherland - NOB reactor | ecosystem: Engineered > Bioreactor > Aerobic > Activated sludge | place: Netherlands... | reverse complement strand
CGATTTTACCATCAGTGGCAGCGACATTGTGTTGACCGTCGCCGGCCAGGACGAAGCATTTCTACTCTTTGTGAAATAAACCCCAAAAGACATTTTACCCTCAATCAAACCAGCCATGAAAAAGGCATTACTCCTCCTACTTTTCGCTTTGTCGTCCGTTTTCGCAATGGCCCAGAGCACCAAAATTGACCCGACCGTGCTGCTTCGCGCATCCGGCACCAACAGCCGCTTTCTGGCCACGGATGGCAGCGGCAACGTCACCTGGGTGCAAGGCAGCAGCCTGCTCACCGGCGGTACCGGCATCAGCATCAGCGGCAACACCGTCACCAACAGCGCGCCCGACCAAACGGTGTCGCTCACCGGTGCCGGCGCGACTGCCGTTACCGGCACTTACCCCAGTTTTACCATCACCACCAACGCCCTGGCCACCGTCCAGGACGAAGGCAGCGGACTCACCCAGCGCGCTACGCTCAACTTTATCGGCGGCGCGGTGAATGCTGCCGACAATGCCGGCAGTAGTCGCACCGACGTTTCATTCGACGCCGAGGTGAACGGTATCGCCGCGCTTTCCGGCACCGGCCTGGTGGTGCAAACGGGAGCGGGTACGTTCGTCAACCGCACCCTGGCTTTGGCCAACCCCGGGCTGGGTTTTTCTTTCGGGCAATCGAACCTCGATGGCGTGGCCGGCAACCCGACGCTGAATATTGACGCCGGAGCCTTTGCCTGGCATCAAAGCGCGCGGGCCGTGGCAACCACCAACCAGACGCTTTCCGGCAACCCGACACTGGACGGCGTTACCCTGGTGACGGGCGACCGGATCCTGCTCACCGGACAAACGACGGCCTCAGAAAACGGCCTCTGGGTGACGGCTGCGGGCGCATGGTCCCGCCCCACCGACGCCGATGCGGGCACTGATTTCCAATCGGGGCAAGTCATCTTTGTCCGGGAAGGTACCGCAGGCAGCGACGGGGCCTGGGTCTTGAGTACCGACGGCACCATCACCCCCGGCACCACCTCGTTGACCTACCGACGCATCGGTCGAGCCGGACAAGCCACTGCCGGTTCCTACGGCAGCGCCACCCAAATCCCTGTATTTACCCTGAACAGCGATGGAACAATTTCCAGCGTCACCAACACCACCCTGACCGAAAGCCAAACCCTGACGGCAAGCGACGGCAGCGGCTCGGACCGCACCATCAACCTCACGGGTGGCAGCAGCGTAACCCTCGCCCAGGGTTCAGGCATCAGCCTCACGCGCAGCGGCAACACCATCACCGTGGCCGCCAGCGCTTCGGCGCCCACGGTCAATATCCAGCGATTCGAGGACGTACCGGTTTCCAGCACTACCACCACCACGGTATCCGGCTTCACGCCCCTGACCACGGACACCGAAGTGTTCCTGGACGGTGTGATGATGGATTGGGGCGCCGGCGAGGACATTACCGTGTCCGGCCAGGTTGTCACGTTTTCGCGCACGGTGTCTGCCGGGCAGAAGATCCTGGTGAAAAAGATCACCGTCAACTAAACCTCTCCCCCATCCCCTCTCCCAGGGGAGAGGGGGGCTTGCCCACACTTTACTCTATCCATCCCGATTTGGGGAACGATGAGTATAACGAAATCAAGCCCCCCTCCCATTTGGGGGAGGGGATGGGGGTGGGGTTGACACAACGGCATCATCCATAAAAACACCCCACATGAAACCACTCCTTTTTTTACTCCTTTTAGCCTCAATAACCCAGGCCACGGCCCAAACCGGCAGCGATTACAAAATCGAAAAACGCGACAGCCTCGGTTATGTCCTGCTTCAAAACGGCAGAACCGTGCCCTTCGATACCGCCCAGGTGCAGACCAACCTGACGCAAAAAACCGAGGAGGTCGGCGTCATCGAAACGGAAATCGGCCTGCTGGAGCGACTGGTGATGCTCCGCCGCCAGTTGGCCGTGGCCCGCGAAGAAAAACGAACCCTGAACGATATTCTCGAAAAAGCCCGTCAATGCACCGCAAGTCCATCCAAAAACTGACGCTGACGCTGCTGCTCCTCGGGGCAGGAGCATTGGCCGTTTGGGGGCAAACGACGCGTGTCGATGCCGCCGGCCTCGTGCGTCCGGCCGGCAGCGCGGGCAATATCCAGTATAACAACACCTCCGGCATCGGTGGGTCGCCAAACCTGCATTGGGACAATTCCAACGCCGGTTTGCAGATCGGGCAGCCTTCGTCGGGCACGGCCCGGCTCATTGTGAAGGGCGGCAGCACCAACAATACCGCCTTCACCTTCCAGGGATTCGACAGCGGCGATGCGGAGCGCAGCCGGATCACCAACGGGGGATATTTTCAGGGCAGCGGCATCAGCCGCATCGGGTTTGACTACGGCGGGCTGTTCAACCTCGACGCCCGCCTGCAGCAACCCGCCACGGTGGTTTCCACCATTACCAGCGGCGCCACGGCGCTGGTCACGTTCAACGGCGGTTTTGCCCCGACGAGCGGCAATGGCATCGCGAACCTGGTGGAAGTCACCGGTACGGTCAACCAAAGTGGTGGCGCCAACGGCAAAGTGCGCATGCTGTACCTGGCGGCCAATGTGGTGAACGCGCCCAACTTGTACGCCCTGGAGACCGTCGGCGGGTACAGCCTGATCGGCGACGGGGCCGTCGTGCCGGAAGTGATGCCGCGACTGGCCGTCGTGGGCCTTGGCAACACCGGCTCGACCAATGCGTTCGGGGTGTACAACACTGCCGGTGCGCCGCTGTTTTTTGTGGGCGACGACAGCCAGGCCGGTATCGGCACCACCGCACCGGCATACGCGTTGGACGTGACCGGCAACGACGCCGTTCGCCTGCCGCGCGGTTCCACGGCACAGCGGCCCGCGAACAGTCCAGGCATCTTGCGCTACAACACCACCGACAACAAATTTGAAGGCAACGACGGCTCCGCCTGGGTGCAGTTTGGCGCGGGCGGCTCGGGCGCACCGACCGACGCGACGTACCTCACACTCACAGGCAACACCTCCCTGAGCAACGAGCGGGTGTTGTCCGCCGGGGCCAATGTAAAAATGACGGACGGCGGGGCAAACAGCACCCTGACCATTGCCGCTCTGTCCGAAAAATTCGTGACGGGCGGTGTCATTTCCCCAAGCCAACTGACAGGCAACCAAAACGACTGGTCGCCCACGGGGCTTTCCACGGCCAGTGTCATCCGGCTGTCCACCGACGCCACTTTCCGGATCATCACCGGTTTGGACGGCGGTGAGCCGGGTAGGCGTATCACCCTGATGAACGTGGGATCGTACACGGTGATGCTCAAGGACGAGTCGGCATCGAGCACCTCCGGCAACCGCTTTGCGTTCGACAGCCAGGACTGGTTTATCCTGCCGGGCCGCTCCGTCGAGTTGATCTACGACGCTACCTCTGCCGTGTGGCGCACCCTCACGGCGTTCGACTATTTTTCCGATTATGTGTTGTGCGCACAGTTCCGGTACGGCGTGGCCGGCACCACCGGTACGGGCACCAACGGCGACTTTTTTGTAAAAGCCAACAGCGGCGGCAGTGGTTCCGGCAGCGGCGCCAGCCCCTGGGGCCTGAGCGGAATTACCACATCGAGTTCCGCCACGGGCAAAGGTTCCATCGGGGCGCCGTCGGGCGCTATGGTGCGCTCCACGAACAGCACCTATCTGCGATACGCCTCCACGATCAGCCTCGACAACCTTTCGGACGGAACCAACACCTACAACGCCCGCTGCGGCTGGATGGACGCCTCCAACCCGACGGGCGAGCCGTCCAACGGCGTGTACTTCCGCTACACCCACGGTACAAACTCGGGCAACTGGCAGTTCGTCGCCCGATCCGGCGGCACCGAAACGGTCATCAATACCGGTACCGCGCCCCTCACCGGCACGTCGGCTATGCAATCTTTGATTGTCGCCGTATCGCCTAACGGCACTGCTTGTGAAGGATACATCGACGGGGTGAGCGTTGGCGTGACAACCACCAACATCCCAACTTCGGCGAACATGGGGTATTACGCCCAGATTGAAAAAACGGTCGGCACGAACAGCCGAACCTTGTACCTGGCCGGCGCCAATGCGCTGGTCGTGGCCAACAAACGACTTTAAATCACCATAAAAATAACTCCAACATGAAACTCCTTAGTAACATCTTCAAAAGCACCCTCACCCTCGTCGCCTTGACCACTGTCGGTCTGTGCGCCGTATTTGCCGGCCCGGATTCCCTTGGCGCCGCCATTGACAGCCTCGGCGTGGTCAGTTACACCGATCCCGCGTCGTTCGTGACACCTGCCGCGACCGACAGTGTGGAGGTGGCCATCACCATCCTGCTCGGCCTGTTTGCCGGCGCCATTCCCGGGTTGAAGCGCATCCCCCAAAAGTTCATTCGCAGCGGCGCGGCGGCCCTGTTGGTAGCTGGCGGTGCGGCCACCTTCAAAATGGGCTTTTTGACCCAGGAGAGCCTCGAATACGTGATCCAGCAGTTTTTGCCAAATTTCGCTTACGCCGGACTGATCTACAACGTGCTGAAATACGGCCTGCCGGTCGTCGGCAAGTTGCTGGGCAAGGACTGGACCTTTTTTCAGAGCATCAAACCCTGATAACCCCACAAAAAACCCCTTGTCATGGATTGTCCAAACGGTTACATCGAGGTGAACGGCAACTGCGTGTACGCCTTCGGAAACGAATCCGGTGTCGGCCCGGACGGAACCCCGCTGCCCCAAAAAAAGGGCGGCGGGTTCTGGGACTGGGTGAACAAAAACCTGCCCGACATTCTGATCACCGTGGGATCGGTGTGGCAATCGGGCAAGCAAAACGATCAACAGCCCGGCACTTCCGGCAACCCGCAACCGCCACCCACGCAGCAAAATACCATGCCTGTTTGGGGCTGGATTCTGCTGATCGCGGCCGTGCTGGTTATGCTGATCCTCTTGCTGCGCGGGCGCACTACCCAAATCGTGCAAACGCCATTGCCCATTTCATAAACCTTTAAAAAACAGAACATCATGTGTACATGTCAGGACGAAAACAACAAACCCTGCTCCTGCTGGAAAAAATGGGCGCTGATCGGACTGGGCCTGGCGGCCCTGGCCGGCATTGCCTGGTGGTATTGGAAAAAGAAAAGTCCGGCGGCCTGATAAACCCCAAAAAACCAAAACAATGGCCAAGTGCGGACACACGATTTGCCCCGACGATGATTGCGGCTGGGTTTACTTGTTCAACGGCGGCGGGCGTGCCAATTGCCGCCGGGTGCAGCGTTGTTTCGAGGAAAGTTGCAGCAGCCTCAAGGCGCTCGGGCCTTCGGGTTTCCTGCTTTTCGACGCTTGCCTGGGCCACTGCCACCGCCAGGAAAACGACCCGAAATATCCGTCCGCGTACGCGTCCACCAACGAGTATCTGTGCAACAACTTCGATCCGGTCACGCTCGTCGATTACTTCGGGACCAACGAGTGCGGGGTGGATCCGGAGCAGACGAAACTGGGCCAGATCGAGGAGGCCACTGCGCGATACGATGCTCGAACTCGCACGGTGCTGATATTCATCGCCGTCGTCATTCTCATCCTGCTGACCGTATTGTTATGGAAGAACAAGGCCAGGTAACCCAACAAAAGTCGTCCGGTGATTGGCTCCCGTCGTTGTTTCAGGCAGCTGGAAGCGTGTTCGAGACGATCTCCACCGCGCTTGCGCCGGGCGTCCTCTCTGCTCAGGCCTACTTTCAACAACTGCTGAACGCCCGGGCCTCGCTCCAGGATCCGTTGGCCGATGTCAACGAAAGTCGCCGGAACACCGACACGATTTTGATTTACGCCGGCACGGGCATCATAGCGCTTTTGATCATCGCCATCATCTTAAAAAAGAAGGAATGAAAAGCATTCGGGATATCGTCATTGTTGCGGCAGTAGCCATCGGTTTGCTACTGCTGATCGTATACCTTTTTCGTCCGGGCAAAACCGCAGCGGATGCCGGCACCGACCAGGGAGAGGAGCCGGACGGCGGCCAGCCACCGGGCACCTTGCCATGCCAGAGCATTCCCGAAAACCTGCCGCCCTTTCAAAACGCCGTGACCCCGCCCGGCGCCAAAGCCTACCTGAACGTGCCGGATGCCGACTGGACGCCGGATTTTGAGGCCCGGCTGCGCGGCTTTTTCCTGGCCGTGGACGTGGAACCTTCCGATTTCACCCTGAAGTACTTTGGCGCGGCCATCATCTGGCAATACCTGAACAGTCCGGAGGGGCAATTGTCCGATTTGCTCACGCTCAAGGCCTCGAAGCGCTGCGGCACGATCGTGGGCGTTCCGTCTCAGGATGTGCCCAAACCGGCGTTTTGCTTGTCCTTCACCTCCGGCAACTGGCTGGAGCCCACTTACCAGGACGGCAAAGATGCCCACAACGATGGCATCCGGCAGGTATTCGGGATTCAAAAATCCGAATGGACGCCGGCCATGCAGTCGCGCATAAAAGGCTTTTTCAAGGCGATCGACATCGAGCCATCCGTATGGAACGCTAAGGGCCTGAACCAATGGTACCACCGGCAACCGGCCAAGGAATACCTTGCCAGCGCCTTGGGTGGCCTTCCGGACACCCTGATCACCAAAGGCTGCATGCGCTGCGACGGCAAGAGCGATCAGTTCGTCAACGACCTCTGACCATGAAAACCATCCGCTTCAACGAAATACTAGGGCTCGCTCGGGCGGGACAACCGGTGCTTTGCATTGACGTGCGGGAGGCGTACCGGCATGCATCGCTCGATGCCGGGGGATTGAAAATACCGTACAACAAGGTTGAGCAGCATGCTGAAATCCTGTTGCCGTTCAAGGACTGTCTCACGGTAGTTTGTTGTTTGCGGCCTACGGGGAGCCAACGCGCCCAAATTGCTTTTACGGCCCTTCGGAGACTGGGTTTTGCCGATGTGCGGGAATTGAAAAACGGGCTGTACCAGGGCTGGATTCAAAAGGTGGAGCGAAATGTAAAACTGCCGGTGGCGGCGCAAAACGTGGAGGTATGATACCGTTGCTGTTTTTGAATCCGAGGTGGATTAAGGAGAACCCGGTGGCGGCACTTCTCGTGGCAGTCATTTTTATTTCAATCGGCATGGCCTTGCATAATTGGTGGCAAAAACAGCAAAGCCCCAAGGCAAATAGCGGGTGACCGGCCTGACAGCATCCCTGGCTAATCAAAAAAGGACCCCCAAAAAACTTAAAAAATGAATCCCATCCCCTACGCCCAAAAACTCGTGGCCTACATGGAACTCCAAGGCTACCAACTCTTCCGCCAACCCGGCGAAATCAACATCATTTACTGTGAAGGCGCCAACCTGGACGGCACGCCCAACCTCGACGAACAAGACCGCTTCAACGACCTCGGCCTGCTTCTGCGTTTCAATGCTGCCGGCACGCCTGAAATCATCCACCGGGCCGTTTGCACCACGGAGCCGGGAACCTTGGCCACCTTTAGCGCCCAAGCAATGCAACTCGGCGGCGTGGCCCGCGTGCAACTGACCCAATACCTGAACTGCTGGCAACTCGGCTTTCACAAAAGCAATACCGCACACCCCGCGCTGGTGCAATGTGCCCCGATGCTGGTCCACCGCGACCGGAACCGGGATTTTAAGCGCACCGGCGATGCTCTGATGCCGGCCTGGGGTATCAATCACCACGGCACCCGGCCAGGTTTTGTTGCCAAAATGGTAGGGATGTTCTCGCTCGGGTGCTCGGTTCGGTTGCATTGGAAAGATCACCTGGAGTTTATCGAACTGTTACGGACGGATCCGCGCTATGTGGCGAATCCGAGGTTTCGGTTTTCAGGGACGTATTTGGATGGGGGGAAGGTGTCGGCGGTGCCGGTGGGTCGATGACCCAGAACTACAGTTGAAACATTTATGATAAAATTGACGACGACTCCGCGCCACTTATTTTGTTGTAAATTTCAATTTTTTACAAAAAAAATTCGATTTTTTATTTAAAAAACCGTATCATAATTTTTATTCTGTCATAAATATGACAAATTGACGGATATTCTATGATGGTGTGATTTTTGTTTTAAGCCTTGGGTTTTTTAAACTCTTTGTGTAGATAGATGAGTAAAACAAAAATTCCATCTAATGTAATTAAACTACTTTGGCTGAAGGCAGGAGGGAGATGCGAGTACGAAGGGTGCAATAACCCGTTGTGGCGTGACGACGTGACAAAGAGAGTATTTAATAGTTCTTACCTTGCCCATATCATTGCTGACGAGCCAGGAGGGCCTCGCGGCGACCCCATGTTGTCGCCCCAATTAGCCAATGACATTAATAATTTGATGTTACTATGCGACCGGCATCACCGTTTGATTGATAAAACGGAGGTAGAAGGCCATCCAGTCGAGCGATTGAGTGAGATGAAACGGAAACATGAGGAGCGCATCGAAATCCAAACCGGTATTCAGCCAGATAAATCAAGCCATATCATACTTTATGGGGCAAATGTGGGAACTCATTCTCCCATGCTGAATTATCAGATAGTATCCGGCGCCATGTATCCTGAATGGTATCCGGCCAGCGACAAGCCCACAATACTTTCATTGATTAATTCCTTAGAGAAAGACAGTTCATCGGACTATTGGCCCCATCAGGTTCATCATCTGCAAAGCCAGGTGGATGGTACACTGCGTCCTTTGATTCGGATTAATGACATCCGACATCTGTCAGTGTTCGCGCTGGCGCCCCAGCCTCTCTTGATCCAACTGGGCGTTTTATTGAGTGATATTTTGCCAATGAATGTGTACCAGAAACATCGCGAACCAGATACCTGGCGCTGGCAAGAGGATAATGACATTACATATACCATTCGGGAAACACGAAGAAATCCGGCAATAGTTGCCCTAAACTTATCATTAAGTGCAACGGTCACCAATGACCGAATCGAAAAAGTGTTGGGACAAGACTGTACTATCTACACTTTTACTCACGAAAACCCGAACAATGACTACTTGCAAACAAAGCAGCATCTCGGTGCTTTTCGAACCACAATGCGGCGGCTCTTTGATCAAATAAAAACGGAACACGGGCATAACACGATTTTACACGTGTTTCCGGCAATGCCTGTCGCAGCAGCTGTTGAATTTGGGCGGATATGGATGTCCAAAGCCGATATGCGCATTACTCTTTACGACGAAAACCAAAAACTTGGCGGATTTATTCACGCCTTTCACATTAATCATTAAACACGCGCTCAAATGATTTACGATCAACGGAAGTTGGTGGAATTTCACGGGTTCCTGGAACGTCTTGCAAAAGCACTCGACCTGACGGAATCACAATACCAAGATGCTGTAGAACGATATGAAAAACTCGGCGCATTTCTTAATGAAGAAGGTTCCTCTTTGGCAAATTTTGACCCCATTATCTCGCCACAAGGGTCTTTTGCTCTCGGCACAACGATAAAACCGGAAACAGATGAAGAACAGTACGATGTAGATTTGACCTGTCTGTTGGGTTTGCACAAAAGCCAAATCACTCAACCTGAACTGAAAAAAATGGTAGGTGACCGGCTGAAGGAATCTCCTGTTTACAGCCGGATTTTAGGAGAAGAAAAGCGAAGGTGTTGGCCTTTGGAGTATGCCGAAAGCACCCGTTTCCACATGGATGTAGTGCCGGCCATTCCTGATTCAGAAACAGTCATCATACTTCGTAACTCAATAATTTCTCCCGATCTCGCCCGAACTGCCATCTGCATTACGGACAAAGAGACTTGGTATAAGGATCCGAACTGGCCTCGAAACAACCCCAAAGGCTACATCGTTTGGTTCAAAAGCCGGATGCAGAAGAGATTCGATGCAATACGATTGCGGGCGCTTAGCGTCGAAATGCGAGGTAAGGTGGAAGAAATTCCTGAATATAAGTTCAAAACCCCGTTGCAGCGTGCCATCCAAGTCTTGAAGCGCCATCGTGACCGCCGGTTTAAAGGTGATCCAGAATTGAAACCTATTTCTATTATTCTGACAACATTGGCCGCTCATGCATACGATAATGAAGAGAACATATACGAGACGTTGATAAATCTGTTGGATCGAATGCCTCTGTTTATCAAGTTTGAAAATGGTCAGTACAGGATAGAGAACCCCGTTGATCCGCGTGAAAATTTTGCCGATAAATGGAACAAAAATCCACTAAAGGCCAAATCTTTTTACAATTGGTTGGAGACTGCAAAAGATGATCTGAAAGATTTGCTTTCGTTAAACGGCTGGGATGAGATCACAAAAAGAGGTGGTGAGATTTTTGGGGAATTGGCTATGCGGCGCGTGATGAATGAATACGGCGATGAAATGCGCGGTATTCGGGAAAATACCGGTTTGAGAATGGAACAAAGCGGATTATTGGGTGCGACCGGCCCGACAATCGTCCGTCCTCATCAGTTTTCAAAAACCAAAACAATAGCTGGCCCTCCTCTTGCTCGTCGCGTCGTCGAGATATTGGATATCCAGGCGCAAGCAGAAGCCTTGCAGATGCTCTTTCCAGGAGCAGAGGTGCGGTTACTTCATCCCCTTTCATGCTTTCGCGATGAAAACTTGCCACCGGAAACCATGAGTAATCTTTTTCGGATACTTTCGGAAAACCGACCTTCGAGGCCTGTTTCGCTCGTATGTGATGTGAATTTGCAGCCTACTGCTATGAGCCGAGTGTATTGGATCCGAATTTTCTATAACTCGGGATTTAGGCCAAAGGTATATGTAAAGTACCCGCGTATTAAAAACGTGCCAGACGAAATTTTGCCGCATTTCAATGCGGACAATACAATCTGCTTATATCACTGCGCAAAAGAGTGGACGCCTGCCATGTATTTGGCCGAGACAATCGTGCCGTGGACTTCGGAATGGTTGCTCCATTACGAGATTTGGAAGGGTACTGGCGAATGGCGTGGCGGCGGAACTTAAATTTGGCTCCCGTTGTATTCACCGTTTTTGCACCAACAGGTTTGTCTTTGTGGGATTGTGATTCGTGAACCATACCGGAAATCGCCGTGGCGAATCCGGGATTCGGATTTTCAACGACGTACATTACTTGCAAGGCGGGAGGGTCTGGGTGGTACAAGCACCAAACTACGATTCAATTAACTCCCGTACCAAATGGTCTACATCGGTCCACGGATTGCAGTTTGTCGTATGTTTCTCAGCAGCAGCAACCTGGTCTTTCAGCCATGTCGCATTCTCCAGAGCCTGCTGAAGTCTACCCTTCAAATAAGTAAAATCATTCTGCCGGGCTTTTTGATATCCTGGGTAGTGCTTGAACAAAGCAGCAAGCAGGGCTTCGGCGCTTTCATAGGCGCGAGCAGACCGCTCAAAATGCAGCAAGTACCATGTCTCAAAAGCAATGGCGGAGAACCCAATACCAAATCCTTGACGAAGTGCATGTTCATAGGCGGAAAAGCGTTGCGTATGATGGTCATGGTCAAAGACCACCCATATCTTGTCGTAGGCATTTCCTTCTTCCCGGGCTTTCCGTACCCGGGCGATGGCTTCCTGCACAATTTGATCTGGCGAAGGGTTCTTAGCGACCACAACTCGGGGATGCACAGCCAATAGCTGCTGCTTGTAATCCGGGTGCTCCTTGATGGCCTGGAAATAGTTTTTTTCCGTCTGACCTTCACACAGGATCAAAACACGCCGCCGGATGGTTTTATGCCCACGTTTAGTTCGCTTCATGGCTCGCGTAGTTCAGTTCAAAATCCAGGCTCTGAATTCCGGGAATCCCGCCCAGGCGCCCCGACAAGTACCACTTCTCGTAGGGCGCACCTTTGAGGATACCGGTGACATCGGATAGCGAATACAACTCCGACGCCCCTGTTTTATCTTTTTCGACGATCCATATCTGATCCCGCCGGAATTCATTGCTGCTGAGCAGATTTGTATCGTGGGTGGCCAGTACCAGTTGGGCGCCTTGGCTGTTGATTTTTGGATCGTGAAACAACTGGATCAGGTAACTACAGATCAGCGGATGCAGACTCCTTTCAAATTCATCAATCACTATTACCTCACCTTGCATGAGGGCTTGCAGCAATAAGCCGCCAAGGACAAACAGTTTTTGCGTCCCCTTCGATTCCCATTCCAGAGAGAAAGTGGCGGTTCCCTTTTCCTTGCCGGTATTGTCAAAGTGGGTATGCTCGGTCAGTATGTCGTATTTTGAATTTGGACCGGGGTTTTCCATTTCTTCTACCCGAAAATTCAGAATGCCTGTATCAAAGCTCTTGAGTAGAGCGGTAAAATTGCGCAGAAACAGATCGTTCTTTTTCGCCTTCAATATGCGCTCCGCAATGAAGTTAAGGTAAAAAGCCTCGCTTTTCGCGTCGTCGAAGGGAATTACCAGGAGCGACTCGCTGAAAAACCGGTACACGTCGATCAATTGTGCGATGTTGTTGCCGGCGCCTTTCGACAAAAATAACTGGTTGGCATTGGTCAGTTCAGCCACCACCGAACGTTGCCCCTTGAGGTAATCTCCAAATTCATACGTTTGGCCTGTGCGGACAAACAGTTTAGCCTCTCTGCCCTGGGGGTAGAAGTAAAGGCTTTCTTTCAACACGGCTACGGCGGATAGGCTCACCGAATAGGTGTAGCGAATGCCATCCAGCAGAAAATCGAGAGAGAAAATGGTGGGTGCGTTTTGCGTACGGTCGTTAAATTGGAATGGAGCGTACTGCCCAAACCGCTCCCGTGGTCCCCGATCTGCCGGCAACAACACCAGGTTGCGCAATGCTTCCAGTGCCTTGATGAAGTTGCTCTTGCCCGAAGCATTGGCCCCGTAAATGACTGCCGACCGAAGCATTGTGTACTTGTCTCCCACCGAAACCAGATGGTTCGCCGCCTCACTTTTTCCTTCATCCGGGACTAAGGAGAACGTCTGCCGCTCGCGGAAGGACTTGTAGTTTTCGATGCTAAACTCCAGTATCATGCCGTTTTATGATTATAATTTGAAAATAAAATCCAAAAATAAGACATAAAACGGAATTTAACAAAATTAGGAATCTTTTTCTTCCTGTTTTAGCCTCAACCATTACGGCACCCGGCCGGGTTAACTCGCCAAAGAAATTGGGATGTTTTCGCTCGGCTGCTCGGTTCGAATACATTGGAAGGATTACCTGGAATTTATCGAACTGCTACGCATGGATCCGCGCTATGTGGCGAATCCGGGGTTCCGGTTTTGGGCGACGTAATTGGATGGGAGAAGCGTGTGGGCAGTGCCGATGGGTGGGTGAGCCAAGATTACCCCTAAATTTTTTTCCCCAACACCCGACCCAGTCCCGTCTCCTTTCCCTCCGGCACCAAATACAACGCGCAAATCCGCGATATCTCCTGTTCCGGCTCTAGTTGCCGCTGCTCCATCCAATGCCGTTTCGCGCGCTGCGCCAAACGCTCCAGTTTATCCACGTCGATTTCGGCAACAGGGGTCTCCCGGGCGCATTGAATCAGGTTCAGGAGTTCATCTTCCTTCATGGAAACCAAATGATTGCCGGTCACGTCGAAGAGCACGATCTCTGGCTGCCCTTGAACATCCAGCAACAGGAAGATCAGGGGCTTAATACCGGAATAAGTCATGGCACTGGAGATATCATCCGGAATACTTTCGGCGTACTGTTTGTTTTCCTGCAACACCGCCACATGCCGAAGAAAAGGCGACACGCCGGAAAATTCTTCGATTTGGCCCGGATCGGCAAGTCCCAGGTATTCAATTTTAATGGAGGACAAAGAACCGAGGGAGGAAAAGTCAACGTGGTCGGCCCCGGGAAGCAACGGTAGTTCACTGAATTTTTCAGCCTGACTGCTACGGCCAACCAAATTGCGCAAGCGGTTCTCGACAATAAAGCTTTGCTTGGCCCGTGCTTGATCCGTAAAATCACCCAGGAACACGATAAAATCCACCCGGCGCGGACTAGGCCAAAAACGAAGGATGCGCCCGGCGCGCTGAATAATCACATCTGGCGTCCAGGCAAGGTCGTAATTGATGACCACACTGGCATCCTGGAGGTTTACACCGGTACTATAGGCATCCGTGCTGATAAACAAATCGTAGGCGATCAATTTTTCACGCTGGCCTATCTTATCCGCATTGGCCACCGGCGCAAAGCCTTTGATCATTTGCAATACATCCGGCTCAAAGTCCTTCAGCGCCGGCCCATCCGGAGTTTGCGCTACCGTATTGGCCACCGCTATTTCGGGCGCTTCGGATCGCAGCGCCTCCTCCAGATAAACTGCCGTGGATAGGCGTTCCGTAAATAAAATGACCTTCCGTCCATCCTGTTTGAACTTCCGCAGAAAACGGATCAACTGCATCAGTTTGGCATCGTCCTGTGCCGATATACCCGTCAGGCGCTCCAATACCGGCTCAAGCATTTCGCGCCGTCGTTCGTCAGAAAGTTTAAACTGGACGTTGTAGCTATCATCGATAGTTTGCTGAACAACGCTGCGCAAGGCTGCCGGCGAACTTGTCCAGGCAATTTCGGCTTCTTTTTGAATTGTGGTGGTGGAAATTCGCCAGGTATCCCGGTGTTTGAAGCGCATCCGGTGGTGCTCGAAGCTGCGCTGCTGCAGGGCGTCTACCATTTCCACTTCGAGCAGCAGCGGTACCGTCACTTTGGTGATCCCGATTTGCGGAATCCAGCGTTTTTCGGCGCCAAACATCAGATATTCACCGGCTTCGGTTTTCGTGGCAAAATCTTTTGCTACCTGCGAAGTACTCATCACGGTGGACACGGGCAGGTCCAGGAAGTGTTCGAAGTACTGTTCATTTTCGGGTATTTTCCAAGCCTCCGGGGAGATCAGTTCGTCCACCATGCCGGGAAAAACAAACTGGCCTTTATTGGTGATGTATTTTTTTTCGGCGGTATGGGGCAGGAGCAGCAGTTGGCTGTTCAGGTCGCCGATTTGTTTGGAATACGGCGTGGCGGTGAGTAGCAGCACGTAGGGCTTTTTTTTGCCGGTTTTATCCATCAGGCGATTGAAGGAGTGTCGCTTGCGCCCATCAACAGCCCGAAGCTGGTTGCGGAAGTACTGGCTCTCGTCAATGATGATCAGGTACTTGTCGTCCAGTTGATCGAGAGCATCGTACAACTCCAGGGTCTTTTTTCCCTTGGCGCCCTCTGCCCGGTCCAGCAACTCGCGGGTAAAAATATCGCAGCTCAAGCCCGCGCTTTTTAGTGCGCGCCTCCAGTCAGGATGTACTTGCGTGGGTGCAAAAACGAGGTAGTTGATTGTTTTGCGCTCCTGCGCCAGCCGCAAGGCCACATGGGTCGCCATGACTGTTTTGCCCAAGCCGGTGGAGGCTACCAGCATGGCGCCCCGGTATTGTTTGAGTTGGCGTAATACCCGCGCAATGACCACTTGCTGGTACTCTACCGGCATCTTGTAGGTTTCGCGCGGGGCCTCCACTTCATCCTCCAGAACCAGTATCTGAATGGTCTTGAGGTAGACCTCGAACGGTGGCCGGAGCCGGAGCCAGTCCAGCAGGGCTTGCAACAAGGCCTCTGTCAGATCATACGTTTGTTCGTCGTCCCAGTATCGTTGGAAGGCCTCCACAAAAAATTGCACCCGTTCCGGCTCCTCTTGGAGGGTGCAGCCTTCTGCATTGTACAGCAAACCACCCGCTGTCAGGTTAATGGAACCCACGATGACTTTACATTCGTCGAGGATAAACACCTTGGCATGGTCCCGGCTCCGGGCGCGCGCATCTATCCGCTCGTCCCGCTCATCCCGCTCCGTGATGATAAACCGCCCCGCCCGGATGCGTTCCACCAAATCCAGCACTGCCGCCCGCCGGTCTTCCGCACTCCAATGACTGAGGTGCAGCATAATATCCTCGATCAACTTCTGCCGGAGCCGCTCCCTGGACTGCTCATCAAAACCCACCAGTATCTGCACATATTTGCCCGACAATACGGCGCGCACCAAATCATACCCTTGAATGGTGAAAAAACCGGTAGCTATTTGAACCAGGCGCTGGGCTTGTTCAAAGTGCGGTTTGATGAAGTCTAGGGCGCGTTTGTTCCAGTGGTCGGTGCGCATAGTCAACATTGAAATCTACTCTTCCCAAAACTCTTGGTTGAATCCAGGGATATTCATTTTGAAAACCATTCTTGTATTCCTAAAAGTCTCATAGGATTTATTCAAATATCGAAGGAGGTATTCATCAATTTCTTTACTACACAGTTCAAGAATCATATTTAAATCTGTACCCAATATTTTATATTTATCATACAGATTAGTCAAACCAAGGTCTGCAAGGCTCAAGCGTACTACTACATAGTCCTCATCTGGATTACTTTGAATGTACCGGTACTGATTAGCACGTAGGAAAAAGGGGACGGTTTCATCTGTCTCTTTGACAGATTTGATGGTAGTCTTCACCTCGATGCGATAAGGTTGGTCGTTTAGATTCATTGTAATATCATAAGCCCATACTTCCCGGCCAACATGTTCCGGAGCAAAACTTCGCTGTTCGAGCCACCAATATACCAACCGCTCACCAATATAACCAATTAAGGCTACCGGTTTCGGTTTGCTTTTTTCCTTTTCTAATTCCTGCTCAATCTCATCCCACATCTTTACCAATTTCTCCAGTTGTTCCTTATCCGCTTTTTTGAGGAGCTGGCCAAGTATATCGAATAAATCCATGTCAGACATGGTCTTAATCAAATCAAGATGGTCGAGAATTTGACTACGAGTATTTTCATCCGTTTCTTGAATAAGTCGGTGTAGTTTTTCGATATTCACATCTCGTATAAGCGGCATTATTTTATTTGCATTGTCAGAAAGTAATTGTACATCCTCTTGTGATAGATCAATAATACGCCGATAACTTTCTGGATTATTCCTGATTTTGTCCTTTTGATCATCTGTAAGCAAACCTTCGTCCTCTGTGCTGACCGCCAGTTTTTTCGCCAATAATCGGACTAACTTATCTGGATCCTTCTTAAAAAGAACATCCTGATGATCGCTTAAGACTTTATACATATCCTCGTTAGGAAATTCTTGGTGTATGTAAATATCATCCCGATCTCGGTCTGTTTTTACATTGTCCACTGAATCAAGTGGAACTGAAACATTATCTGTTTCGAAGTAGTATAAAAAAGGTACGGGGCGATCCAGCAAAAAAATATTTAAATCAACACTATACTCTGCTTTCCATGCTTGATACACCTTCTCTACCCATTCTTTAGGTTCATTGACCGCTATATCAATAGACTTTCTCAGACGAGCCTCTGAAATGCTCTTTTCTCGTGAAAGACCGTCTCTGAATTTATTGCCAAACGAGTCCGGAGTATATAAAAATGCGAAATCTTCTCTCTCGATTACATCACGCCAAAGATGCTCTTCATCATCGGCCAGAGAAGTAATATACCGGACTTTATTCCAATCCGGTGATTTGAATTGCAAGTGTAATTTATTACTCCCAATACCCGAATTTACTATTGGCACTACTTCTGGAAATCCATTATGATTTGTCCAATAATAATCAAGTATTTTTCTTAAGGATACATCTCGGCCACTCTTCAATTCAATGACATCGAAACGATACCTTATCCAGCCCAAAGTAGCTTCTAATCGTTCAACATCAGCCGAAAATGCTTCAACAAGATCCTGCTCGTGGATGGATTCTTCATTTCTGAATTTTCTTCTCAACTGAATTACCCGATCAGATGCGTCACGGAACCCCGCATCAGTTAAAAACTGCCTTCTACGGTTGGCATCATCGCCCTTATTCATCCATTCAAGTATCCAGGGATATACTTTTTCTTGTTCCAGTAACAGCTCATGCTCGGTTGTTGCATACGCGGTATTGATATTAAACCAGCCCTCTGGTAAGTCAAAATTACTGAAAAAAGTCATTTTTCGTTCATAAAACTCTTGCAGGGCATCTTCCTTTTTAATATTTTCCCATGAAACAGACTCAATGCTCCAAGGAGTCAGGCTTTCAGATTTATATTGGTAAGAAGCCAATAAGAATGCCAACTGATAGGTGTCAGGTGCTTTAATTTGGGGAACTATTTTTAGCGGATTATATTTATCGACTTTAATCAGATCATTAAATTTACTCCCTCTCATTTTAGGTTTGACGGCATCAAGCTTTCTGCTCAAATCGCCAAATTCTGCTGGCAATAGTCGTGCGAGACTAAATAAATATTCTCTGTCCTCTGCGTCAATCTTGACTTCAGGTGCATAATCAAAGTCCGTGATGCATATCCCGTCTATTTTTATTATATTTTTGTATTTTTTTACCCAATGTTCGTAACTCGAAATAATCTTCACAGCCTTAAATTCAAACGTGCCGATGTAAGTAGAGGGCTCACTACCTGAATTAAGGTTTATATCTGATATTCCTTCCAAATACTGTTCTTTGATATTCGGATTATTTTTATTTGATACGATATCAATAAATGCGCGTTGTGCCTTATATTCGCCAATTAATTCTAATATAAAGTCATCATCGTTTTGCTCATTTCTCAAGGTTGTATCCCCTTCAAAAACATTTAATAATTCTCTTGGAAGCAAATAATAACCCTCTTGTTGTTCCAGGAATTCAATCAATTTTTCATCTTTGGTATAATACTGGATATTCTTCCCATCATTTTTGCTCAATGTATACTGGGTCGGGATGTCGCTCTTTTGGATGGTAAAAAACCTGGAAAAGCCCTCCGCGTGGTTCCGTATTTTGGACAATATCTCCAGCGTAGTACGATCAATTTTCGTTTCATTTTCACGGAGCGCGGATTTCAGAGCGCTGAGTCCCGATTGGGGCAACGGCACGAATGTTACGTCTAGGATTACCGGTACCAGATTGCCATCAACCAGTTTCAGTTCTGTATTCGATGTGAAAAACTCGCTAAGTCGGGTGTATTGTTCAGCATTTAGGGAGCTGAGTGCTTCCTGAGCGAATACCTCGGCAGATCCAGCCAACCCACCAGAAGGAAGAAGCACCCAGGGTGTGCTATCGCTCAATAATTGGCTCTGTTTATTTGCCGACTGAATATCGTTTAGATCAAGCAACTTGTTCTTATAAGTACCCGTATCTGCCGATAAGCGAGTTTCCACCATCTGCCAATTATTCAGCAAGTAGGGCCAGACTACCTCCTTTTTGATAAAATACGGCTGCATTTCCGGGATGACTTCGGAAGCCAGTATAGTGAGCATATCCAGAATTCCGCTGGGCGCCCACTCGGTTGTCTGGTTTGACAATTGTCCAAGCGCGCGCTTTTCGCCCTTAGTGTTGAGGAAAATGGACAACTGCCCAGCTAAATGCTTTTGAGCAACAGGGTTGCTATGATATACCCGGAATATCGCCCACTTTTCGTCACGGGTGAGCAACTCAAGCGCCGCCAAGTGTGAGGTAACGCGGTCCCACATCAAAACAGGCAGGGTAGCCACACTACGCTTGATGAGTTGGTTAAGGTCTTCCAAACAATCTAATTCGCATCCGGCCAACAGCGCCTGATCTCTGCGTAAAAACGGCTCAAGCGCTTGTATTTCCGGCAACACAAGTATCAATGATTCGTTTTCTGATATCTCCTTTAGCGTGTAAACCTCCCCGTTGGGAAACCGCCAACACCGGATGTTTTGTAGTCGGGATGGCTCTTCTACTTCGGTTTGTATTCCCTCTAGTAATTGTTGATAATGCTCGTCCGACAAACCGATCATCCACGTTTTATATTGTTCATTGGCCGCTGACGCTTCCAATAAACCGGTCAATGTGTAAGACGACACACTTAGCAACCTTTCAATCTGGTCATATAAGTCGTATAAGGATTCGTCCAGCCATTCCCATCCCGAAATGCCCAGGTCTTCCGGGCGAATCGGCAGCGTATTTTTTTTAATCCGCACGGTTGCTGCCGAATCGGCAAACCCGCGCTCAGTCGGCAGGTTTTCCGCAAACGCCTGTAATAGGTTATCATGGAAATGTTCTTTTAAGAAGAGGTCGCCCTGAGGCTTGTTATGCAAAACACACCTTAAAAATTGAATAAGTGCCTCCCGGTCCTCATCTTCACGGAGTTGTCGGATATACTCCACTATCCTGTCGGATACATTCTTCAGGATATGCTTGTTATTACCAATGGTAATATCAATCTCCTGCCTTGCCGCTCCAACATCGTATGCTTTAGTGTTTATCAGGTAATTCAGCCCATATCTTGATTTTGCAATGGGAAAAAACTTGTAAAAGTTAACAGTAGTATCCTCCAGTTGCGCACCAGCTTTGGGCATGGCCATTTGAAGGAACACTGGTTTTTCTCCGTGAGCCAAGTCGGCTAATTGTACTACGTGTAAGCCGGACCGTCTTATTTGCTCCCCATTCACATAAACATATTGCAAATGCTTCAGAAAATCCATAGAAACGGAAATTCCTTGCTTGAGTGCATCACTCCAAGTAGATGCCATTTCTTCTCCCTGACCTTCACCCAAAGGAATATACAATAAAGTACCGCGATAAAAATCTGTCCAGATTACCTCGGAGCGGATATTGTTCAGAAACCGCACCATAGATGCCATTTCCATTTTAGAAAACAACTCCTCATCACGACCATCTAAAAGAGTAGTGATTTCTCCTATTTCTGCCGGATAGTAGGTCAAGACGATTTTTGCCAACAGGGGATAATACGGGTCTTCGCAGTTCCCTGTATATTCAAAAGGTTGGTCCCTCCAAGAAAACAATTGGGTAATATCTGATTCGTGTTGCCAGCTAAACAGGATTGGCCCACCAAGGTCGTGGATAAGGTGTTTTCTGACAGCCTCTTTCTTGTCACCCCCATATGTACTCGGCAATATCAATGTGTAAAGCAGTTTTGATCCCTGGCCATGTTCCCCAATTTGATCCGGATTATTGGCCTTTCGCCCTTTGCCTTTGAACAGAAATTCAAATAATTGCCCTCCTGTCTTAGTAGAATCCGTGAGAAATGGACGACCATTATTCAATACCAACATGCCGTGATCGCCCAAAAAGAAATGCAAGGATTGCGATTCAGCATCCTCAGCATTTTGCATCAGCTCATAAAAAATCTGCGTGCGGGGATCCGTTGCAAAATTGGACAGATCTGCGATGTGCTGATCCAGGTTTTCCTTTTCCACCTTACCAGCATATTCTTTTAATAGTAAGTCATCTTCACTCCCCAAAGCAGGTGTTGTATTTTTGCTTTTGGTAAGAATTTCTATATATTGTTTCAGATTCCTGACTTTCATGATTTAAGGTTTTTTGTATTCCAACAATATCCGGAATTCTACGCGCCGGGATTTATCAAAGTCTTCCGGGAGTCCTGTTTGAGATGTAGGTTTTCCGTTTTTGTCCAATGTATGGGAAAACGAATATCCACAGGCAATGGAGTTTTCTTTTACAAAATCCTGAAAATTATCTGGATATCGTCTTTTCGACAATCCTCGGACAATATACTCCTGCACTTTTAGCGCGCGCTGGCTGGACAATTTCAGATTATACAGATATTCACCTTGGGAATCCGTATGCCCTTCTATCCGGATTTCCCGAATATTGAAACTGTCTTGCGCCGTCTCCTTTATTTTTCGCAATTCGTCATAAAAAACCGGGATAAACTTGTCTAACACCTCCTCACAATATTTAGTTGGCTCCCGCTCGGCACGTTGAAAAAAAGCGGTTTCTTCATTCTCCGTTATCAAAAATCGAATCACCGCATTGGTTGTATCAACATCAATTTCCGGAATATAAGAAAACTTCTCCCGGAAAACGTTAACCAGTTCAGCATATTTGCCTTTTAATGGGTCCACTTGGGGGGTGGTATTTTCTTTGGCAAATAAAAAAAGCGATACCAAAATAAAGATCACCATAAAGCCCGACATCAAGTCGGTGAAGCTGATCCAATACGGGTTCTCTTCGTCTATTTTTTTCCAAAACATACCTTGGGCTTAGTTTCGTGTTGTGAGGGCGGCTAATGTATCTTTAATGCCTTGTAGCTTATCTATGGTATTAGCAATATCTGCGACACGGTTGCGAACCGCTTCCATCTCATCCACCTGTTTGCCCCATTCCTTTAGCTGTAACTCTGCGTTTTCCTGGAGTTGCTTGAGTAGCTCGATCTGATCTTGTACACGCTCCAAGACGTCATATTGGTGATCTTGAAGTGTTTTATAACTGTGTACCGACTGATTGAACTGCTTGGTGCTTTCGTCTAACCTGTTGATTGAATTCGCCTGGATATCCTCCAGACGGCCAAACGCTTTTTCTACCTTTTCTAAGTTGTCGTCAAGGATTTTCTGGGTTTGGCCTTGAATCTGCTGTGCGAGGCCTTCGAATTCCGTATTTAAATGATCGAACTTTTGCGTCATTGACTCCGTAAACTCAGTAAAACCATTTTTGATCGATTCCGCACCGGCATTAAATCCATCTGCTACTACTTCGGAGCCTTTTTTGGCGCCCTTTCGCGTTTCTTCCAGTTCCGAATGGATGCCGCCCCCAATCTCATTCAATTTATTCAGGGTCTCTTCAAGCGCCGCTGCACTGGCGCCGAGTATCTTGCCAAATTCCCCTTGGTTAGTGGCCAGTATGTCTTTGGCCTTAGTCAGAAATTCTTCATTGGTTTTTTCGATATGTTTTTGCGAAGTTTTAAGGGCGTCTTGACCGAGGGTCGCCATGCTATTCGTGAGTGCATCTTTTAGATTGTCCAGCGTTTTCCGCAAATCTTTCCGAGCGTTCTCATCAAAGGTTTCTACAACGGTCAGCATCCGTTCCAGAAAACCTTTAGACTGCTCTGCGGTAAGGAGCGTTGCCTTAGACACTTTCTCGGTATTATCGCGGTACTCCTGAAGCATTGCAATGAAATTTTGCTCCATCGACCAGAGAATTTCCTGCGGGTCACGCTGTAGCCATGCCTCTTTGCGATTTGCCCGATATTCGCGGTAGGATATTACACCTTTAATAGACAAGTTCCAAAAGATACTAAAAAAAACGCCAATCAAAGAACAAGAAAATTTATTGGACAGAGTTTTTACAACCTTTTGCAGGCTGGCAATTTCATTGCTCTTAAAAAGGTCGTCATTGATACCTAATGTTTGATAAATAATACCGAAGGTGAATATGATGCCCACTGCCGTGCAAAATCCCGGAATAGATTGAACTATTGGAAGGTTTAGATTCCGCCAATTTAACACCAATATTATAGAAGGGACAAAGTAACATATCCCCATTACCCATAGATTAATAGGTTCTACGAAAATGTGCGCAAAGAAGTCAGCCATCTTTATAAATAGAGTTGGATTTAAGGATTAGGGAATTGTGTTTTCATTCTCGTTTTTATCTGTTGCACTTGGATAGGATATAATTCGAATAACATCAGTTGGATTACCTCCATTAGCCAACGACATTAAAAACACTACTGTTGGAATCAAAATTTTCCACCTGCTTAATTTTACTTAGTACACAATAATCGTGTTGGTCATGCAAAGCCTTGCCATTGGTTAAAAGGCAATTTGATTTTAGCTTCGTAAGCAAATTGAATGCTATCGGTAGGCTATCAGCAACAGAGGTTTGTAAAGCATTTACTCGCTGGATAAACGCATGAACCTGCTCAATAGGTAATGCACTAGTATTGGTGTATTTAAACTTAGCATCCATAATCAATTCAACCATTGACTCATCTGGGTCTTCAGTGGAATCGTATTTCTGGATCGAAATATCAGGCGCAATTGTAGTTTTTGGAGCACGGCTAAGTTTAATATTAGTTCCATAACAGACCTGATATTTATTGGTACTATTCATTTTATTTTCAATTGAGAAATAAGGCCAACCCTTCTTTTCAGCAGGTGCTTCGGGAAAAATCTTACCCGTTCTTGTACCCGGACTTAGCTTAATGTGATAATTTTTCATTAAGTCTTCCAGAATTTTCATCAAACAAAAAAATTCATAAATCTTATCTGCCCCTTTTTGGTAAGATGCTTTAGCTTCAATGACATTAAAATGGCCAAAGGCTTTGCCTGACGACTCCCATTTGGTCAATTTTTCAGTTGCAGCCTTAAGTTGTTTAAGTTCTGTCTTTGTCATGTGAGATTAGTTTAAAGTAAGTGGCAATCGCGAATTTTTAAAAAGCCTTTTGAATTTTGGATTGTCTTTTAATTCAAGGACTTGAAAACCAAAAATTTGATTGGGATGGCCAGGTATATTGGATAGATGCTCAATAATAGCGCTTACTTGCGGTTTAATCAATTGGGTGTTTTTAGGTGTTATTTTCTCTATATCCAAACCAAATCCAACATCAGCAAATTCTTTTTCGGAAATAATAGACTGTAGAATTTCAGCACTTTCTATTAAATATTGTGCTGGCTTAATGATGGCAAAATCAAGATAAATGAGAAGCAAGCCCAATACCTTATCCATATCCGAATTTCCGGTCAGTAATTCAGGTGATTCATTTGCTATATATGAGATGAAACCTTCCTGATGGTCTCTGTGCATTGCATTCAATATTGTTCCGACAATTGTTCTTTTTACATAAATTTTATCTTCAACAATAGCCTCGAACTCGGCATCATGCAGGCGGCTATATTTTCTAGCGAAGTGTTTTATTGGGTAGGCGTAATTAGAAATCCTTTTTAAACTATAAACATAGTCTTCCAGCAATTTATCTCCTTCAAATTGTTTTATGAGCCCAAGAGTAACAGTAATTTGTTTGTATTCATCTTCTGGGGCTTCAACATCAATCTCAGTAATTTGAAACTGTGCTATAAACTCCCATTCACCCTTTTTCTTCTCTAATACCAATACATAATCACCCGCCTTGCCGGTGAAGATTCGTCTTTGCTCAAAAAGGGCAGTGGCTTTTTGCCCTTCGTTATTGAACTGAAAATGATCTCCTGTTTTAAAAATCCATTTCATTGTCCAGTTGAAATTTATTTAGAAAAGTTTCCCCTGCCTCCCGCCATCCTCAAACAACCGCCCCTGCTCCCCGGGATAACTTTCATCCCCTCCTGCCTCCACCTCCGGCGATACC